>Ga0065711_1043130_pt1 | contig 14919 bp, 8 predicted proteins | sample Hoacrofraction12_FD_59098 | JGI IMG/M metagenome (GOLD analysis project Ga0065711, IMG submission 59098) | Hoatzin crop microbial communities from Cojedes, Venezuela - Epithelial fraction 12 v2 (version 2) | ecosystem: Host-associated > Birds > Digestive system > Esophagus > Crop | place... | reverse complement strand
TTCCTTAGGTGACAAATGTAAAGTGAGTAGCTTTTGAAATACTTAAGCCTGAGTATTTAGACATTTGATAAACCATTGGTTATCTGAAGTATAAAATTATAACTGTTTTGGCACCCACAGAACTCCATGCAAAGGTCTCAATCTGAGTACTAAATCTCATCATTTCCTTAGCTGTTGTTACACTGGTGGGGGTAACTGTGGCATCTAGTGTTCACCTGTCCAGAAACCAAAACCGTGCTCAACTCAGGCGAGCAGAGTTGCCTTGGATGATGCAGCTATCAGTCAGCACATGATACAGAAGCCAGAACATGCAAACACTTAGAGCATTCATAACCCAGAAAATTTTCTCTAAAATGAAAAAAATAACTAAATGAAAGCATGTGAGGGTTTGAGGTGATGATGCTGACTTTACTGTCCTTTAAACTATGCCTGCAGCAGCCCAGAGCTTAATGTCATATAAACCCAGAGAAATGAAAGAGGAGCTGTCTCTATAGGCTACATGATGCAACTGGTGAGCAACTGCTCAGATAGCAGAGTGCTCTGTGTGCAGTAAGTGCCTACAGATAGAAATGTTGTGTGAAGGAATCATTGCTGGCAAATTAGTCTGTATTTGGTGGAAGAATAAGAATCTACTACAGCTCTTTAAAGTCACCCTTGTTGTGATCACCTCACGATAAAACATTAATTTCTCCAGTGCAAATAAAAGCATAGCACATCTCCCAAATAATCTCTTAAAACAGATTGGTGCATAAGAATAAATCAAGTCAGAACAACCAGTCAACCTACAGTATTAGTATCCAGAGCTCAGAATGAAATGGGAATGGTAGTACTAGTTCAGGTTTTACAGCCACCTCTTTGCTCTACTTTGACAATTATTTATTACCACTAATATCGTGCTTTGTAAACTTATACAGTGCTTTATGAAGTAAGACATGTTTCCTATTTTAAAGATCTTATAATCTTGTGGTCTGATAAGGGGTACAGATTATCCCTTGGATGTTCATAAATAGCATTAGCACTAAGAGTTTTATTAGTGCTGGGTCCTTTCAAGCCTGTGGCTCTTTCTTTCTATTAACAACACTTTCCTAGCCAAGTGCTGAAATAAGGATTTCGACACCTTGATCTTGCAGGCTGGAACTGTGTGGGCATTCTTTTGTTCTGCTTGTAGTGAAAGAGCAAAACCCAAGCAGAGTGCTAGTGCAGTGACTGTTGCTGTGCATGGATTTAATCCGCCGCCTTTGCTTGCTTCTCTCTCCGAGACTACAAATCGGGAGTTGGGGTGATGGCAGCAGAGAGCAAGTTTGGGAGGTTTGTGTGTGTGTGCGTGCGCGCGCGTGTTTTAAATAAACAAACAATGGAACAGCAACTTCAACAAATTGTGAGTGGTGCTAATTTGTTATAATGCTGCCTTGCCTTCTGGCAGTGTTGATTTAGGAGAAGCTGAGCAGACTGGAACGGATGCGGGGAGCCACTGGTTCTTTTGCTCTGGGGTGTGTGTACATGGTTCAGTATAAAATGCTTCTAGGGGTCCTGTCCTCAGGAGCTTTCAGATTACAGGGTAAAGCACATGCACAGGCTGCCAATCTCCTTTTCAAAACAAAATCTTGGGCAAAAGTACCTTCCCCTCTGCCTTGCTCTTCCCCTTCCACTTTTTTTAAATGGAGAGATGTTTTAAGCCTTCATGACTTTCATCTCATTCATGACAAAAGCCTGTAATTTGTGTTTTGAGGACTGCAAGAAAATCCTTGACCTTGACAAGAACAGTGTGTAGGGAAGGAAAGGAGGAAGACCCTGTGCCTTGGATTGTAGCAGAATTTTCAACACCCCATGACCTTGCTGGACTGCCTTTCATAACGCGCCTGCGGCTCTAATCCCCAAAGCTGAGAAACTGTCTGACAGAGAAGGGTGTGGCCACATGCACATGAGGTATCTGCAGCCCTGGACCACTGTTGTGAATGCTGCAGGATAAGGGTGGCAGGATGGGAGCCTTGCTGGGAAGAGGTGGATTTTGGAAGCATGCGTAGAGTGACCTCCTTGCAGCCTGTGAGACGAGTTTAAAGAAAGTCTGAAGTCTCAAATGAAAGAGACGAATAAAAGAGTCAAAATAAGAAGTAGTGGTTGAGGAGAAGCAGCCAAGAAAATGAATAATTTTGAAAATGAGTATACCCTGCTTTCCCCTTAGGTTGTCTTCAGCTTGGATAGATCTGAATGCAATGCAGACAGTTTGCAAAACTTTGAGTCTGTTAGGCCACCTGTTTACAAGCAGGAGTGACTTTCTGGCACCCTCTCATTTGCCAGGCTCAGAGTTGCAGAAATACTCTTTGGTGGCTGCAAGGAAATAAACATAAGAGGGTTCAGGGTGATCAGTTAATCATCTGATTTGGAAGGATGTTTGGCAGGCAGTACAGTCTTCATACTGCCAGAACCAATTCTTAAACTGTGGGCTGCTTGAAAGACTTCACCGAAGTGAAGCTTGAAGACAAAGATTTCTGTGGGTTGTACAAGGCTGAGTACACGGTCAGTTCTCGGAAAGAAAAAAAAAAAAGGTGGATAAAGTGCAAAGGGTGCTGTGTTTAAGGCATTGTTTATGTATGTTAAGGAGAACTGTTGCTGCTGCATCTGTAGGTATGGATGAGATACAGGAACGAGATTTGGTCTTGTAGAAGAAAACGAGACAGCAAAGTTTGTTTCTGTGCTCACTGGTATCTGCCAGGTGGTGAGAGAGGTGACATTTTCCTTCAAGGATGTTACTACCCATGCCCTTCCTGCGTCCCTCAGCATGGAGCTCAGTGTTAACTACCACAACAAGTTCATGATACTGGCAATATTCTGTACGCAGATGTCCCCGTGCAGACTGCTTCTCTCTGCAGAAAAGTTTGCTGAGTCCACACAAGAAATAAAAATAAGCAGGCCAATTGGGAGGATCTTTATCAAACCCTCTCCTATTTCTCCCAGTACTCTGAAGCCTTGTTTGCTCTAACAAACCCTGTAACTAAGGGGTCTGAGTCACAGTCACTATTGGATTTAACACTCCCAGCTGTCTGCCTCATCCCTGTCCTGGAGATCCCTCCCCAGCAGCAGGCACAGTTGAAAGAGCCATGCATTTGCTCCAGTATTGCTGCATTTCACAACCCAGCTATCAGCTTGTACCTGTGGTGACTCAGAGCCCTAAAGCGGTGCTGCAACTGGGAGGGTGCTGTAAGACAGTATTGGTTGTAAAAGGGTCACGACTTCTCCACCGTGCTGGGCGCCTTTGCCGCCAGAGCAATGCTCAGCATGAAGCTGCCACTCTGTGCCCCCCCTTCCAACTATGCCCTACCATACTGACCGACAGGGCCCAAGCTTTTAGGACCAGAAGCATCTTCCCACTCCATGTAATTCATAGGGTCGTTGATTCTGCCTAGCACTCTCTAGGATTAGCTGGGAGGTAGCAATAATCCTTTACTCAGGTCCTAAATTCTTGCATTGTAAAGGGTGAATTCTGTACATCAAGGCTGGGAAACGAGAAGAATTTTGCATACCAAAGGGGCCTTAAGTGGTGGATGGGTAGAAGGTATCCTTCCCCTTGTGAGGGCTGAGCTACTCCACAGCACATGTAGTATTTTAGTGCAATAAGGAATCCTTAGATTAGCATGGGACTTCAGAGCTGCCTTTACTACTTGCAATGCAGGTACAGTTGGAGCTGAGCTTGCTCGGTTGTTGCAAGGCTGCAAAAGAGCCAAACATGCTGCTCACTAGCTTCTGAGGCTTCGTTTTGTGCCACTGCTGTGTTCCTGAGATCAGCTGTGCTCTGCAGATATGCAGGAATTTTTACTGCCTGGCTCTGCTTGACAAGATCTGCAATGTCCATGCCTCTCCTCTCACTAAATGGTTTGCGTAGTCTTAGGCTCCTTCACGTCAGCAGTGAAAACAAACGTGTAATACACGAGGACTCTGTTTAGGAATTGGCAGGTAGCTTCACTTCTGACTGCAGTGTGACGTTCCAACAGCAGGAAACACCTTTGTTTTAAGCAGTCCTCTGTTAATCTCTGCCCTAGAGGGGAAATACAACTATGGAGCAGAGCTTCTTGCTTCACAGTAGCAAGAAGCAAATTGCTGTAATCTGAGTGTAAATCTGCGTTTGAGCCGCTGTCCAAGAAACACCTTTATGTAGCATTCAGCCTTTCTTAAGCTAAGTATTGCTGGTACTGCTGAGTGCTTTGCAGAGTCCCGATGCTGGCAGATGCAGCCCGTAGTATGTTGCTCGTATGCAGTCTAGAGTGTGTCATCTCTTGGAGAGGGGGAGCTCTAAATCCCTGCAGCTCTGGCCCGTTATGCTTCCAGTTGCACGGTATTTAAATGTGAGCTGGCCTGTTCATGCTGGCAGTGGTCCGTTCAGACTAGTTCAGCAAATGCTCTTGGCTCAGCATAGCCCAGGTCAGTAAGCAAACACTTGCTTACCTTTCACTTCTTCATTGTATTGACAAGATTTAAAAATTTTCAGTCTACAGCAGTCAAAACAAGGCGATCTGAATACAAAAGACCTATTAGTTCAGTGTGAAAAGGGTTTAGTTACAGAATTGTGGGGATAAGAATGCAGGTGGGAATGATGGGAACACTGTCCTGGGCCTGAGCCCAGCAGATATCCAGGAAGAATGAAGAACTATCTCCTTACATTCAGTGTCCTTTTCACAAAGACACTTTCTATTTCCCAGGCCAGTGTCCTCGCTCACGTTCTCTCTCTTCCAACTACATTAATTATTGTAACTCTTTTTCATTTGGCCTTTTATATTTAGGTTGAAATTATAATCAATATTCTTCTAACTTTTCAAATATAAGATTTCTAACTCCAGCAGCACAGCTGGAGACATGAAGCCATCAATGTGACAAGAGCTATGCAGAAGTTTCACTTCTCCATGAAGGTCTAAAAACCTATTTTAAACCCCTGTGAGGCTGCAGGCTTATTTCTGTTCTGGTTTTTTTTGGTTTGTTTTGGGTTTTTTCCCCACTGGGGGAGAATCACCGCTTGTGGAGAGGGGTCTGTGCTTACCATCTACCCTAAGACTATCCTCCTTGATAATCCTGCCAGAGCTGATTGCAGGAACTTTGAGGGAAGGAGGATACCCACTGCAGAGAATACCCGGATACCCTAGGCTTGACAAATATCTGTGGGATGCATCCTTCCCTGATGTGGAAGAGATGTTTTTGCTTTTTTCCTTTGGGCAGAGAAGGGTGGAACTATAGATGTTAAGTTTTGCAACTCTCAAACCAGCTGCAGTTCACCATGAATCAACTTGATCTCCAGTCTCCAAGAAATTAATTAAATTATCAGTGAAGCATCATTATAAATAGGAGAGGGTATAAAGTATTTTCTTTTCCCATCTTGCTCCACAGATGTAACAAAAACCAAGGGACCCAGGCTGGCTCAATGCCATAACATCTCTAGAAGAGCAGCATTTCAAAGGCTTGGGAAGGGGGACAGGGAAATGAGGACAATACAGAAGATCAGCATTTAAGTGTTTCTTCCATTGCCTGTACTGTGTGGGGAATGAGACTATGAAGCTCTGGCGCCAGGCTTTTCTCGTCATAGAGGCATTTCTAAATGGTTACATTTAGTTGCCTGAATTTCTGGGCAGAAGGAAGTTGGTACAGACATCCTGGGATCTGCTGGTTTTGGATATACGTGGGCTGGTGCCCCTGAAGCTCAGTGCCATTGGGAGTCCTGAATGGTGGTGGCCAGAGAGAGTCATCAAGAAACTTGCAGAGGCCTTCTGCTCTGTTGCTGTTGCAGTTCAGCAGTTCTGGGGAGATGGGTGGAGGGGAGGTTGTTCTAGTAGTTACATATTTAAGGCAGGTGGCCATTTTAAAATGTACGTTTCAATTTTGATTGCAGTTTTTTAATTGCATTTAACAGCGTCCCTGCTGGTTCTCCATTCTGCATCCGTGCAGCCACGTTCTATTGATGGCCTGTTGTGATTTCAATGGAACATCATGGGATGTACCTGGCACGTCGGGCAGCACTGGATGGAGGTGCCTTTAGCCCAATGTACCTGGCATGGTAAGCGGCAACCAAGTGGTTAATCTGCATTCTACTGCTCGTAGTCTCAGCTTGTATAGCAAGGTATTCCTGCTTTGCTGCAGCCTTGCGCTGACTGGAAATCACTTCGCTCTCCTGATGTTAGTGCTTTCATGCACACAAGGCCCCTACCTTTTCCACCCATGGAGATTCCCCTTCCCTGGGCAGTTTGCTATGCAGTAGAGAAGGGCCTAGCCATGTCAGGCTTTCATTGTTATTCTAGAACAGGAAAGAGATGGGGACTGGGAAATCATCTGACTCTTTTTCTTCTCTCCTTTTTGGGCCAGGAGCTGGTAGCAGTTGAGCATGTATTGCCCACGTACCTAATGTCCAAACATTGCCGCAGAGGTACCCAACAAGTGCTTGTGTCCACAAGCAAAGCGATACCATTTCTGTGGGAGTCCTGCAAGAGCTGCTTCAGGGAGCTGGGAGGGGAGTTCTGCCTGGCACTAACTGGAATGTAACAAACTAAACAAGGGCCACTTCAAGTTTGCTGATATGCAAAATGATCCTCTGTTCTCCTTCTCCTTTCCATGTCCACACCTGCAACATCAGCTGCACATCCTCCTCTGTCCTGCATGTTGCTTTCTCTCCCTTCCCCAGCTCTGCAGACCTCTCCCTGAGTAACCTGACATGTCGGTCTTACCTATTCTGAAGTGAGAGATATTCCTGTGAGAAAAACAAGGGTTCTGCATTCTGTTTTCTGCTTGAGCCCACCTCACAGGGCTTTTGCTGCTCCACTGCTGATGATGAGAATGCACGTTCTTCCCTCTGCTTCTGAGTTCTGCTGTCTGCCTGCTCACAGGGGCTGGGGATAGGGGACCGTTTAGGCTAACACAGTTCCTGCATTCCTTCCTAGGCCTCTGTTGCCCTGGAATGTGAATACCTTTACAAGGCATGGGCTAATGACCTGCTAGCTGCAGCTCCTGCGGGGAAGGCTAGCGGCCACAGAAGCCCACTTCTCCCATACCTCAGGAGAGTCCTTGGAAATAGGTTCTGTTGGGATGTGGGGAGAGGAAGGTCAGATGAGCCAGTGAGCAACAGGAAAGCACTCTTCCCAGGGGGGTCTTCAAGTGCTTTAAAAAAGTTAGTTCACCTGAACCTGAAGGGTGCAGAAGTCATCTGTTTCAGTTTCACATTGATCCCAGTAGCACCTGGACACAGCACTTTTAATGTCAGAAGTAAATTGGTGGGAAAGAGCAATGTAGGACACAATTGATTTAATTTTGCCTTGTTCTTCCCCATACTCACTGCTGCAGTGTCTGCTCCGTGCAGCACAAGTGCTTGGGAAGGTGGAGAAATAAGTAAGCAGGCCACTGTCTTTTGCTAGCTATATTGTAACATGCACAGTAGGCTAATGCTTTAACAGCATCTGATTTGATATATCACATCTAACCTGTTTGTTGGTTTTTGTCTGCAGTACTGTTAGTTCACTGTTCAGGTGCTTGGTGGCTAGCCTTCTCATCCATCCACAAATCCTCTGCGTGAAATGAGTGATTCCTTAGATCTGTTTTTGATTGATTCTTTGCTTCACTGGTGTTGCTTCTTAAAAGGTAAACAATACTCATATGCTGCAATCTACAACTCAGAGATGAAATCAAATATCTCCTGCCAGAGGTTGCTAAGATAACACGTTTAGCGTTCATTCAGCAAGTACTTTAAGGCAGAGATTTAGTGATATTAAAGCGAATCAAATCTGTAGTGATATGTAGATTTTATACTATTTGGAGGGGTGAAGGGATTCCTCTTCTCCTGTACTTTGGCAATCTCATTTTCTGCGATGTCCAGAGTCTTTGTGGAAATCGAGAGAAAATTAAGTTTTTCCTGCTTTGTAGTAAGAGCAGCACAGCTCCTAGAGCAGTCTGTGTGTTCTGCACACCTTCATGCCCATGGGATCACAGTGTGCCCCAGGCTGGGCTTAGCAGCTTGCAGTTACCCAGCTCATTGAGCGATACTGCTTATGAAGACGCTATCGGCTCTTAGCTTGCAAAGCTTTGTTTGATGTGTGGCATCTGCTTGCAGCATTACTGTATTCTGTGATTTGTGCCCTGTATTTTTCATGTCTTTGCATGTGCTGTGTCTCAGTGTCATGGATGTGGTGGAGGTAGTGGAGAGCCTCAGTCTTGCTTCATTCCCTACTTGCACAAGAATATTTGAACAGCCTCATTGCTCTGAAACCTATGTGTCTTGAATGACTAGGAAGCAACCTGAATCTGAAAACAGACCATCTCTAATGCTATTTGTCCAAAGCCTTCTGTGATCCTGTTTTAAATGCATAGTGAAATTTTGTACACCAAATGCAGTGATAAAAGACTGTGGCCCCAGTGAGACATCTACATATTCTTGAGGTCTGGAGTTTGGTTTTTTTATTAGAAATTCATCTGAGCCTTTTCTAAGCCAGGGTTCCTCTGAACTGGGAGTATGTTTTTTCTATCTTTTTGCAGAAAACAGAAAATGAAGGGTTCTTCAGAATTATACTGAGATACAAGAACTATAAACCACTGTGATTTTTCAGGGCTTTTGGGAACTTCTGTTGTCATTATTGGTGGTAATGATGTTATCCAAATGTTCAGGGTTTGTTAAGAGCCAGTCTCTGCAAACTAATGGATAGCAAGGCCTTTGTAAGGCTGCACCTGCCATTTGTTTGGGAAGATCTGCTAACTTTTATACTGGACTTAACCTCGTAGTTGTCTTTGGTCCCATGCTTTCAGCTAAAAGTGAGATCTTAGGAATGTCATAGATTAAGGAATAATACCTGCTTCTCTTTCCCTAACAAGTTTTCCAACACACCTCTCTTCCCCCACCTCTGAAATGCATCATTGCTAAAGAAGGGTTTGTAACTGGTGAGCTCTGGAAAATACCTGGAATGGATTTATTTTTGTTCAGGACTGCACAAGATACACAAGCCAGACTGATGCTATAAAGTTTTTGTCAACAAAGACATGGCAGTCAAAGCTGTGTTCCCTAACCTATGTTGCTGTCCTGGTAAAAGCCCTCAGTGGGCAATTCCGGCAAAATTTTAAACATGGGGCTCTAAACTTGGCTGAAGGTTTTGCTGCTTTGTTCTGTTATATTCATTTTGTCGGGGTTGCTAAATCCATGTTAGACTTCAGCTAAAAAATTCACATTTGATAGACAGTGTGACAGTGCTTAAACCTCACCGCTCCTTTGAAAATCTACTAAAGGTAATAACCTACCTCATACTTTTGTCCTACTGAATGTGAATACTTCTGTAAAATTTGACATGAGATAAACAGAGGTAATTTAAACAACTTGTACTATGCTAATTTTTACGCTGCAGAACATACTGAGGTTTAATAATAACATTATCTTCCTCATGAAGGTCAGTAAAAACCAGAACTATAATTCTGCCCTTGTTTTCAGGGCTTTCCCTGCAGGCTCATTACCTGGTTTCAATATCATTTAAGGCAGAAAGAAAAAAAAAAAAGAAGTAAATTCTAAAAATATTTCCCATTAGTAGCTGCAGCAAGCCTTGGCTCTTTGCAACGGCTTAGACAAACATGTATACAGAGATTTCTAGCCTTCTGCTTCAAGTGTCACATCAATGGGAAATAAGCTTGCTTTTACTTCAGTAACATACTTTTTTTTAATTGATCTGTTTAGACAAAAAATATTGGCTGTGCTGTTTCCTTTTCCATATTTGTCCTTTATGGAACACTTAAAAATCATATCCAGGGATTTTGTGTGTAATATGCATGGAATAGCACCATTATGTTTGTAGTGAAAATAGTGTAGCAGTAGCCTGTCTCTTGCTATTCTTGAGCAGGATGCATTTATATATATAGATGCTGTGTTATGCTGCAAACCATGTTTTTGTCCTTCCCTACCAATATATCTTGGTGACCCAGAAGCAAGTACTTTTACTGGCCTGGCTAGATAAAAGTGGGTATTTGGTGCCTCTGTGCTGTTGCTTCTTCCTCTTAATCAGCAATTCTGGAAGCAAGCCACTAGAACCAGACACACTGCCTGCGTGCTGCAACTCTGATGTAACTAATTACAGCACAACTTGTTTTTAAAGTGCTCAACACTGTTCAGTGGTGGTAATCCCTGTCTCTGTCACCTTTTTGTGATGCAGCAGGGTGAGCTTCTGTGACAGAAATGCTATCGATGGTGAAGAAATAACTGGCTAGCACCATGGCAAGCCTGTATTTCCCCCTTTTGGCTGCCACCCTTTCTAAAGCCAGCCACCTCTAGGAACAACATTAATATGCACAAAGGCACAGTGGTGAATCCACAGTCTTCTTGGGTTCCCAGCCATTGCTGAAACTATCTAGAACAAAAAAGCAGAGCAGCCATTTAGTTGTGGGTCAAGGTGACGAGCCACTGAGATCTGCGTCGATGCTGAATTAGATGCTGGTACACTGAGCAGGGGCCACAAAATTCTACCAAATGCGTAACCAAGTACCAGGCTTACCACCTAACCAAGTGAAGAAAGGTATCCTGCGGCAGAAGGTAGGCACCCGCTTGGCAGATCTGTTGGTAAAAGCATAAGTACCAGGCTAGTCAGGCAGCAACATTGGAGGGAAAATTGCGTTAGTTTACTTTTTGGTAACTTTTTTCATACAGAAAAATCTTTTTGTTGTGGATGATGTAAATTCACCACCTTTCTGCCAAATTAAATCTTTCTATTTATCACCAGTTAGTGAGAATCAGGTTTGAGGGAGGTTATTTTTAATATTGACAGTATCACTCCTTATTTATTTTTCTTGTGTACACATACTTGACTCAGAGGCAAGACAATGCAGTCTGATGCTTCATCATTTGAAATCTGATGGGACAGAATGTGGTAATGGGACTCACGCAATAAAAACATTAACTAATGATGAATTTAAGAGAAAATTTAAGCTCTTCATTTCTATGGACTTGTGGCCTACTCCTCCTTTGGTAAAAGAAATCTGTTTCAATAAGATGATGAACTGGGAAAGGAAGGAAGGAAGGAAGGAGGAGGCTAAAGATGGCTGTTGTATGTTTGGTATTTAATTCCTACATTTGAACCTCAGAAATTATTTTAAATCAACTTTAACAGATAAATGCCCATTACAAGTAGTAGTTGGCACTTTCAAACAAAACACTCAAGAAATAAAGTTAAAAATTTATCTTCAATTCCTGAATGCAGCCCCAGATGTAAATTCTAATTCTTATGTATTGTAGTATGTACGAAACATGCAATTGCAATTAGTTCTGATTTGCCGCAAACTAGGTATTTCAGAGAGCCCGTACTACTGGGAAAGCCAATATAAGTGTCTAAACTAAAATGCTTAGTGAATACTGGTTGTGAAATACATGAACTACACAGAGGTACTTGACTCTATCAGCTTAAACAAAACTCCTTCAAAACTAAAGGCAGGGCAGAGTTACCTTAAGAAAATGGTTTCAGATTGTTGAAGACATTTGGTGGCACTTTGCTAGCTCACATCCTGAATTTCAGCCACTTCAGGGTTGATTCTGGCCCTTCATGCCAATGGACTGGGATATGGACATTGCCAGAGGGTGGTTTTGAAAGCAGCCTTTCATACTCTCAAGGAGATTTCCCATTCACACCTCAGTGTGATTAATTCCATCTTCAATGGATTTAGTTCCTATACGTCATTTTCTCAACCCCAGAGCAGCTGGGTGTTGTAAGATTTCAACATGTAAGAGCCACGAAACAAACTACATGTTAAAGCAGGGAAGCTGCAGCTTATGCTAATTATTCTACATGCTCAGATATGCAAATGGCAGTAAAATAGATGCTTCTTTTTTCTTCCTTTTTTTCTTGCTCCCCATCTTCCCTTCAGATTTCTATCAGAAGAGGGAAACAGCTCTCCCCTGTACCTAACTGTTGTTTTCCTGCTGGTGTCTTTTGAATGGTAATTCCAGCCAATGACAATTGCTTTTGTAAAAAGATATTTGCAAATCTTGAAAGACTTGAATCAAATCTTAGCATGAGGAATACTTCTCTCTGTATTCCAAGCACGATCACAGTTTGCAGGGCTGAACATACCCCGAGCTCCTCAGTCAGTGTCAAGCCTAACATAGACTGCACCTTGTTAAGCCAGTCTATTAAATGTAGACTTGTTCGAGTGGAAACAGCAGGCTCACACCTCTCATCCTCCTGTTTTGCAGGTGGTAAGGTGAAGGTGAAAGGAAGAGAAGGTGGAGATGGAACTGCCAAATCATGCCAAACAACTGCTACTGCAGCTGAACCAGCAACGAGCCAAAGGTTTCCTCTGTGATGTGATCATTGTGGTAGAAAATGCCCTGTTTCGTGCCCATAAGAACATCCTGGCAGCCAGCAGCATGTATTTCAAATCCCTTGTCCTGCATGACAACCTGATTAACTTAGACACGGACATGGTGAACCCCACCGTGTTCCGGCAGATCTTGGACTTTATTTATACTGGTAAGCTCTTAACGACTGACCAGCCCGGTGAACAGAACTTTAATGCTCTCCTCACCGCAGCAAGCTACCTCCAACTGCACGACCTGGCAGCTCTCTGCAGAAAGAAGCTGAAGCGGAACGGCAAGTCCTTTGCTGGCAAGGCTGGTGGCCTTGGTGTCGGGAGATCTGCCAGGAGTCAGAGACTTTCCACTGCTTCGGTCATCCAAGCTCGCTATTCAGGGTCAAATGAGGGGTTGAAGGGCTCGCACTCAAAGGAGCTGTCAAAGGGAAAGCTCTCCGATGATGAGGTCTTCATCAGCAGCTCCAACCAAGAGAACTGTCACTCCTTAAGCAGGGGAGCCAGTAAGAATGGCGGTGGGGGCAGCAGTGCAAATGGGAGCACCGGCGACCAGGAGCTAGGCCTCGACCTGTCCAAAAAAAGCCCATCGCTCCCTGTTGCAGCCTCCCACGATGACACGCTGCACAGCGAAAGCCAGCACGGCTCTCCCCAATCTGCCTCAGCCCCCGCAGCCAACAGTGCCTCATCGTTCGACGAGTCTGGAGTCGGAGCCCCTCACAGCATGGCGGACAGCAGCGACCCCATGGAGATGGATCTGAGCGAAGAGTGCCACCACTCGTTGACGGAGAGCAGCCAGCGGAAGGGCCTCCGGCACTCGTCCCGCAAGAAGGAGTGGATCAAGAAAGACAATGCCTTTGACCGAAAGGAGGGGGGCAAAGACAGGGACGAGGGTGAAGGGCTGCCCAATGGTATCCTGCTGGGGCCCTTGTCCAAGTCCGTGGAGCGGAGTCTGGCTGGGGCCTACGGCGCAGACCTACCCTACCCGTGCAAGGAGGAGGTGGAAAATGGTAAGGAGAACAGTGATGACAGTGGCCAGAGCGAGAGTGAGAGCGGCGGGCATACTAGTGCCAACTATGTCTACCGGCAGGAGGGGTTTGAGCCAGTGGCCTACGGTGACAACCTGTATGTCTGTATCCCCTGTGGCAAAGGCTTCCCCAGCTCCGAGCAGCTGAACGCCCACGTGGAGACGCACACTGAGGAAGACCTTTACATCAAGGAGGAAGGCACGTACGGTGGCAAGGATGAAGCCGAGGATTTGTCCAACCCCAACCAGTCTTACTCCGCGGAGTCCCGACCCTTCAAATGTTCAGTGTGTGAGAAGAGCTACAAGGATCCAGCCACGCTGCGGCAGCATGAGAAGACTCACTGGCTGACGCGGCCCTTCCCTTGCAACATCTGCGGCAAGATGTTCACGCAGCGGGGCACCATGACACGGCACATGCGCAGCCACTTAGGGCTCAAGCCCTTTGCTTGCGAGGAATGCGGGATGCGCTTTACCCGGCAGTACCGACTGACAGAGCATATGCGTGTCCACTCAGGAGAAAAACCTTACGAATGTCAACTGTGTGGTGGGAAATTCACCCAGCAGCGCAATCTGATCAGCCACCTGCGAATGCATACCTCTCCCACATAAGCCAAAGACTCCAGAATGAGCTTCGAGCCCATCCGCAGTGATTTACCTTTCTGTAGACTTGCTGCTTAAAAAAAAAGAAAAAAGAAAAAAAAAAAACAAAACAAAAAAGGGGGCAACTCCCCATACTCTGTTCAGTCATGGGAGGCCTAAACAAATGTAGCTTTAACATTTAAAAAAAAAAGTTCCTTTTTTCCCTTTTTTTAAGAAAAGAAAGGTCCACAGCCAAGCTGATGCATTTAGTCTAACTCTCCCTCCAAATCTTGGTGATCTGGCAAGAAATGCCACTTCTTTTTGCACACATCGACTTCATTGTCATATTGATTATCTGGAGCATGTAGGGGGACCATGGGGAACTTTCAGCCTCTCCCTGCTCCCTGCCTGTTCCCTTCATGTTACTGCCACCCTACTCACCTCCTCTCTTAAAACCAAACTCAGCAGAGGCATTTCTTGCCATTAGAAAGAAAATAAAGTACACCTTTTCTGTGGCCTAAGTGGCTGTGAGATAACCTAGCACTGCATTCACAAGTGCAGAAGCTGTGTCTGTGGACCACCTCACAGGGTTGGCAGCCCCTTCAGATACTGTGGGAAAGCCGTAGCAGTGGTGGAAGCCACCACCCCTCCCCTGGGCTGGCGATGGTGGGGAGAGCAGTCCACCTAGGTGCGCACCAGCCAGAGTACTTCAAGAAATGGCGATGCCTCCCTCACCATCCCTCCCTCTTTTGTTTTGATCTTTATTCTTGGCACACATCCGTGACCACACGCCATCTTTTCCCACAAAACACACAAACCTCTTCTGCCTTACCCATGACTGAACAGGGACTGGATGCCCTGGGAATTTCTTTCAGTGAGCAGGGGGTCGTCTTTACTTTTCTAGTAGTTTCGTATGAATATTCTTTGCTTAGAGGTACTTGTTTTATTAAAGGAAAAACCATTGTAACGTTTATGTGAATGTTTGAACTGGAAGGTCTGAGGTTAATTCTAGGGTGGGT
>Ga0065711_1043129_pt1 | contig 14920 bp, 5 predicted proteins | sample Hoacrofraction12_FD_59098 | JGI IMG/M metagenome (GOLD analysis project Ga0065711, IMG submission 59098) | Hoatzin crop microbial communities from Cojedes, Venezuela - Epithelial fraction 12 v2 (version 2) | ecosystem: Host-associated > Birds > Digestive system > Esophagus > Crop | place... | reverse complement strand
GAACAGGCTGCCCAGGGAGGTTGTGGAGTCTCCTTCTCTGGAGATATTCAAGACCTGCCTGGACAAGGTCCTGTGCAGCCTGCTGTAGGTGACCCTGCTTCGGCAGGGGACTTGGACTAGATGACCCACAGAGGTCCCTTCCAACCCCTACCATTCAGTGATTCTGTGTATTCTGTGATCCTGTGATTAATAATTTTGTCAGTACTTAGTAAATATATATTTTTAAACTGTGTATCTATTTTTGCGTTGCAGTGAAAATACATCTGGTCAAACCATATGAAGACTCATATATCAGAAAGCTGTATAAACTGCAAAAATTGTAACGTTTGCCTGATATAGTAATTTGAAATTGAAACACATATGTCTGTATGACCTTATATTTACGTACGCATGCTGTATGTAAAGATGGGTTGGATGACAAATTTTAATCTCCTTGATTTTAATCACTGTAACAAATGTCAATTTAAAGCAAAATATTGGTGAGGAAACATCATGACTGCCTGCTAAGTATTCTGAACTCATCAACAAGTATTTATGTAATAAACAGCTCTGTTTAGTACAGTTGGTATCATTAAAGATCCTAAAATTATACAACAAAGGTTTCCCTTGGTGGAAGTCAGAATAAGGCAAAAGGGAAAAAAAACCACAAACCAAACAAAAACACAAAAGGAAACATTCAAAAACCAACAAGAAAATGGTAACAGTAGCTAACATAACTTTTAATGAAATAATAACATTAATTGCAGGCAAACAACTCCTAATCTATGAATAAGTATTGTTTTATTACAGTCATAACTCTTCTTTACCCTTTTATTTCGCAGTATAATTTCTAATGTAATATATGCCCATTTCAACATGATTTTAACATAGAAAAAGGTTAGATTTGTTTTTACATTTTACTCGAAGAACTGCATACTTATTGTCTGGTTAAGTACTGAAAAAATATTGCTCATTTTTCGAAACACAACGTCTTGTACTTGACCTTACAAAGTTAATCAGCAACATTTTTTAAACAGAAATTATTGAATATGTCCTCTATATTGCATGCAATCGAAAGTACACCTTTTCCAAGTGAGAGATAGTTTGTGCACACAATTGACTAAGGAGATTTATTTGATCGCACTGCTATATAAATCTAACATTATAATATGTCAGCAACATAATTTAGCATGATGTGATGGGACAAACTAAAAATTTTCAAGTTTTACCTCCAAGGTACGACACAGACTACCAAGAAATCTCCCACAGTGACTATCTTTGACCCAGAAATTACAATACTACTAGTATTACTAGTATTTTTCTAACCAGAATATTGAAATAACCAGCAGAGGTTTAGAAAACACACTGAGAAAGAGTTCTCCACTTGTAAAGTATCATTAAGTAAGACCATGGTCCAAAGCTTAATCGAGTCAATAACCACCTTTCCAACAATGTCAAGTTTTAGGTGGGATCCAAAGCGTGGGTCAATTTGATGCAGATTTTTTGCTGGTGTAAATGCTTACACACACTATAGTATTTAAACATATCTGCATGTATCAAAAGTACTTCTAATACTTTCTGAACTCCCGACATACGTTCTACAAATTATTTTTTCCAATTAATTTGGTATACTCTTACTTTTAAACTTCTTTTGTTTTGGAGAAGACACATAATAAAAAAAGTAGCAAGCTGAAGTAAATGTTCCTTAATTAGACCACTTTTAGCACAACCTTAAAAAAACCTGCTCGATAACCCAAGTACTGTTATACAAAAGATTACATGATGATGCTTGCTCAAGAAAATATTTTTGGCTTTATGAAAAATGAATTATAACGTGCTTTCTCTTCTGCCCTTTGGACTTTGAGAAACTGAAAAAAAAAAAAAATCGATGATTGGTTAAAATAGCAAGGGTTCAATATTTTAAAAGTTCCCTTATCGATGGTAAGGGTCATTAAAAAAAACCCAAAAATCTACATCTCCAAGTCCAGAGGAAAAAAATTTTTAAGAAATGGTCATTACATGTAAGGACTTAGCCAGTAATACTGAGGAAGACTAAACAAATGCTGTAACACTGTAGCTGCAAATACAATGGCTAAAAGTACAAGAAAAAAAACAGGTATTTGGAGAGAGGTAGCATCTTTTATTAGACTTGCTAAAATAATTGGGGGAAAATAAGACTAGGCTCAGGACTTCAGGGGATTATTGCTTTTCTGGTGATGTTAGAAAGACCCTGCCTCTTCCTTTACAATCTTGTTAAGCAAAAGCTGTCAGTACAACTTTGTACCAATTATCAGGCATAGGACAATTCTTTCTAGTATGGCCTCATACATGAAGGTAGCTAAAGGAGAGCAAGGCCATGTGTTTTTTTTTCCCCTGAAATTTTCTTATTCAGTTATCAGTTAACTTGCAGTTTCTAGCTTACTCATAATTAGTGGAAATTTAAATGCTTACAGTGTAAGAGATGGAGAAAGTAACATGTAAAATAACCCATTTTAGATCCCTATTTAAATAAATGGCTTGTTACAGAGTTCTGTATTGGCATTTTCAGTCACCCAACTGACTTGCCTTGTGCCTGAAAGAAGTCTGATTCCTAAATAAAGGGTGTGATACAGAAGTCTAACTCATGCAAGCAACTCCACTTAACTTGATGGATACATTATGTTTAAAACTGCTTAACATTCCTCAAGTAAGAAATTCCTCAAGTGAGAGCTAGACAATTTATGGGTAGTTTCTACCACTTAAAATGTCATTCAGTACTTTGTCCTTGACTATCTCAGACAATATAAATAGTGGTATAAGGCCCAGCGACAGCAGACAGAGGTTGAAAGCAGACTGAGGTTGTTTTATTGTGGTTGTTTTTTCTGACTGCATTTTGTTTTAATTTCCAGTGAGGAATATTTGTTCTATTTAAAGTTTATGGACACAGAATTTTTCATTTGTTTCTGTGCTCATTGTTAATGAGACTTCAAGCGGTCTTGTGCCCAAATACAACTAAGAACTCTGCTTCCTCTGCTGCTACACCAATTTTGCTGAATAAAACAGAACTGTTACCATCAAAATTTGCAAAAAAAAATAAAGCACACTCTCCCCCTTGAGTTCTGCGTCCAGTTTTGGACTCCTCATTAGAAGAAAGATGCAATAAATAAACCAGAATGAGCCTGACGGAACCAAGTTAGTTTGGGCTGGAGCAAGTACCACACAAGGGAAAACCACAGAAGTGGTTTTCGATGAAACTGAAGAAGAGAAGGCTATATTTTTACCTGATTACCACCCTCCATGATGCAATGGATCGTTACAAAGATGGATACAGACTCTTCTTGGAGGCTTACAGAGGTAGGACAAGAGGCAGTGGTCACAAGTTGCAAGAGGGGAAATTTCAAGTGGGCATAAAGAAAATATTCTTCATAGTGAGAGAAGTTAAGCCTTGAACAGGTGCACAGCCAGGTTGTGCGATCCCCATCTTTGGACATTTTCAAAGCTCTACTGGACAAGGGCCTGAGCAACCTCATTTAACTTTGAAGCTAGGCCTGCTTTGCTCAGGAGGTTAGACCAGGCAACCTACAGAGATTACTTCTGACCTAACTATTCTAGCTTCTTAGCAGTAGGCATAATCCACATAGAATCATCAGCAGAAGAAGCAAAAAGTAAACTGTCCTTATAGGTCCCCGAATCATAGAATCATAGGTTGGAAAAGACCTCTAAGATCATTAAGTCCAACCATCACCCCAACACCACCATGCCTACCAAAACATGCCCTGAAGTGCCATATCCATACATTTTTTGAACACCTCCAGGGACAGTGACTCCACCACTTTCCTGGGTAGCCTATTCCAAAATTTTTCCTAATATCAAATCTACATCTCCCCTGACACAACTTGAGGCCATTAAGGCCATGAAAGTGTGCTACAAACTGCTACGAACTCTGTTCTATTTCAGACTAGTCTCAATGTATCAGTTTTATAACCAGCAATATGACAGACCTCCTCAGGGAAGTCAGAGTGCTCCAATTCCATTCATGTTACCCAAACTTCATTATTATTTTAAACTAAGTTCTGACATCTTCATTTTTTCAAATGGCTGGTAACATAAGGCATGTGGTTGGAACAAATATTCAATAACTATTAAAATACTAGACTATTGAAAAACGCATTAAACACCGTTATCCTTGATCTTGAGATACTATCAGCCCTCTCCTTATTAGGTTCTTGCTGACCTGAAATAATTTACCATTGTCCCTCACTTTGTTTCTACCTCACAAAACCTCAATTCATAGTTACTTTATAAAGAAAAAAAAAATCCAACACAGTAGTAGCAAAACCAGACATCAGATATGATATTTAAGATAAAAGAAGTAAGAACTTCATTTTCATGATGTGGAAAACAAGTTTTCAGGGAGGATTTGTCTTTACAGAGACTCAGTGTTTAGGTATCTTCTATCACTTGGAGCTCAGATTAAAGTTTCTTTTAATTAAAATAGACAAAATATCTCAGTACAACATTTTTTTCTTTATGCTCCTGCAGATTCATGTATCAAATTTAATTTGGTAATGCCTTATCTTTCAAAAACTACACCAATTTCCAAATGTGCATGCAATTTTTTGAGAGTTTAGTGTTAGCAAGCTTCCTTCGAAATTTCAAGAGGGCTTTCCTAAAAAAAAAACAAAACGGTGTAATGCATAGAATCACTAAGGTTGGAAAAGACCTCTAAGATCATCAAGTCCAACCATCAACCCAACACCACCACACCTACTAAACCATGTCCCAAAGCACCACGTCTACACATTTTTTGAATGCCTCCAGGGATGGTGACTCCACCACTTCCCCGGGCAGCCTGTTCCAATGCTTGACCACTCTTTCAGTAAATAAATTTTTGCTAATATCCAATCTAAACCTCCCCTGGTGAAACTTTTCCTCTTGTCTTATCGCTTGTTACTTGGGAGAAGCAATTAGATATTTAGCTAAAATATCTAAATATATTTAGAATTCCACCATGAGCACTGCAGAAGAAAAGTGACACAAAGATATTCTGAATCAAAGCTATCAAACTGTAACCAATAATAAACAGTCTTTTTGAACAATTATAAACTGTGCAATTTAAGACAAAATAAACATAAGCAACTTACAATCATTTGAGATGAAACATTAATGAAGCTTTTCACTTTTTATTGCCTCATAATTGTACACACTTTCAGGAAGAACTGCTAGCATTACTGCTCCAATTTCTCGGTTTAGGGGAAATCTTAAGCTACACTTATTTCAAGCTGACATAAAAAAGTGTCCTTTATTATATGTAGATTCTACAGGTCTTTTGTATCTAAATCACCCATATTAGCAATGACACAGCTGTGATGCAAGGCTGTCAGCAGATGAGCCAAGCCATTACTTCCCACGCTGTCTCACAAATATATCAAGGTCAGAATGAATAATTGTTCATACAAGCCTATAATTTAATTAGCTAACAAGGGCTATCTTCTAGAAAATCCATGTGCTTACAGGACTGATGCTTACACCTTAACAAAATTCCAGAAAAAAACCCTCCACTACTAAAGCAGAGTTGTTTTACTAGGCATTCTTCATTTTAATCATATTAGCATGAAGATTTAACAAGTCTTTATAGAAAGGCCAGTGTTGATCATGGTAGCAAATATTGTATCATGTTGAACACACAAAGAGATTTTAACCTGGTTGGGGAGTCACTGTGCCAGGACTATAAAAGGCAAGTAATTGACTTGTATCACAAGAGTCTTACAACATTTTACTCATTCAGTCCTTTTGTATTTTAACTTCAGTGAGTTGACATTTATACTGACATTGCAGTACCAAAACCGTGCAAGTCTCCACTGAGCTCACTGTCTTGAAAACAATCCTTCCTATCAGGTCACGCAGCAAGCTGCTGTACCAGCCAACAATATCTACCAATACAGAGGCAACACTCTGCAGTTCCACTAAACAAGCCTAAAAAGAAACGAAGGGCAGAGGGGGAGGAAATGTGGGCAAGAAGTGTGGAGAAACAGCTTCCTATACGTGACACAAACATAGGAAGATACACAGATATAAGCAAGACTTTTGGAATGCCCAGGTAAGATGAGTCCAAGTAAGAATGAAAATTTAGCACATGCTCAAAGGAAACTAATTTAGATTATTTCCTCACTGAAGCAGAGAGATACAGATAAGGAACCTGTACCCGTTTCAGGTCTCCTCATTAAAAACCTGCTTTATTTGACACCTCACAGGGGTGAATTCTATATACTTTTGAGGTGCAACTCCTTTAGAGTGGAAAATAACTCTTAGCTTTTCTGAGATGCAAAACAACAAATAACCAATTTAGTGGTGGATTCTGGCTATTACATAATGAATAAATAATCATGGCTGACTTTTCTGTTCTCCTGTCGTATATATTTCCTGCTGTTGTAGTTTGAAATTTTCCTGAAGACATTTTGTACTCTTACAACTAATGTTATTAAAACTATTTTAAACATCTAACATGTTGTACACCTATAATTACACTGTTAAATACTCAAAAAAAAAATCTTCTTATGTGAAAGTAAAAATAAAGTGAACTAAAAAAAAAATAATCTCGAATTCCAGTTGCACGATAATGATCTTTTCCCCAAATGCCAAACATTCGCATGAAGTCAAAGTCTGTGTAATAATTTCATACAAGAATTTAAATTAAGGAGGTTCTCGAAGACCCATGACAAAGCTAAAAGAGCTACATATTTCCCCATGTAAAAATCAAATAATCATAAGATTTCAGGTATATGGATTTTATTTTTCTTTTTTCACAATTTAATGTCTACACCACAAGGAAAATATAAATTTCAAAGCATGACAAAGTCTGCAGAATAATTACTATCAAAAGAATAGCGCCACTAATTCCACATTCTTCTTGTTAGGATAAATTTATACAAAGGAATTGCATATGATAAGGGCCTCCCACAACATAGAAAAGATGTAAAGGTATGACTTTTACCTGTCCCTAATAATTAACTTTAAAAGTAAAGAACCACCACAAAAAAAATTTAGAAATAGGAGTCTAAAATTTTTAAGAATCTCTCCATTTCTTTTACTCTATGATCAAAAACAGGTCATAATTTATTTGTAACCTTTTATTAGTAATAAATAAAATTATTTATTACGTAACCTTGTAAACTAATTCAGATCTCACGTTTCAAGCAATTTCTTATCTAACAGTTCCTATTTCAGAGCGATTGTTAATCCACAATCCTACTGAAGTCAGTGAACGTAAAGCACATTCAGCATTACTCTAGCTTAGATGGTCAGAAGGAGAGCACAATTTGAGAGAAAATCAGCATCCCTTTACAAACTCCTGAAATTTCATTAGTTTGAAGAAACTCGTAGATATGTGATTTTCCTTGAACACATAGTAAACAGAAATCCCTAAGTTGTTAGCGAGAGAGAAAAAACCAAACCCCTAAACAAACCACAAAACAGCAAGCCCAAATATTTTGATTATATCATCTTATTCACAGACTTAAACAGAAAGAAAAAAAAGTAATAGCAGAAAAAGAAAGGATGGTCACTGGATTTCTATAAGCGTATTCAGTAAAGCTAGAAATGTACTATTAGGATGTTTAGTCTACACCCTGTGGCTTTGTATTACAAGGCAATCTAATGATGTAAATATATTTTCCAAACATTTTCAATCGCTGGTGAAATATTTTCTACAACTGGAATGAGGGACACTACAAAATATAGTCAACATTACAATGACGCTGTTCTGCAAAATATTTTGACTACATTTTCTGTAAGAATAAGCTGCAGAAAAAAAACATTAAAGAGTAAAGGGAAGTAGTTTGTACTTTACAGATGCTAATTCTTAGGATAAATACACCACTCGAGAAGAAACTAAAATCTGCAGAAATGTGAGTATTATCCTGGAGGCTATCAGATTCTTCAGAAAAACACAGGCGATTGCCATAAGGTTTGTAAACAGCTGAGCTGTTTCTTATTTCCTTGATAGATCGAAAGAGAAAATTTTTTTCAACATTATTCTTTAATAAATCAAGACAAAACATTGGCCATATTAGAACTGAAAGCAAAACTAATTCCAAAGCACTAAGATTTTCTACTTAATTTCTGATTGCATTCATCATCACATTAATATTTGAAGCTTTATAAGAGTAACCTTGTTCTGTTGTTAGACTAAAGCAATGCTTAATTGTCAGCAAATTGTAAAAGAAGGATGTTATTTTCTGTTTTTTCATAGAGTAACATAGTTACTGCTGCTTCTTAAAAATCAAGTTGACTCTACACAAAAACAAAATTAAAATATATATATTCAAAATCAAAAGGAAAAGAGAAAAGCACAAACAAATAATAAAAAGAAACGAAGTAAGAGATGACTGAAGCATTAACAAAATAATAATTAAAACAAAAAATCAAGCAAATCACTTGCTTATAATGGTTTGCAGAGGCTGGTACTTTTGACTGAAGAAGCAAATTAAATGAACTAATGTCTGGTGCCTCTGAAACCACAGGCAAGATGACAGTGTAGACGGACTTAAAGAGAGAAAAGTAGTGGCCTAACATCAAAGAAAGCACAGTTAAAAAGGAAAAGAAAAAAAAAAGAAAAAAAGTTGCATGCAATTTCCACCCATCCAAGAACAAACTGGAAAGATTTTAGAACGTTGAACACTGCATTGCTGTTTTTAGTTTAAACAATGCCCAACACTTTTTTTCTGAGCATTCAAGTCTAACTGAATTTTCTCATGACGAAGTATGCACGGCAAAGAGGCTCAAAATGTTATTGAACTATTTTATTGATACTTTCCTACTACTTTCTTTTCCCTGGCAATACACAGACAAAAAACTGTTCCCTCAGTAAAGTGACTCCAACAACAGAAATGATTTGCATTTTCAACAGTTTTTCCCTTCGAGAGAATGTTGACTTAGAACGAAACAAATAGTGAAGAATATTTTGCTATTAAAGGCTGATCTTTCAGAGTAACAGGGCAATTCTTATTGTCCCACAATGGAAATGAATATTGAGTCATTAACTGCAGGGTGAAATAAATTTCAGGCACAGTTATAGACTCCATTCACCAAGGAACCTCATGACTATGAAGACATTTTGAAACACATATTTTTGCCAAAGAAAAGATAAAAATGAAGTAAGAGGATGAGAAACAGAAACATACTTCAGATATTGCCCACTCTACTATAAAAACACAAGCAAAATTATCCTTCAATATTATCATTAACAATAAAAGCATCAATTAGAATACAAGCTTTAACAAGTTAAAACACTCAAAGTAAAAACAGTCTCAATTGATTTAAAAAATCATTCTTAACTGATTTTTAACATCAAAGACTCAGCTATTTGGAGATAATTGCATGCCTAAGCACTGCTGATTTTAAAAACATTTAAGTACACAAAAATCTCTAAAAATCAGAATTAAACTCTACATAATGGAGCAAATCAATGTACAAAAATCTTGTATTAGCCAACACAAACAAAGCAAAACAATACCACTTCCGGATTATTAGAGAACTCTATGGGTAAATTATGCAACTGGACAACCTTTCCATATTCTAGCAAAATACTTCAAAGGAAAAAAACTCAGTCAGTCTGTTGCTAGTTAGCTTTGATACTCTGAGTTTTTGTTGAGGATAATTCAATCCATAGCATCTAACAACAAGAGTTTTAACCTTTCATTTTCCAAACATAGTCAAATAAGACACAGAGGTTTTTGTCTGCAGTCACCAGTAAACTCAGAAATGTTTAAAAGTTAAGTAAATGAATTAACCTGAAGCTATAAGTTTTAAAGTCAGACAAGCAAAGAAGTCCCTTGTGGATGAATAAGACTATAATACATTATTTTAAAACCATATTTAACTTATTCTAGTGAAGTTTTCTGCATTTTCATTGTTAATTACCTTCCTGGTTTATGCAGGACTTTTAAGAAGAAAATAAGAGTTGAAAATCAAGAAAATGAAATTGTGAAGAGTTGGGTATATTTTTACTTCCAAGTAACAATTTGAGAAAGACTAAGTGTCCAAATGAGAATGTCTGTTTTCCTGCAGTGCAAAACTGTAGCAGTGCAATAGGCTAAAGCATAACTTGCGGAATCATAGCTTAAACCAATGGATAGGTCAGACAATGAATGAGAACAGTTGGTACCTAAAGTGGTATTTCCCAACTCACTACAAGTTTGTATTCTGAGCAGTAAGTTTGATAAACGGACAAAGAGCATGCAAAAATTCTGCTTCCCCCAGTGTGTGAACTTCTCCCCCATGAAAACTAGTACTAACTTCAGCAATGTGGGCATAAATCAAGCAAAGACAATGGCATATTGGAAAATCCGTCCAGTTCAGAGTGGCATTCAATCCACACCATGAATGAAGAGGGCTTCCACATCAGTCTTAGATGCTTGCCATTGCAAACTTTAAAACATGAGCATTGTTTGATTATTATATGAAGGAGAAAAACAAAAACAGTGCCAAAGTCACTGCCCTACACATGAAGACAAAAATAATGAGGGCAAAATTTGAGAGTATCTCCACAGGTCTTAATTGACAAGTGTCCCTAACTTAATGAAAACTAAACTAAAGGGGGATAAGATTTTCGTTAGGTTTACTCCTTCACGGAACTGTATGACAAATACTTTTCTAATGCCATGAAGTAAGATCATACTATAGAGAAAAACCTAACTAGATTTTTATCCCTATGCAACAAAAGGGGCAACAGTAGCAGTGCTATTTCAGGAGTTAATGATGGAACCTTAACAGGCATAAAATTGTCAGGGGATTTTTGCATATCTCCTAGGTTCAGACAGGTCAGTATTTAGAAAATTAAAACATCAATCCACTTTTACAACAGTGATACAAACACTTGCCAGCTTTTCTCCAAGTAATACAATGACAGCTATTTTTGATCCTGTGTTACCCCGATGACTCTCAAGATCAACAACGTACCATTCTGCTACTGGTTTGGCAATGCTGTCAAAAATCACATCTTGTTTTGCCTCTTGATCAAAAATTCTCTGAAATCTGAAAATATTAAGAAAATAATAATTGCTCAGAATCTTAAAACACTACTTGATTCATACATTTTTGTTTGTGTTTGTAATAGTCAATGTTTACATCATTAGGCTTACATAACTTAGTACAATGTTTTCCCTGTAGTCTTAACCACAGCGTGCTGTTGTGCTATTGTACATAAATAGGCTATACACAGTGCTGCTTTGACAAGATCTGTACAATAAAATCCTCTGATAAAATGATGTGGCTTAGAAAAAAATAAACCGTATTTGAAATCTATCAAGAGAATCAGTGTTTGTAACTGGCACCACACTGAAACCTGGATAAATAGATTACACTACAACCATATACAGCATCCCACCAGTATAGCCAGGCTCACATTTTTTTTGTAACTACTTCCTTCATTCTGCTGCACAGCTACTGTAAGTCACAAGGAGATATTTAATTCAATACAAGTTTTGTCATTTCCAATATAAAATATTTGCAGTTGTCTTACAGAATCGAAGAATACTTCAGGTTGGAAGGGACCATCTGCTCCAATCCCCCTGTTCAAAGGAGGGTTGGCTAAAGCAGGGGTCTGTACAATCAGTTTTTCACTGTCTCCATGCATGGAGGCTCCACAACATCTCTGGGCAACCTGCTCCAGCATTTGATCACCCCACAGTAAAAAAGTTTTGTTGGTATTTCCTGTATTTCATTTTGTGCCCATTAACCCTTGTCCTGTCACTGGGCACCACTGAGAAGCATCTGGCTCCATCTTCTTTATTCTCCCCCTTCCCATCAGGTGTTTATATGCATTGATAAGATCCCCTTGAACCTTCTCCAGGATAAACAGTCCAAGGTTGCTCAGCCTCTCCTCACGTCAAATGCTTCAGTCCTTTAATCATCTTTGTGTCCCTTTGCTGGAGCCCAGAACTGGACACAGAACTTCAAATGTGATCTCACTGGTGGCAACTAGAAGGGAAGGATGAACTCCCTTGATCTGCTGGCAACTCTCTGCCTAATGCAGCCCAGAGGCTATTGGCTGCCTTTGCTGCAAATGATGTATTGCTGACTCATGTTCAACTTTTTGTCTACTAGGACTCCAGGTCCTGTTATGCAAACCCACTTTCAGTCAACCTTGAGCCTGTCCTGGTTATTCCTCACCAGAAGCAGGACTTGGCATTTCACCTTGTTGAGCTTCATGAGACTCCTATTGGCCCATTTCTCCAGCCTCTTGAAGACCCCATGAATGTCAACACAACTGTCTGGTGTGTCAGCCATCCCTCCTTGTTTCACATTGTCTGTGAACCTGCTGAAGCTTCACTCAGTCTCATCACCCAGGTCATTAATGCTAAAAAGTATTGGATTGCAGTATTGGTGACATCACTAGCAACTGGCCTCCAACTGGACTTTGTACTCCTGATGACAACCCTCTGAGCCCAGCAGCTCAGCTCGTTTTCAGTATCCCTTACTGTGCACTGACCTAGGCTCTCCTGATCCCATACCTGAGACAGCCTTCCTGGGTCACCTGAGCCTGCTCCCTGAGACTAGCCCCAGGTTTCACATCCCTGATCAGCTCTTCCATGTTTGAAAATGAGGTGCAGCAGAGCTTCTCCCCTCATCGGCTGTTTAACCATATGTTAGGAAGTTGTCATTAATGCACTCCAGCAAGCTCCTGGACTACTTGTGCCCTGCTGTGTTGTCCCTCCTATCTGGAACTGTATACTCACATAGGACTTCACAGGATATATAGAAAGGCACCATGGACTGCAAGAGATTATGCAGTGTGTACAACATCACAGACAAATGCAATACACAAAGTATAGAGGCATATATTCTATCCTGATAACCCTTAATCAGTCAAATCATTCAAACATTTGTGTGATTCCCATATATGAAAGTAAGAACAAAGGAAAATAATGTTTGAGGTGACGAGAATAGACAGACTGCATGAAAGTCTAAGTTTTATGGAGGACAAATAAATGCTTGTTCCATAGCATTATTTTAGCATCATCTTAAGAATAGTAAGGCATAGAGTTTCTCCAAATCCACCTCTACAGACTTTTAATAAGTGATAAAGTCAGAAAAAAATACCAACATTCATTACAACTGGCTTGGGCATCTGCAACCTAAGTTAGTTTTGCATATTAATCTAGTTGGAGAGGGCAGCTCCTCCCTTCCCAGGCAGAGCAGAGTTCCTTAGCTGATATAAAATGACATCAGTCTGAGCTGTAGATGTTTATCTGGGGCTCTATTTTTTAATATCATAGAGCAACAAATTTACTTGATTTGGTATTATGGAAAATAAAGATTACTCAGCTTGGAAAAAGACAATCTCAACCTAGTCATTAAAGGTGGTTATACATCTAGCTTTCCTTGTCATCAAAATGTTAAATAGTTGCCTCCAAATTTTCTATTGAAAAGATAAAAACTTTTGATTTATATTGCTGGTACTTACTTTCAGTTTCTAAAAACTATTTACTTTCTACAACCATGGTTTTGTTTCTTTCAACAATCTCTGGTTTTCTTCATCGTGTTTTGGTTATGTCTGAAACACAGTTTCTAAACAGAGTGTTTTACGTCAACACATCTTTAGCCAGCCTACGAGAGCTCATTAGATCACAAGAGAACACATAGACCTGCATTCAATTTTCATACATAAATTCAAAACAAGCTATAAGAATGGAACAATTGATAAATGAAGGTAATTGAGATGAGACTTAGAAACGTATGATGACTTGCAATGGATAGACAAAAACCCCACAACTTTATCAAATGCTGTCAAACTTGTTCAGGTGCAGGCCATAATATGCTGGAGTATTCCTTTTCTTAATGGAGTTGAATAAAAAAAAACCTACTAGTAACAAAGCTTGATTTTAAGAATAGGCTTTTCCAGGTTCTATAGATCTGTACCACTACACAGGGATATCCATCACTAAAGGCAGAAGATAGCAGGATAAGGCTTTTACTTACTTGAACTTGTAGCTCTCTCGTTTATTATTGACGAACCCATCTGCCAAATCACGTGGCATGATAATCTCCAGACTGGACAGAGATGTCTCATCGTCATCAACTGAATAAATCTAATAAGCACGGATATGAATTAACAAAATAATGTTACCATCAGAACAGCACAGCCCTTAAGTAGAAGACTTCTGTGAGCTTAGCACCTGCAGCTGCCTGAAGGAAAACTTCACGCAAATTTCAGAATTGCGTTGTGTACCATGGCTAATCAGTATGCCAAACCAACACCGCAAACCAGAATAGTTCTGCCTGCTTCAAAAGACCTTTACGCAGGAGCAGATCCTCCTTCTGCTACTATACAACAAAACCAGAAGACACTAACACTGTCCTGTTTGTTGCCACATCAACACTACAGTAAGATTTGAAACAGAAACGTAGCCTCATGGGCATAATTTGCCTTAATATCTGAGCTGTTATAATAACAAAAGCATAGCCCCCATTACAACTCCCTCCAAAAAACCAGGAAGAATATATTAGGCAAGACAAGAACAGAATGAGCAGAGTTAGCTTCAGACAAGACAATGAAGAGACCTAAATGCATGATTTCCAAGGAACGCTTTCGTTATCTTTATTATCCCTTGCAAGGACATCTAAATACTGGGAGTTACAGGTTTCCCTCCAGCGTTCAAAACAGCGTTGAACATCATAAACCCAGTGACCAGCATCAAATGTTCTTCCCGTGGTGTGGAGCCTTCCTCCAACAACTGGGCAGGAATGAAGTTCCTCGCCTCCTTCCCCAGCAGTTCCAGCCTAAGCCCCCGCACTTCACGGTTTTATGAACTTCTTCAGGCTTCGGAGAGCCCTGCAGGGCTGTGGCTTTCCGCTCCGCGCCCGACCGCGTACAAACGCCTCGGGTCTCACAAGCCGGCCGGTCCAGCGAGCGCGGCAGGGCCTCCCGCGGGGGGTCACTGCCCGCTCCCTCCCGCCTCCG
>Ga0065711_1043128_pt1 | contig 14920 bp, 15 predicted proteins | sample Hoacrofraction12_FD_59098 | JGI IMG/M metagenome (GOLD analysis project Ga0065711, IMG submission 59098) | Hoatzin crop microbial communities from Cojedes, Venezuela - Epithelial fraction 12 v2 (version 2) | ecosystem: Host-associated > Birds > Digestive system > Esophagus > Crop | place... | reverse complement strand
TTTTTTTTTTTTTTTTTTTTTTTTTTTAGTGGAACTATTTACCTTGGTCTTCTGGGGGCTTGTTTTCATATTTTGAGTGTTGTTCATTACTAGTAACTGCCGTTGCTGTGTGTATGGTGAGGAAAGTGTCTCTGTTAGGTAGCGAGGAAGTGGGAACTCCCAGTGTGGTTTGCTGTGCATCTCGGGAGGGCTCTGAGCATACTGTCTCTACATCATGGAATATAGACTACTTCTATCTCAATTTTGGAAATCGTTATAGGCATGCTAGCACGGCACTGTGCCCCACAGGCATCACTCTGCCTCGCACAGGGCAACATGCTGCTGTCCTTACGTCTTGTGCTTGGAATCAGCTTGCTCCTGTGCTGATTTGAAGACAGTGTGCTCCTTTGCGAGGCTCAGACCTGATCTACGTGACACCGTGCTTGGAGATAGGAGACCTGGGTTCTGCGTGTGTTTCTGTGTTTGACCTTGGGCATGTTTCTCTGTATCTCTGTGCAGCAGTTCTCCCATCACAGTAGTTATGCTCATTGCTGCCTTTCTTTAAGCGCATTGACATAGATCTGGAAGACTTTGTATAGAAGCATGAAGTATTACTGATACTAAACAATTGGGGATATCCCTGACTTCTGTTTTTCCTTGCCATATTACATATTACATTAAAATCTTTAAAGAAAACAGATTTCTTTGTAAAAGTGGTTTCAGTGAACAAGTAACACAATATATCCTAGGTTATCCTGGAATTTCAAGTGACTGGAGACTGGATAGTCAAGGCTGACCTGTACATTGATTTGAACTGTTCTTGATTAAGAGGTGGGTCCGTTCAGCAGAAAAACCACAAGTGAAAATTTGCCCTTTACATTTGGATGATTATTTTTATGCTATCTTTCTTGACCTTTCAGTGCTGTTTGGTGCTTGTGGTTGCTAAGCACTTTTTAGCTCCTCCTTTAAAAATCAGTCACAAGACACTGATGGCTTTGAGACTGTATTCAAGAGCTGGCAGAGAGCTTGTTTATTTAGATTTTGTGGGTTGTTTTTTTTGTCCCCTCATTTGCAGCATTCCTCATGTATCTCTTGGTGCTCAGCTGCTACGACCATGACCTAGCTGATGCGGTAATACTTCTTCATTTTTCTCCTTTGACCCACTGTTTTCAGAGTTTCCTTAGAGTCCTGCTCGTGAACCACACATACTGCAGCTTGATGCCTCTGTGTGTAGCTGCTGGCTTTGCCCTTGCTTCATGGTTGACCTTGCAAGGTCTTTCTTTCACAGTAATGTTCATATTTTATCCACTTCCAGGTTTGAAGGCTACACTCCTATAAAAGTGTTTGTCTAGAGAGCTGTCGTTCATGTGATAGTAACAATTTGCAGCAGAGCAGAAACGCTGTATACATGTATGAACCATACATGTACCTCCTCTAAGTTGCAAATGTACTCTTTTACATGATGTCAGAATTATAGTGAAGTATTCCAATGGTTTCCCCTAAATATTCATACCACATTGCAGTACAGAAACTTTTCAGTATGCAAGGGGTCCCTTCTTATTGACTGTTTTTTGTTTCTGATGTATTGGCTGAATGTTTGAACTAGAAGATGACAAATAACAGCTAAATGAGTTTGGCCAAAATTTTTGACCTCTGTACCAGAGGTTTAATATTGTTTAGTACCTAATTGATAATGTGTTCAGTTCTGAGCTTGCACTGAAGCCTTCTGCAGAGGTAGCAATCAGTCACTTTTGGGTTGTAAAACTGGTGTGGAACAGAGACAAGGCAGAGACTTCTCTAGCTTTACTGGATGAAGACATTGGGATGAAAGGGGTGGAAAATAATTATCTTCCAGAGTTCAGCCTGAGAAAATAATTATTGGGAAGAGTGCTAGATGCAGAGGCTGCGATGAGAATGGCACAGTCAAACCAGAAGCATGCTGGAAATCCCTACTTTCAGCCTTCCCCAACTACCAGCATTTAATTGTGCTGTTTTGGGAGAGATTTTTCAGTCTCTTAACTGCAAAATGTATATAAAGTGTTCTGGTTGTCCTACCCCTCTTCAGTCTTACTCTGTCTGTCTACTTTTGGTTCTTGCTTGTACTTGTCACATTCCTAAAAGCTTGTTTAACTAGCAGCTGACACACTACAACAGGAGACCTTGCTAGTCATGCTGACATAGGTCACAACTCCCAGGAGGCATCTAAATTAAGGGTCCCGGGAGAAGGTATGAGGACTAAATCGATTTTTTCATGAAGTAGTAGAATTACAAAATAAGAAGTTTTCAGTACTCCTATCTTTTAGCTATCCCTCAAATATATTTATAGTGCTGGTTCCCCCTACACCCTGTAAAAACAGGTAGTAGTCATTGTAGTAGAAGATGAGAATAAAACTATCAAAAGAAAATTATGTTGCTGGGACTATTAGAGCTATAGAACATCCTTCAAGAAAAGGAGAAGCTTCTTCAATTTAGTCCTCAGATTTCAAGGGATTATTTTAAGAAGTGTGGACCACCTTGTTAGGCTTGCTTTTATGTCCTTGCTACTCACTTTCTCATGATTTTGGGGGAAGAATAAGAACTTGGGAACTCTGATATCCCTCCTACACAGAGACTGGGCTGTTTAAAGGGTATGAGCTTGCAAGCAGTTCTCCTCAGTGCCCCAGTCATTCAGTGCTTCAGGGTGATTATTAGGTTATTGCATCCCATTCACTCTTTTATAGCTCTGTATGACTTGTGCTTTTTTAATTGCTACAAATAGTAAATTCCAAATACAAAAAGTTCTAGTAGCCTGCTAGTCAAGCAGGTAAAATTTACTTGGAAGGTAAATTTTATTTTTTGTCTGGTTAAACTCTTTGCTGGTTTTACAGAAAGCTTTTTGATGAATGCTTTGCTCCTGCATACCAAGTGACAAAATTTCTTAATGTCATAATCTTAATAACACAAAATCTTTTTCTGTTTCTTTATACTCTCAAAGCAGTAAGTTACCAGAAAGAGGCGTTCATTCGGACGGGTACTCTTTTGTCATTTTGAAGTTCAAATATTCAATTTGTTTTGTATATCACTCAACGCTAATCAGACTGTGTGAAATATCTGAAACTGTGCGAGTGCATTGATTAAATCATGTTATTTCGTGTACTTGAAGTGTTTCTTTTTGAACCCTGTACGTCTGAGAATAGTGACTTGTGCTTTCCTTACAGTGTAATGGGACAGTTTGCAGCAGCTTGATAAAGACATTTAGTGTAGTTCTCAAAACACTACAGCAAAACCTTGAAATTAGGCTTTCTTAGGAATAATTAAAGGATAGAGTTTGGGGTTAACTAAAGACCACGCCTATACATAGGAAGCAATGCAGAGCAGTATACAGTGGAAGGATGTAATTTTTTTGTTCTTGGGATTTTTCAAGGCTTCGAAGTGGGAAAAAGATGAGTTAGGAAGAGGATGAATGGACGAAAATAGACTTTTAAAATATTTTTTTCTTTTTCTCTTAAGGCACTGCTTCCACCTACAGCTTTCTTCTGAAACTTAAAATGAATGAAATTACTTTCAACTTTAATAAAATTAGAAGTGCTATGAGAAGCCTTTGGGACAGGGAATTTTCACATATATTTTCTAATGAATGGCATTCTCCAGCTGGCCATGTACCCTATCTAATATTTTGCACAGCTTTAGAAATTTTGGTTCTGTATGCTTTATTCACCACAGATATTTGCATCACTGAGAGTATTTTGAGAGGGACTCTATTAGAATAAAATGTTATTAACTCATTAAGGATACAATATTGGCTTTTATGCAATAATTTTCCACTTCAGAAAGCTTTTGTGTAATATTATAAATCAGGTTCAAGCTAAAATACACACTATGGAGTTTATAATCCTTGTTTTCTAAATGATAATGATAGTACTAATTAAGTTGCTGTTTACTAGGGAGTCTCAGTCCTTTATACACTATTGAATGGGGGGGGTGGGCCTAAATCTTCAGGAGAAACTCGCCCAGCCTTGTCAGTGACGTGTAGGTGCTGCTTACAGCAGCCCAGCGCAGAATTCTTTCTGGATCTTAGAGGACATGGCTGTCCATGCCTGTGGTCCCTTGGTCAGTGTGGAAAGCGTGGGCTTGGCCCTGGGCCAGACACTCACTGCAATGCCATTTCTGTGCAAGTATGTCAACTGATTGTTTCTGCTGTTGTACAAATGTGTATTGTGTGTGCTTTGTAATAAAGGTAGGGATGATTCTAGGAAAAAAAATGACTGATTACACTTGAAAACTTTCTTGCTCTGGAATGTTATGTGGTAGGGTTTTTTTCTACTTTCCGTTAAAATAAAGCAGCCTACTTTGATGAATGACAGTTCTTCGTCTTTCTTATGGGGAAGAAAGTAGCAAAATACCAGCTTTGATTCGCCTTTCTCTTGAGGGATGGGATGGTACAATATATTCCGTAAGTTACAATGCCATCTTCATACCAGTGTTGTTTGTTTTTTTTTCCAGTGGTCTTGGAATCTTCCCTCCCCTCAAGGTTGATGTCCGATCTTATGAAGATATGTAGTCTTCCAATTTGCTTTAATGTCCTGGAAGGTTAACCTCAGAAACACTCACCCCTCCCAGAGATGATGAATTGTCACCAAAATGTAAATCTCCATGGGATTTTTTTTGTTTTGTTTTTTTTGGATTGGTTGGTTTTTTCATTCCACAAGATGGTGTTTATTCTTTGAGATGTTTAAGGTTCAAACTTGGCGAGTCACTGTAGGCAGATGTGCTGTCGTGCTCCCTGAGCACAATTGCTGAGGGGATTGATGAAGACACACCAGTACAGATATGCACACCCAGTTGCTGGACTAGGGGGTTTATAAGCTACCAACTTGTTTTCATCAGCCTGCTGTTTTGTTTCAAAGCCTAAAAGAACTGAAAACAATTTTTTTTTTTTTTGTGGAAAAGCTCAGTAACTGCTTATAATTAACTCTATGGCGGTGGTTTTCACACAAGTATATTGCTTATTTTATATAAGCTTCAAAGGGTTTTATAAAAATGTAATGTTTAACTACTGGAAAAATAAATAAAACTGAAATATTGCAATAACTCCAAGGAGATCTTTTTTCCCAGTGTTTTTTGGGAAAATTGGTAACACAAGGTACATCTGTAGATCTGGCCCAGATCAGCTCTCCCATGTTGAAGGTTGCATGCAGTGTGATTTTTCCAGTGTTTGTGTATGCGTACCAGATTTTATCAAGGACAGCGACAAGGAGCATACGTCTGAAGAGCTTAATATGACATCTTCTTAAGTCACCTGTGTGTGCTGCTTTAGGGTTTCTTTCTGTTTAAATGATGCTCTATCCATATTATCCTGCAAGCATACTCCTCATGAACTTTGTTCTTCTAACTGCAGGTGCTCCAAGTGCCTGTCTAATACTTGCTCTTCTAATGGAGGGGTTTTTTTGTGACTAAGTGCTTTTCTGTAATGAACTCCTTCCTTTCATGTTTTGTTACATCAACATATTCTGGTTTTAAAGTGTAATATTTAATCATGTTTGTGCAAATTTGAGTATAAAAACTCAAACTGCATTACAGTTGAGTTTTTGAGAAAATCTGTGGATTATTTGTGAAGTTTTGTTCTTAGAAATTTTTTTTTATCCATGAAGTGAATGATTTCAAACAATGTAACAGTTTTTATTTATTTATTAAGTAAACCTTGTGGCATAATACCCTACAGAATAAGGAAACATTTAGACATATAAAAGTAGAAAGTAAGTGTTGTGATTTAATGGACAACAGAAAAGTTTTTTTCTTCGAAGGTCTGTATCTGTATGTTTCCTTATAGTAAAGGGAAACTGAAAGTCTGTTCTGTTTTTTATACTTAACATGCCCTTTAAATTATTGTTTTTCACCTTGCTATATTATTTTGGTTTAAGAGATCTGTACCAGCAAAAAAGTAATCTCGCATGTATAGATAACATTGAGTCTTTTTAGATTTTCATTGTTAATATTAGTGTATGCTTTTTTCTTTATTTATTTGTGGTAACTGTAGATTTTGATTACAATTTTTTGCGTTATTCTAGAAAACAAGTTTTTGAATTAATAGAATCATATGTTGCTTTCTTTCGTTTCGTTATGTTTACTTAAATGCAGGTGTCAATGCCCACTCCATACCAGACTTTCTTACAGAGAATATTATTGTTTGTTACATGGTTCTGAGTTGAGGCAATTTCCTTTAAATGAAATTCCTTCATAGCAGTAATAGTGTGTAGCTCATACAGGGAGAGAGAAGAACTTAAATCAGACCCAAAACACACACTGTGAGTTCTGTAACATTTTGTATCATTTTTACAGTCACTTATAAGATTTATCTTATCCAGAGTGTTAAAGCATATCAGATCTATTGCTGGTTTCCACAGAGAGTTCAATGCTTTCTGTATGCGTGCAACAGCACTGCAATCATGTGTCATCTTGCTTTTGGCATTTTTAAAACAGTTTGATTGCAACTGGAGTGTGGTGGTGGGGTTTTCCATTGACGTTAACTGCAGGCATAAGAGATGGCTATTGGAAATATAGCCCAAATATGTCTATATATCTGTTGTCATTAGATTTTTGTTACATGTTTGGACTGCTGATACGCAGAATGGAGGGGCTTCCCTTGGCACAGTCTGTGTCTGTGCATGTGTGTGACTGTAACTTTGACTTCTTTTGCTGTTTTATTGAGATTGCACCTGGGTCTAGAAGGATAGGCAAACCAGGAAAAACTGTGTGCTTCTGTACTTCAGCTAGCTGCAGTCCTTGGAAGTTCTCTGGTGAGGATGTGGGCTCTTCTAGTTTTGCTTTTATATGGCTGATAAGTACCTGTTTCAGCCTCAGTTCCAACAATTGTTATTCTTGGTTTATTGCTCTCCATCTATACTTATTTGAATTGTACTTCTAGAATGCTTTCTTATGATTGCACTTTTTCAGATGGGAAGGACAATAGATTACATGTTCTGTGAACATACTAATTTAAGAGGAGTTTTCTTTTGTTGTTGGATAAAAATAAATTTGTTTTCTTTTTTTTTTCTCCAACAGGCTTGTATCAGGCCACTTCGCATCATATTGATCCAACAGCTATAAGGCATTATTTCAATGAGGCCAATAGTGATAACTCTTCAATAGCCATAATCCCACTTGTCTGCATGCTACATAAATTGCCTTCTCAATCACCAGGTAAGCCTGGGAATTTCCTTATTAGTTTCTTTATTATTAATTGTTGGTAAGGATAGGTGAGGGCTGAGTTGACATTTGGTGTGTTGGTGAGGGACATGGGAGACTTGGTTCTCAGTTCTCAACTTGGCATGTTACTAGTGCTGAGCCCAGACTTTGACCTGGGACAAGTGGAACATGGACTAAATGATCATGTTTAAATGTTTTACTAGGCCTACACAGTGGCCTGTATATACCTTCCTTCTCGTTCTTTTATGTGCCCAAGACCAGATTTTGGAGCACCAAGTTCGTTCAGGAATTAACCAGATGTTTGCTTCTCTTAAGACTTCATGAGTTGTTTTATTTCAGCTCCCTAGCTGGTGGGGCGTCTCTGTTGCAAAAGTTCCTCCTTATCCTGATGTCAGGAATGATGCAGGTGGGGGGTGGGGAAGGGAGGATGCTGCAGCCAGCACCACAGAAAAAGCTCTCCCCTCTCCTTCACCTCCTGGGAATAGGTCTGTGCTTGGCTTGTTGCCATGCATGTTCGAGTGGGGCATTACAGCATGCTCTGCTGAGCTAACTCGTGTCTTTAAGGCTTGTTTGGGTTTGTTTTGAAAGACTTGGATGCAGCTGTCTCAAATTTCCACTCAAATATGTTCATTTGGCCTTGCTTGTAATGAGCTGAATTTCATATTGCCCGTACTACACAGCCAGCTTGCTACACAGAATCTTAACAGCTTTAATAATTCCCCTAACCATCCAATTAGACTAATAATAAAGGCTTAATTACATATCCAGTTAATCATCAGATTTGTTCACTGAATGGCTTTAATTGGTAGATAGAGCTGTTACACTATTCCAGTTTGAAAGCTATCATCCATTTTTGCTCACAGCGATAGCCACCCGGTTGTTTTTATGATTGGGACTTGACCAGCATTTATTAATACAATAAAAAGGCTCAGGAGCAAAGAAATATAACTTCGGAGTGCTGTGGCAGCACCCGTCTGCCTCTGAGTGCCCGTGTTCAAGCTAGGACCTCTCTTTACAGTGCTCTGTACTGCTCATGTTGAAGGAACTCCAAATAGCAAATGGCTGCTTTACAGGTTTCCAAAAATGAAGCTGTTCTGTATTCTGCCCAGGTAGTTCCCTCAAAATGACTGTTAAAGACTCTGGGACCTGCAAGCCCCTTGGCTTTGTAGGATTCAATAATGCACCACCTAAGCCACTTTGAAATAGATACTTCAGTAGCCCTGAGTCTTTTCTTATTATGGAAACATATAAATTGGCTCATCCTGTAAAACCCTTCAGTTTTAAAAATGTAAAACCTAATTGCCTTATGGACATGCAAAGAATGGAGGTGCTTCTCTGGGGAGATTTTGCACTGAACCAAAAGATGACAGAACTAGTTACTGATTAAAAAGAAAAGAAGAGTTAACCTCTTGATGCCAGTTGTCAGGATTTCCCCCACATATGTTTCTGCCTGGTTTAATTGCTACTATATTTCTACACCACACAGATCTTACTTCATTTTCTTCGGGGTTGAATGGGGTAACTGGTTACAGAAACCTCATTGTCCCAGTCATGTTCCCTTCATGCTTTCAAATCAAATGCCCTGTACAACTGCAAAATAATTTCCTTCCTTTAACAAGCCTTCCAATATCCTGAGTTCAGAAGACTCGTGTTCAATGTTGAGCTTTAGCTGACAATATTGACCTTCACTGTATTTTATGAAGGTATCATTTGAAACTACATTAGTTAGGGGGGGAGGGGAGCCTTCTAGTATGTCGAGAATAATTATTATGCCTTTGCATAAATAATCTTTTATCAGAGGAGAAGAAATGGTGATATTTTTAGCAGCCTTTACACCCCGGGGAAGTAAATGACACACAAAAATGAACTTTCAAAGTCTTGGTCTATAGAAAAAGGAGCAGTGTGTGATGGCAAAAAAAGTGAGTTTCTGTGAATTAGTACAACTCATTATTCGTGCTGTACACACTTGCTGCCTTACATTCCCTGCACTGTAGCCAGAATATAAAATAAAGCGTGGTGGCCACCTCCCTGGCCCTCGGCGGCAGCCATGCTGATTGGATGCCACCTGCAGCAGGGCAGCGAGCATCAAGGAGCAGCAAGCTGGGAAACATGCAGAGCAACCGCTCCTTAAAGTGCATGTCACGAGTTACCTTTAAATATATTTAAGTGGTTTAGGTTTAAGAGGCACCTCAGTTCCCCCATGCAGCTCATTTAAGGAGGGATAGAGAGATTGCATACAGATCAATAGCGCTTTGACAAACTGTATTTCTATAGCTGGATCCTTTAAAAAAATAGAATAAAAGATTGCAGAAAAATCACAGATGCTGAACCTGAAGTATGAGAAATGATCCTACTTCAGCAGTCGTATCTTTAGAGTCCTGGATTTCTGACTGTTTGGTGTGGGAGCTGTAGGTTTGTTTAGTATGCATATTGCACATAAAGATTAAACAATGTCAGTGAGAGTGTAGTGTGTAACCTTTCGATTAACTTCCTTCACGTAATTAATGTAGTTATTCATAATGTGCATGTGTTCGTGATACAAATCTAATACTTTCTGTAATCAAGGTTGGTGAAATCACGGTTTTGCTGACTGAGCCCTGAGGTGCTATGTAATGTCCTCACGCAGCAATATGCAATGTATTGATATCACAACAGTGTCTAGGTGGCACCAAAACTAATAACTGCTGAACCTAGAAACCTACAGTGAATTGGCTCTCGTGGGCTTCAGCTCACTCTGTACCACCTCATCTCACCTCCTTGTGCATCCTCCTGCCCCAGAACTGGAAGGAGAGTACTGGCATGCCCTGTCTTTTAGCAGAGGAAGGGAAAAGGAGTGCTGAGCAGAGCCCACCCGTTCCCTGGGTGTTTTCAAGGGCCAGTGGAGCCTTTTGGGCGTGCTAGGCTTGCTGTCCCCCTTTCCCTGCACTCTTTCTCCTCCTGGATGGCTGCTGAGACATCTCCCTAGCAAAGTGCCCAAGCAGAGTTATAGGTGTAGGCTCATGGCTTTGGAGAAGTGTGGAGAGAGCAAGCTGTGCTGGTATAGACAGACTGCGCATGAGCGAGGTGTGGAGCAGGAAGGTATCAGTGCCATCGTGCGCCTTTACTGTCTGTGCCTTGGGAAGAACTTCTTCTAGAACAGGTTTTGACTTCACAGATGCAAACACTTTGGAAAAGGAAGAGCCAGAGATACCTACACCCATCCATTACCCTTGAAACCTTATTAACACCTTGCTCGAAAAAATTAATAGTACTGTGATACACAGTGGCTCAAGCCCCAGGAGACGTTCAAGTGCCCATTGCTTTCATACACTAGTAGCATGTGATCTTGTATTTTCCATTATTTTCTTGTTTGCAGCAGCTATAGGTTTTTGTCATTTTCGTTCCACACATTTAAAACATCTTCCTTTGCTGTGTTTTAGCTGCTTGATGGTCTTATTGAAGGGGCAGTTGCAGATTAGGGCTATGCCTGTTTGTACACTTACTTTCTCTAGGTGCTGGAGGCCATAATGACATGAGCCTCCAAGTCATTAAAAATATTCCGCTAGCCATGACCTCAGTTTAACAAACTGTTCCAAAAGCTGAAAGGAGTCAGTATGTAAAATGAGTAAAACCAAAGCAGATACTTTTTCTCATTACATTTGAATGTGAAATTTTCAGAGGACATTAAGGACACTTTAGAGTGATGGAAAGAGTTATGTCCCTCTATTTTTTTTTTCTGAAAATGAAAATAGCTAGAGGCAATCTGTGATAAGGGGTATTTTCTGAGAATCTTCCAATATTCCCTAAAAAAGTGTTATTAGCCCTAACTTTAGTATGTGTCTCACTGTGAAGTGGACATGCGTAAAGAGAATTTCTTCATGATTAGGGAATTCTTTCCAGGGTCACTGTTTTTCTGCACCACTTTGTGCCATAACTATCCTTGGACTCCATTAGAGGTAACACAGTGCCCATTTCTTGCCTTGGAGAAGGCCAGTGCTGTCTTCTGAGTTGTAGGACCTTCATTATCAGTTTCAGACAAAATGATTGTCTGCTTCACTTTTTTAAAGGCTTTTTAAAAACCAAGACCTTAGCGGTTCTCTAGTTATTTGTGTCTGCCATACCCTGTTCACTGTAGTCAGGTTGAGATTCCTTCATCTGTCCCTGCCATTATGCAGTGTAACACATTGCTTACAACCATATCACGAATCTTCCTCGTTTATGATGGTTCATTAGGTACATACAATTAAGCATCTGTTCAAACTAAAATGTTAAACTTTATGGCATTTGGGTTGACAGTGAAGTGTGTTCAGTACAAATGCCACATTTCAATACTTGCCTTTTTAATACTTTATTACGTTATCTTGAAATTAGCTTTTTGCCCTTTTTTTCTGACCCTTTCAGATTCTGCCCTGAGAGAAATGCTGTGGCTTGTTCCTACTTCTGCAGAACTACTTACAGTTCTGCCCTGGCCTATCTCTGTGACTGCCAATTCTTGTTTGCCTCTTCTGTAAATCATATGAGCCTTGAGACCTTTTCCTTTTCACACTTTGCATCAAACATTATTTCTTTCTCCACGTTTATTCAGCTCCATTTAAAACTCTTAAGTGTTCACTTTTATATTTTTACCCACAAGAGCAGTAATTAGTTCTTGGAAATCTCATAGACTTGCAAACTGTAGCCTTGCTAAGTGAAGTTGTCTTGTGATCCTGTTACTGTGATTCTTCCTTTTCTCAGCGTGCATCCCTCTGCCTTCCTACTGCTCATCATGGTCTTGTCAAGCATTCAAGTGTAAGCTCTTCGGAGAAGGGCTTTATGTTCTAATATGTTTCTTTATACCTGCTGGTGCGCTAAAATAAATGAATGTTCAAGATCAGTCTACTAAAGTCTATTGGATGTGCCAAAGCTCTTCTCCTGTGCTAAGGATACAGAAGAATGAGCAAATTCAAAGATTTATGTCCATCAGCCTTAACTGCCAAATTATGAAAGCAGTGTAGAACTATTGTGACAGTGGTCTAACATTTTCCTGGTTTTCAGCTTAGCAAAGGGCTGCTACAGCAGAAGACAACCAATTTTCGGATGCATTTGAGTCATGAGCCTTACACTGAAGGACACAGATGGGGCTCAGAATGGTTGTCTGTATCTGGCCTTATCTACCAGGACTCTGCAGCCTTTAGAGAGAGAAATAACGTCTTGGCTGTGCAAATGTGAAACACAAAGTTGTGACATATTGCATGGGACCCAACAGTAGTGATTGGGACTGTTCATAAGGCTAAAGAAGCAATGGTATCAGTGTGAAAGCTGAAGAACTTGTTTATATGTTACGGAAGATGGGAGCAATTGGATCCAATGACCACTTAGGCATACTCCAGCAGCACAACAAAAACTACCTTTCAAAGACGTACCTATTGGTCTGTATTGTGCCAGTCTGGAGCATAAAAGAAGAAAGGAATAGACACTCTAAGTGTAGTATTGCGCTCTGATGCAAGTGTGCTTCTGCTGCTGTGTGAACTGAAGGTATTTGGTTGAGTGAATTAATCCAGCTTCGAAAGTTGCTCAACAGCATCTGTTTTGCTGCTAGTTTTGGCTTTTACTGTATGAACAATTAAATACTGCTTGGTTGTGGCAATCTCTATCTGCTACTATACTGGCTGCAGAGTAACTTCTCCCCTGCCCCCTCCCCCGCCAAATCCATTGTAATATCAATGTATTAAATAAAGTGGTGGGAGCAGTCACTGTTAAATTTTTTTTAACCCTCTGCCTGTGCTGAGAAGTTGCAATGTGTGAGAGGAATCAGCATCTTGAGGAATTGTACAGGAGCTTTTGGCCATGTTTCTCATTTAAAATCATTCTGTACTCCTCCTGGAACTCTTGGGAGAAACAGAGTATTTGCGGGTCAATGTTAGCACAAATGCTACCTTACAAAACTAGATATTGGCCACATCACATAGTGGAAGAACGTGGAAGATTTGGGAAGCTGGGGTTGGTCCATATCAACATCTAAAGAGCCAGTACAACCCAAGCGATCTGCAACTTCTGAACACCTTCCAACACTGTACGTGATGATGTTCGTTGCTTGTTCATGCAAGCCCCCAGCACTTTATTCCTCTTGTTCTAGTGTGAAAGTAGCTTTGTCCTCTACTTTGGTCTGCTGGGAGAGCTGGCTAAGCAGGAGGTAACTCCTTTTCTTCCCTCCTTCTCTTGACTTTTGGATTAGCAGACCTTAGTTCCCTTCTTTTCTGTTTTGTTGCTCTTTATTTTTGCTTTTGACCCCTCTACCCAGCTGTAGCTGTAGCCCCGATGCAGGACTGGGTGATGTTTGTGGCAGACTGTGCCTGCTTAGCTGTCTGCCTCCTGTCACTGGTGACTGGGCACTCTGCTCCTGCGTCTGCTCCCTCGGGGGCTGTGCAGTCAGGTGTGCAGCCAGGGCCAGGGACACCGGCTTGGGGTGCCTGCCCAGGAAAAGGGGCTGATCTGCTTCCTTGCTCAGCAGTCGGGAAAGTCTCTCCAGCATGGAGTGGAAAATAAAGACCTCTAAAAGTGGGGCAGCTCTAGCAGTACTTTGCAAAAGGCAGAAAGAAATTAGGAAGCTTCATCATGAAGTCTTAAGTTGCATTCTGTAGTGTTTATGTTTTCCTAACTTTACAGTTTCAGAGATTTTTAACTTGGAAGTATGTTGGTGTAAAATAAAATTCAAAATGCCAGCGGAAAATCCATCATCCACTAAAAGAAAATATTGCAGAAGCAGGTTGATATTTTAAGTGCCGAATTATCGGGAATCTTAACTTTTCAGTCTCCTTAAGTGATGTGATCTGCAAACTGTGTGTTTGTCCTGCCTTAGGACTGAGGGGTTTTGAGTACAGGCACCCATTTAGAGAAATGAACTGGCATCTTATTTGTTGGTTTAGGGCTGGCTTTTGTCACTGTATGTTGGTAGTGTTGCATGAAAGACCCTTTTCTGCATAGAGATTTTATTTAAAATCTGATGAGTCTTGAGAGCTAATCAATTACTGTCTGAAATTTCGCTGTCTGAAAAGATGCTCTTGTGATTATGTTTGTTGAAAAATATCGGTGGAGCGCTACAGGAGCAGGCACTATGTGAATCAGGTGGGTGCTGCCAAACCTTGTAGTCAGAGGTGCTCTGTGTTGGAGATAAAGTTTTTAATGCAGAATTGGGATTAGCCTGTGCAGGAGCCAGGTCTGATAAGCCCCCTGGAGTCTTCAAAGATGAAGTCACAGCAATTTTTTATTATACTGTCTATGGCTCTAAACTATCAATAATGAAACAGATTTACATTCGTTTTAGTTTTATATTCTCATGACTATGACTAAGCATCTGATGGACTTTAAGTTATTCTCTCCCATTTTGTGATTCTTACCTCCTTGATTTGTTTGCCATTATGGCATCTCTCTATCAAATAGGCATTTGGGGGTCTCTGCGGCTGCTTAACCTAAGCACAGTACATTTCTGATTGACATCAACAAGAGAGTACCCAGCGCTGCTTACTTGGGCTGAGAGAACGGGCTGAAGCCCTTCCTCACTCACAAAATCTGTCCTGAGAAATTTGAATACCTGAAGTAGAAGCTCAGTTATTTTCGATGGGAATTGCTGTTCATGTGTAACTGCGAAGAGGGGAAAAAATAATGTAGCAGGGAAAGCCTTCAGAAAGAGAGAAAGTAGGTGATAAAAATAGGGCATTTCCCTGACTGAATTTCCAGGCTGTACAGTAAGAGGTTTTACTCCTCCTTTTTTGACCTTAAAAAAAAAAAAAAAAAAAAG
>Ga0065711_1043127_pt1 | contig 14920 bp, 10 predicted proteins | sample Hoacrofraction12_FD_59098 | JGI IMG/M metagenome (GOLD analysis project Ga0065711, IMG submission 59098) | Hoatzin crop microbial communities from Cojedes, Venezuela - Epithelial fraction 12 v2 (version 2) | ecosystem: Host-associated > Birds > Digestive system > Esophagus > Crop | place... | reverse complement strand
TAGGTACTGGGGGGGGGGGATCATTTCTGGCATAGCCATCAGCGCCCTGTTTCAGCTCCGCAGCGGCCATTCGAGTGGCGCATCAAGCGGAGACCCTCGCCGATTTGTACGTCACACCCAACCACAGCGACATACATTCATTTCCATTTAAAACTGGGGAGAAGTAGGTACGCGCTGCAGCTCGGCTGCGCGCAACTGAAACGCGGGGCCTCCCTGCGTGGTTCCAGGAAACGAGCGCGCCGTATCTGTGACAGCCGTCGTGTTCGCACGGCTGCAGAGCAGCAGCGCCCGCCGCGGGGTTTTTCCACCGCGGGCATTAGCCGGGCAAGCCGGGGTTCCGCTCGCCTGCCAGCCGCCCTGCGCCGGTCCCGGCCCGGCTCAGCTCCTCCGGCCGGGGCCGCGGGGACCTGGGCTCCCCGTGCCTGCGAGCCACCGCCGAGAGCGTCACTCCAGAGTTCTCCGCTGAGGTGGGAGGATGCCTTCAAGCATCGTTTTGTCTAAATATGGCAATCCAAGGTTTTTGAGCCACAAAGTATAAAAACCGCTTTTCCCTATGGTTTGGATTACTGCAGTGAGTAATGCCAGTTTCTTAGTTTAAAAAAAAAGGGGGGGGCGGGGGGAAGTGAGAGTGGGGAAAGTAATAGTAAATATTCATCACCTGGTAACCCAAAAGGTTTTAATTTTCTTCGTCCACATTTGCATACCAATTTAGTCTTAATTCAAGGCATGAGCGGGCTGCACTGGGAGGTTTGGTTACTGTATAGGACATTCTTTTTGGTAATTTAAAGGAATGCCAAAGCAAACACAGTTTTAAAAAAATAACCCTAAAAAGTAAATGGTGTAGTTTGTTGCCCTCCACGTGGCTAGCTGTCTCAAAGGTCATAAAATGGTGGGACAGCTGGGTTTATGCAGCATATGCAGATTGTTATTTTGGCTTTCAGCCAGATCTACCTAATTTTTCCATTTTGCTTCTATGATGGGGAGAGGTGGTTAAGGTGACTTCAAGGGGCAATTCAGTGTTTTCATTCATATTTGTATTAAAGAGCCTTTTAAGAGTATTTAAGATTAGAAACCAGTCTAAATAAAATTCAGATGGAAAAAAGGCGAAGTTCACTTGTTTTCTCAACAGGCTGAGCCTGCCGGCAGGCACAGCCCCAGCTCGCGCCATCAGACAGCCAGCACCTCACAGCTCTTTACGCACTGCGGTTACGGGTGATGATACTGCGAGGCCAACCAACAGAAGCCAGAAAACTGCGCTGGTCCCGTAGCCTTCCCGAGTGTGGTGTTTCTGTCTGTGCGTACGTATACATCTGTACACGTAGCTGTGTGCATAGAGCAAAGAAGAATTGCACGCATCCGGCAATCCTCTGTGCTGCGACTGCTGCAGACTCGGAGAAGGAGTGTGTTCTGCAACTTGCTGGCTGCCAGCGGCGAGGGTGGCACGCAGCACCCAGCTGCTTCGGCAACTCCCAGCCGGGCACACCACCCTGTTGGCAGGTCCTGCCCCACGCCGGCCGCCCCTCAAGAAAACAGACCAACATGTTTCACCGTGTCATCATCGGCAGCGCGCCCAGGCCCAGCACAAGTGGCTCGCTCTGCTGCGAGGAGCAGCCGCCAAAGCGAGCCGGGGCTGTAAGAAGTGGCTTTTCCCTGTTAGAGTCCTGGAGGGACCATATAAGTAAAGAGCTTTTTCCAGTGAGGTGAATGGATTTTTCTGTAACAGAAATAACCTATGTAAAATAAAAATGAAGTTGGCAAGCAGCGTAAAGGCTTAAGCTTAATAAATGCGATATTTAGTGGTGTATATTTGCTGCTGAGTTTGTAAAGAAAACCAGACTGCAAAGCTGGTGGAAGCTACCAACTAAGCACCACAGAAAGGAATGTCTTGAAGTGCTCAATCATCAGAAGGCAGTCGCCTTCTCGCCCAAGGACAGACTGAGGACAGTGTCCTTCCTGGAGTGTATTCATCGAATGCCCGTCAATGGCAATGTGAACAACTGGCTGAGGGTTTAAAAAGATGAGACAGTTGTTAGTCTATCTCCGGGTGAAGGTGGTGGAGAAGAGAATAAGCGGTTAGGGAACCCAGATATTTTCACCAATAATATTTCACGCTATTCACTAGCTACAGGTAGTGCTTTCTAGGTTAATGGCTATTTTAAATGCAAGCATTTCATGATCCTTCCTTTACAGTTTTTCTTAGCTAGACAGTACATTAAAGATCACTTCTTCATTTTTAATTTAACTTTTGTATATTTTAATCACTTTACTCCTATCTAAATAAAACACGAACAATCAGCAAGTATAGAGCATATTTAACCATAGATCACTGTAATTAAAGAACAAAGAACTCTGTGTACTGTTGTTTAATTACTTAAATATATGAGTAGAGATAGTAATTTCAGTGTAAAGAACTACAAAGTTCGGTGTAAAATCCCCATTTAATTACAGAGCAGCATGTTGTAATTTATACCAGCTAATAAAAACCATTCTTTCTTTAGAAAAGAAATTAGAAGTAGAAATGCAAAATAATATTAATGCTTCAAATAATTTTTTTTGTGATTCAGCATTACATTTGGTAGCTAGTTAACCTATTCTCTCTTTGTGTCATATCCTTCCTACGTTTGGAATTACTCTGCTGCATCGGTAAGCAAAACTGAGAGGCAGAATACCTCTTTCAGATAAGTTGTTTTCTTCTGCACCGGATGTGTCACGCAGTGAAGTCAAATGGATATGAGAATATCCAGCCCAGCAGCGCTTGCTGTGTCGTGTAGTATTATTAAAATGAACAGCTTTCAGTTGTTTTTATTTTATGAATTCCTTTACTCTGAAGTAGGGAAATGTGTGTCCGTTGTCTGAAAATTAGAATACGTTTATAGGTGTGAATACCCTAAGATATATGAACATGCATCATTTACAATGTAAAGACAGCAGCTGATGTTCACATAGCTGCGCTCTACCCTTCTGTTGTACTTTTCAAGATTCAAAATCTTGTATAATACCAACTTTTTGTCTAAAGATCATTGCTGCTGTGTTTGCTAGCTGGACTTATCTTTTACTACCTCTTGAAATAAATGGGTTTGCCATTGGTTAAAATTCCTCTCTTCCCTAAAAAGTTATTCTTGATTATTTCTCTTGGATGAATGTCTTGCACGTAGAATCCCAAGAACAACTCACTTTTCCTACTAGGAACCATCAAGTCTAGTCTAATTAACAGGTATAACAGGATGAGAAAATCAACAGGCACATTTGGTCTTGAGGTGTCATGTGGTGATGCCAGCAATGCTTTGGTGCTAGCCTGGGATGGATTCAGGTTGATTATATATAAATCTGTTTAGGTATGAACAATCATAAAGCACAACTGAGACATGACGTAGTATGCCACATAGGAAATAGTTGATTAGCTCAGCTCAGCTGTGAGCTGGATATACACTTCACATGGATCAGGCAAAATTTCCAAAGCTAGGCAAGATTATTAGTTTCTTTACATGTTGTTTATGCTCATAATTGGTATGACCTAATTTGCATTTTCAGATAACCATTACCAGATAAGATCCTCGGTGGCTATGTGCAATGCCAGATGCCATCTATGAACCAGCCATATTTAAACATTCAAATCTAACTTCAAACATCTGTATTTTTTCATCTCTTGTTAATAGTAAATCCATTATTAAGGAGACAGATTGAGCTCATTTGTATCAGTAATGCTGTAGGGGCACACCTTAATCTTTTAAGAAAAAAAGTTTAGGTCTGCTCTCATTAATCAGCACCCGCTGTGTTGCTTGTTTTTGGTTTTTACAGAACATAGGAAACTTGGCAATCTGACTGTGACAGTGAAAAAGACCGTCCCCTCTCCAGAAGCAATACAGATCCTCTACCAACGCATGAGATATGAATATGAGTTTTATTACTATGTCAAAGAACAGTTCCACCTGCTAAAGCGCAAGTTTGGACTGAAGTCTCATATCAGGAAACCACGTCCCAGACCCGAGTTCTTCATTCCTTCACCCCTGGAAACAGAGGAACCTATAGACGATGAGGAAGAAGATGATGAAAAGTGGCTAGAGGATATCTATAAAAGGTGATGGATGGAAGAACTGTCCTTTCTCTTGTGGTGACCCCTCCAGCTTTCTTAAGATTTTTTTAATTATTATGAAAAGTAATTCCTTAAGGAACTGAGTTAATGCGCAGCAGCATTTGAAATGGAACAGAAGAGACCTTTCCCACATACTGGGGCCATCAGGAGATACGTGGTTTAGCAGGTTTGATTCATTATACACTGTTGGCTCTGTAGCATCCTTGCTATAGCATAGTTCAAGAGAGAGAATTATCTACTGTCCATCACAAAATAACTTTTGGAGTACACAGTAGTCCTCTGGGAACCTACAAAACGTAAAAGAATAGATTAGGCGGTCTTGGGAGGTAAATTTTACAGACTCTCGTCTTTCTCCAGAAACAAGTCCTCATTGCATAGCACTGCAGCATTAACTGCCAGCAGTGCGGACTATGGGCAGTGAGCCTTTTGGGAAGAGTGCTGCTTTCTGCCCAGCGCACGCTGGTATCCCAGTGGTATGGTCAGAGCCACTGCCAGGCCCGTGCACGTCAAGGATAACGGGCTCAGAAAGGGGCTGGATAATGACCTCTGAATTACCCTGTGCGGGACAAGCGAGGCTGCTCTTCTGGCACATGAACAGTAGTGGGCATAAGGCAAGTTACAGGAACTAGGTGGTTTTAGTAAACCCTTCTAGTTCATGGAGTGGAAGAAGTTACCTGGTCAGTGAAGGGCAACAACAGATGAAAAGTGGAAGGCAGGGTTACCTGAACTGTAGAGTTTTGTTTCTGCAGTCGAGTGGGTTTCTATTAGACTCTGAAGGAAAAGGTGCCAGGTATGGGTTTTATGTTCAGGAAGGGTATTTGTAGATTTTTCTCCTTCTTATGGGTCACAAATCCAAAGAGATACGGAAAAAGTCACTCATTAAAAAATGTAGATGATCTGGAACTCCTATTAAGTGTGACTGGTATTTCTGCAATCGCAGAGTTTGGTTCTTCACATCTGAAGCTGAACGCAGCTGCCCCACCAGCGCAAACGCCAGACGTCTGGTTTTAGCACAGCTAGAAGTAAAATTAACAGTAAGGACATACACAACTTCTCTAGTTGAAATATTTCAGAATGATAAAACAAAGAAAAAGTGGCAGCCTACTCTGTGAAACCAAAGCCGATTCAGTGGTAGGTTGGTAACAGAGTCACTGTGAAGCTTGCCCTTGTTAATCACTGCAAGTATTAGCAGTGAACGCTGGAAGGGGGGCGGGTGGAGGCTAGGAGGGGAAAGGGGAATAGTTCCAACATGTGAGATGCTGTTGTCTTTAAGGTGAGTGTCCTTGGGGCTCCCTGCGATGTGCAGCCTTGCCAGCTGTTCGACAGCCTGGCAGGACTGCTGGCGCAGAAGTGACAGACCTGCAGGCAGCAGCGGGCAGAGCTATTTGGCTGCCTGCTCCGTAGCAGAATAACGGGGTTTCAGGGGTCTTGAAGAGGCCCTGGCCTCCAGTGCATCAGGTAATAGCAATAAATTCTTGTCCTAGAGCACAGGAGAGAAGCAGGGCTGAGGAATTGCAGCTCCTTGCCAGGATGAGTCCCAGTAACACTTCAGGGGCGATGCACCTCTGTCTTAACTCGCGTCCTTTCTCAGACAGCTGCTGGGCAAGTTTTACTTCTGATTCTGCAGCTGCCTCAGCACCGTGTCTGCCATCTGCAAGGTAATCCTTCGGTTTGAAATAACAAGCAAAAGTTTTTTTGTGATGGACGAGGCATATAAACTCGGGCTAAGCTCAGATGTGCTTTCCAAGGGTTTCCTCTTTTGTGAGCCTGCTGAGAGCCAATAAAAGTTATGACCATCTTTGTCACCAGTCAGTCTTTACTGTACCTACATGTAGAGAATGAAAATAAAGAAGTGTAATCGTGTTAAGACAAGATGCTAACTTACAGAAAATATTACGTAGAAGATTCTGTTCTCATTATTAACATCCCAGGTTGGTGGTAGCAATGCACTACGGTGGGGGAGCACGTTAACGAAGATGAAAGTGGCACAGATAACAACTAACATATTAGCTAAAATATGAATCTGCTGCATTGTATATTTTAAGTGGTTTCTATGAAATTACATTGAAAGAGTAATGATTAGTTTACACACTGTGGAGTTGTTACATTTTGGAAAGAAAACTAATACTCTCGTCTTTCAGAAATTGTGTTTGACTTCATTTTGCCAACATTGTAACGGAATAATCAGTCACTTAACACATTCACCCTTCCTGCAAATTCATTGCCACTTACTGTAAACTCTGTTTTTATCTGTTTATTCAGTGGTATCTTCAGCCATCACTACTTATAACCGAAATACAAAACCTGTTTAATGATTTACTCGCTAGATTTTAAGGTTCTTGTATTTTTTGTAACAATCAACCTGGCCTCTCCTCCTTGAACGGTACTTCATAAATTTATCTGGCACATAGCATCGAAGATTCCTGGTCCTACAGCCTATTTGTCTGTCATGAAATATATTTTACTTAGTTGTTAAAAGGTACTTTTTAAGCTGGTTAATCTTTTACTTATTTATTGAAACTTTTCAGCACATTCCAAATTCTAAGTTGCTCAGGAAGAAGTTGATTTAAATGATTATATTTTGGCCTGATGAATATTTCTTTTTCCAAAAAAAATCATTGTTTGTAAGCCTTTAGCCCACAACAGCTTTGTAGGAAGTGCCATGCATGTACTTGTAAATCTTTGTGGGGGGAAAAAGGTGGGTGCTTGACATTTATGAAAATAAGAAAACGTATGTGTACATTAGCTTAGCTATAAATGAAAGCAACGTATGTTTTGGGATGAAATATTCTTTAACTTATTCACTGCCATCTCCTGAAGTATAGATAAGCCATACAACTATTTTTCAGTCCAGTGATGTTTAAAAATAAAACTTGTACATTTCTTCCTAGCTGCATAGTTCACTTGCTTACGCTAGTTTTCTTGCCTGGGTGCAGCGGCGGTGGGTCAGACGCTGGAGTTGCCCCTATCAGAACGGGACTGGATGCAGCACAGTTTATCATCTCCAAGTCCTATTTTAGCAGCAGGATTGGGGCAGGTTGTTCTTGGGTTATTCTGTGTCCCGAACTGTCTGGAGGTGTGAGAGTGAAGGCACAATTATTTTGCGCACTTGAGAGGTGCAGTAAGTACCCCAAATACGTTGTCTCATGGGCTTTGTGGCTGCTGAGTAGAAAGAAGTTTTATGCAGGAGGGAAACAGCTTGGTCCCCATACACTGCACTTTGCTAGACATGGTATTTGATGGCCAGGTATAAAAGCTCCAATAGTCTGAAGCGATGTTATAATGTAAGTGAAACATCAGTGCTTTCACACTAAAGAGAGAATCAACCGTTGTTAAAATGCAGCATTCTGGAAAAAATAAATTTTAGTTTAAAGTTTCAAGTGATAGTGACAAATGGTGCGGTTTTTTCTTCCTCTTTAGTTTTTTTCTCTTCCACATAAATTGTTCTGATGATGCAAGGCTAAGTCAGAGTGTCTAAAATGTTCTCTCCTGTGTGGAGAGGTAGCTCAGCAGAACTGAAGGTATGTGAAACTGATGGTGTGTTTGAAGCATTTAAATTTCTTTGTGATTCTTTATCATTGGACCTTTGATGAATTGTTTGAATGTTATAATATAAAATGTTACATAGTATCATAAAGACACAAACAAAATTACCAATTTTAAACATTGGAGAAGAGACTGTGGATTCCAGCCATTGAATTCTTCCTCCTTTCAGTATTTGATGTAATAAAAATATTTAATATAAAGGTAGATTTTTTGACTAGCAAAGGAAACCACGCTATATGCCAACTTGGATCCTCTTATGAAATGAAAAAAACCATAATCTGCCAAAGAATAAAACTCTACATCCTCTTAAAAAATAAAAGTCTGTCATTCCCAGTTGAGGGTAATGGTGCTCGGGTCTTTCCCTCCATTTTGAGAAAGGGAAGATCTGTGACATTAGACCACAACCTAAAACAACACAGCAACGTTATTGAGAGCTAGAACACTGTAATACAATACCACAGCATTCCTTCCTTTTTATGATGAAGGAATCAGCCTTTATTGGAAAGAGTTCAGCAAACGTATAAAACACTGTTGATCAATCTGCTTGCATGAGTCAAGACCAGAGAAAAGAACAGTTGTTACCTACAGACCTCCATACACACACTCCATGGGAAAAACAAGAAAGGTGTTACCAACCAAATTCCAAAGTGCCTGCCTAGTGGTGTTGGAACCACTGGAACCACTTCTGCAGGGTCTGTCCCAAGGGAGCGTTTGCAAAGTCGGGCTCTGCTTCGGTGCCCACAGGTGTGGTGGGAAGGGTGTTGGAAGGCATCTCCATGAGAAACAGCCTTCTGGGGGCGAAAAAAATCTCCTGCGAAATGTTAGAAGTGGATGGAAGGGATTGTGTTTTGAAGGTCAAAAGTTAAATCTCAACCAGCATAAATCAGTTGCTGATGTCTCAGTTACAGCTGAGAAACTGTCACACGTTTTCTTTGGTTTGCCCAGAAATGGCATTGCATGCCAGGCTGCGCACAAAGTGAGCTTCAAAGCTCGGTTGTAAGCTTTTGAAAACAGGTATGCGTAATAAAAGCACTGGCACACTGTAAAGGCTGCGACCCAGCGCCGATGACTGATGCTGTCATGTTGGAAGAGCCTGGAGGTGGGGTGGAAGGTTGTTCTGGGGGCAGCAGGGAAGCAGGTTTTCTGCAAATACGTTATTTGGCCTTTCAGGTGCCGTCAGATGGTAAGATTTGACCAGTGGTGTATTTGAATGTGGATTTTGAATATAAACATGCGGATTTCCTTTTCTGAGTACGTAAAGGAAGAATGCAAGTCTGGTTTTGTATTCAACTGATTGTGGCTGAAAGGGTAAGTTAATAACACTGCTGTCAGGCAGGCACGGTAGGCATGTGTTTTGTGCAAGCTTCTGCCATCCTTCTGTTCCCTCCTGTGGATCTGATGGGCAAAAAGGCTGATGGCAAAGAACTCTGCTACACTGCAGGGGAATTGGTGCTGTGACAAGTAGGGATTAGCAGGAATACATGGAGGCAGTGCTGGTCAGGGTTAAGAATAATGGTCTAAGTACTAGGATGATATAAAGCACCCAGGAAAAGCGTTACGCAGATCGCTTGCTCTCTTTATGGCTTTGGCTCGTCTGGAAAACTCGAGACCGCGCTTCAAAGTCAAACGCTGCTTCAGATTTGTGATTTGTATTGTTGGCATTTTGGCGGGGGTTTCCACGAGCTTCCAAATTGCCGCTCTACCTCAGAAATCCGGCAGGGTACAAGCACCCAGCCTGTACCGGTATCTGATGTGCAGGAGCTGATCTGAGACACGGAGCTGATCCTTCAGCAAACCTCTCTCCGGGTTGAGTGCAGGCAAGAAGCTGAGTGAAAAACCCTTCTCGGCACAGTGGTGCTTCTAATGAGCAGAGTAATATTTAGTTACTGTGCCACAAGGGAAAGTATTCCTGCAGTTTTCCAATTTACCAGGCCAGGACGATTTACCAGGAGACCTTGAATAACCTCAGGGCTCATGGGAGAGTTGTCAGGTAGCAAAGGCCAATTGCATCTCTCAGTTTTGAACTCGTGATCATCTCCAGTTCGGGCGCAGGAAAAAAACAGAGGCGGTTATAGTCCATGGCAGACACAGGAGCGACAGTCCCAGGTATGGCTTCCCACGGCACACGGAAATTTCTCCTCTAGGGGCCTCCGATCTAATTCACATGGTGATAAGCTCAGGGAGCAAAGGAGGGAGGGGAAATCAACCCTACTTGTTAGTCTGTGATTCCTCAAAGAAGGCAAGATTCCCAAGATCATGCTGGAGAGATGTGCTAGAAGCAGCAGCAATGAGGTACCTAAGCTTCACTGAAGAACTGTGAGCCTTTCCTATTTTCACTTTCTCCAGGAGTTTGTATTTGACCAAACCATAGGCAATATTGGAAGTATTTCCCGAGGTCAGTCTGCGTAGGGTATTTCTGCACTAACCATATTGTCAGAGCATCTTGGAAAATGATTAATACCTTTATCCTTTGATCCACAGTGGAGGTAAAGAAGTGCTGTTATCCCCATTTCATACATTGGGAATGGATATAGCAAGTGGGTAAGTGATATTCCCCATGTCACACAGGAAGGTTGTGAAAAAGCATTGATTATAATTTAGCCAAGTGTCCTAATCCTTGAACTTTCTTTCCTGCTCTAAGATCAGTCCTAGATTTTAGAAGGCAGAACAAGTGCCATGGAAAATTTTAGTTGCATGGAGTTGTCTCCTGTTATCTTTCCCTTAAAACTCTGGAAACTTCCCAAGTAACAGCCTAAATATGAATGACTTTTTAGCTCTTCAGCAGCCCATTTATGTCCTTTTGAGACAATGATTAATTCCTAGTCTCATCTATGTGTTTGCAAAATGACCACCTGCAGAAATGGCATGGCTGCAAGGTAGCTTTATGTTTGGGCAGGGTGATCCTGTAGCAGCAAGATAAGCGAACGGGTGGGTGGCTGAAGTCATATCTTGCAAATTTAGCCGTTTGCAAGAATATGGTCACATTTTCTCCTGAAATCTGTGGTGCTTGTGGCCTACCTGAGAAGTCATCAAATTTGTGTTCGTGTATGTGGTCTAAGTTGTTTTTTCCTTTGTTTTCCAACAGCGCTTAAAAGCCCCGTACATGAAGGATGCCATACAGCAACCAACACCAACACGGAGTGAACAGACAGTTCTCGCTCAGCGTGTATCTTGAGGGTTTTGTCTGGTGTATCCATAAACCAGAAAGCTTCTCCACCTATCAGACAGGGGTATATGCCTCTCAGCTGAGAGATCTGGTGGTTTCCCCTCATCTCCTCCCGGTCCCTCCCTTACCTGGACAGTACGCGTCATTAAAGCTTTTGGCCATGTCTTCTGGGCAGCATCTGAAGGAAGAGTGAGCCAGGGGGACGTAATCCAAACTCCTGCATCCACGTGCCCCTGCTGTGTGGAGGAGCATGAGCTGCTGAGCCTTGCTCTAAACTCTGATACTGGGAGAAGTCTCTGGAGGTTCAGCCCACCTTGTAGGTGTCATCTTCGTTGCTGCTCCAGATCTAGTTTCTGCTCTGAGTATTAGGGCGAGTCCCAGCCTGTCTCTGTTGAAATAACTGGGGCTTAGCAATGCCAAATCCGTCCCCGCTGGCTTCGGGCCGGGAAGCTGAAATGCGCTGGCAGGTGAGCGCATCAGGGTGCAAAGGAGTCTCTGCAACGTCAGCGCCCGGCCTGAGCAGAGACGCTCGGTGTCGGCAGCAGCCCGGGAGGCTGGTGCCTGAGCGGGGAGAGGGAAGCGGAGCCAGTTTCTGCGTTGTAGCTAGCTGGTGGGCATTTCTGCCAAATCTCCCTTGGACAAGTTTGTGCTAGTTCTGTCAGCACTTGCTGTGGGAAAAACCTTTCCTCCTGCACTTCTTGGGACAGAAAGCTGGCAAGGAGAGCCCGGCAGTGCCTTTCTTCCACGGAGAGCTGGAGGCATCCAGGGGAGACACGAGGGTGCAGGGAGGGAGGGCGCAGCCCCACGGCAGGCTGAGCTCCGGGCTGTTCCTTGCCAAACCCAGACAGGACAGTGCTGACAGAGGACAGCGTTGCTCCCTGAAGCTTGAAAACCCAGCTCCTCACAATGGGGTTTCATGTCAGAAACTGCTGTGAGAACTCCCTGGAGTCTCCACATAATTGTAGCTTTCCTGCAGGTTTTGCCCCGAAGAACGTGATTTGGCCCATCAGTGTTGGCTGGAAACTGAGCTTTCTAGTGACTCCATGATCCAGCCCTTGTCAGTCACGTCACTTGGGTCCGTGCATGGGGCTCTTTGTGATAAACCTCACTGGAATTTGGAAACCGTTCAGCAAATTTGACCTCTACTTTGTCTTATAAATATCACAGTGTCAAGCAGCATCGCGCATGTCTTATCGCTGCAAAACTGGGAGAAGGAGATGGAATTATTATGTGGTCAGGTCTGATTTTCCAATACAGTATCTTTTGAGTCAAAGGAAAAAAGCTTTTTGCTTCTCAGAAAGAAAAGAAAATGTCCTCTCTTTGCCTGAGGGAAAGGGGCTCTTCTGAAACTTACTCTGATCCCTCATGGGCATGTACTGGTCGCCCCCAAGGAGCCTAAAGCGTTTTTGTCTTTTGTAGGTAGAGCACCATGGCAGCGGGCTCCTGCGAGGAAGGCGAGATGAGACCCGACCCGTTTCTCTGTTGTCACCACGGCAAAGGGAACGGAGGCATCGGCAAAACCTTGGCCAAGAACAGCTCTGACCAAAGTTGAGAGCTTCCAACGTCTCTGCAAAATAGATAGAAAAGTGCAAAATAGATAGCAAAGCTTGCACCGGAGCAGTCCAGGGCGAAGAGGGAAAACGCATTTATCTGCGGGTCGGCATCTGTTAAGACAGCTGCTGCTCCTTCATAGCATGAGGAAGGCCAGGCCCTTTCCTTCCTTGACAGAAGCATGGGGTCCCGCGGTGCCCCCCCCCGGCCCCACGCGCGGGCGCTGCCCGGTGCTGTCGCAGGCGGCAGAGGAGGACGCAGAGGCACGGCTGCCTCGGGAGCCCCGCACAGCTGGCGGCCCGGCTTGATGCCGAATCGCTGTGTGGCCCGGCCTAATTGCTTAAAGCTTTCCTTTTCCCCTCGCCGCGAAGGCTGCAGCGTAGTATTTATCTACTCTGCAAAACTTTTATGAGAATTGGTATGGTTTTGTAGAATTCCTGAATAACAGGGATCACAATAGCTGCGGTGGAGCCAGACTTTGCAAACCCAAAGGCCTGCGCTGTTTGCCTTACTGACGCGCGGTCTCTGCGGGCAGGAGTCGTGCCTCTCCGCCTCCCACCCATCCCAGCAGCAAGTGCCCGGACCGCTCCCAGCCCAGCCGAGGTGCCGCTGCCCAGCGTGCCCCGGGCGCTTCGGCCTCCACCTCCCTCCTGCTGTGCCAGTCCCGGGCTTGGAAAGGAGCCCAGGCGCCGCGGGAAGGCGGCTGGACACAGCGCTCTGAACCGCTTGGGGACGTTGCACTGGTTTATATTCATCCGGAAATAAAAAGGAGGCACTGAGAATTTCCCTGGGGAAATTTTCCATGGGGAATACTTCCTTGTTTTCCCACCACGCAGGGAGCTGGGAAAAGTAATTTGAAACAGGACAGGTAATCCCCAGCTTCCCCAAAATATCCCTTCAGTTTTGGCCAGCCCTGATGTACCATGAAGCCAGCAGCGTCACGTCATATCCTTGGAGATTCCTCTTGCCATCAACATTTAGGATCAAATAGTAATAGCAATGACTAATACTAATGATAATAATAATGTGTTTACCTCGCAGTGTTAGTGTTGAACCGAGTAATAGATGCTGCAATTGGAAACAACCAAAAAAATGCTTTGTATGCAGAGGAAGCCTTACGCAAGAGGTGGTGAGCGCAGGTTAGACTGCGGGAGCCTCTTGCTGAGGAGGCCTGGACTGCAGTGCTGGATGCCGGGGCATAGCCAGCTTTTCCTTCTTCCCTCCCCTCCAGCACATGCCAGTCATTTCAGTTTAGATGAGAACAGGCTTTTAGAAAAAAATAGCGAGCCAAGCCAAACCCAAGTACCCATTGTTTTTTCCAGCCTGTCCCTCCAAAAGCGGTTTGCTTTAGTCCGGTGAGTCAAAAGGTATTGCTCCCTTACTCACCATTCCCATTTGCGTTGCTCAAGAGGAGAGCTGGCAGGGAAATGGCGTGGACAAGCCCCGGAGCTTGCACTGCGACTCGGCAGCTCATTCTCGGGGAAGCACCGCATTAGCCGTTGGGACTTGAGGCCTAGAGACTGCCTGAATGGCTGCTGTTACTTGCTGAGGGCCAGGGGTGCCTGCGTCAAGGTGCCCCCCCAAAGGGAACCGCAATCTGAAATAACCAAGAGGAGCAAAACCGGGCTGGCGTGTGCAGCGATGGCGAGTTCCCACCGCAGCGCTGCAGTCGGGCTCTTAGCACGTGTTAGGTTTCTGCACTGCACGCAAGCATAAGCAGGTATGTGTGTATGGCTTCAAAAACCTTCACTACGGCCCTCTGGAGCTCCACAGGGTTTTTAGACACGAAAGGCAGAAGGGTTTTGCTTCTATAAAGTTTGAAAGAAGTTTAGAGACCAGAGAAACCAGAAAAGAGGGTGAGGTGCGTGGCGAGATGTAAGAAGCAGAACCCAGTACGGGGGGGGCGAGGAAAGATCCCCCCGGTGCAGGCATTACGCAGCTGGACATCGGTACGGCAGCCGGAGGAAGGCCAGCCACAGCCTCTCCGGCTCCGCTCTCCCTGCCCCTGCCGCCGAGGGCACGCTGTGTGAAAAGCCCACGCCTGGTAAGAGGCAGGAGCACACGGCAACAGGACAAGGTTTCAGCCCGGGTCCGGACGTAGAGATGGGTCCGGGTGAAACTGCTTGATAACCCTGGAAGTCACCAGCTTTCGGCTGCTGGAGCCAATCTGCGGGGAGGCGATGAGAGACGGGATCCTTTCTTCCTTTCGGTTCCCATCGGCAAAGGCCGCTGCTGGGGCAAATTAACTCCTACCGCGCACTTTTAAAAGGAAGCAAGGCTGCCTCTAACATTGTTTCAAGCTTTCTTCTAGCAACCGGCCAGTATCAGCTGTGTTCAAAGCTTTTCTTCGCCTCCAAATCTCAGCTTTGTGCCCTCTGCTTCTCCAAAAACCAGGCGTCAAAGTCAGGGGAGCTCCAGGTTGCCTCTCCCCCGCCCGACGCCCTGTCTGGGGGATAAATAGCTTCCGTAACGGGAAGCCGTTCCGCTCCCGGCAGCCCACCGGCAGCCCACCGGCCCCGGCCCCGGCCCCGCCGCGCCCTGCCCCCTCCCGCCGCCGGGAGGCC
>Ga0065711_1043126_pt1 | contig 14920 bp, 5 predicted proteins | sample Hoacrofraction12_FD_59098 | JGI IMG/M metagenome (GOLD analysis project Ga0065711, IMG submission 59098) | Hoatzin crop microbial communities from Cojedes, Venezuela - Epithelial fraction 12 v2 (version 2) | ecosystem: Host-associated > Birds > Digestive system > Esophagus > Crop | place... | reverse complement strand
ACTGGACACCACAGAAAAGAGCTTGGCCCCATCCTCCTGACACCCACCCTTCAGATATTTGTAAGCATTTATAAGGTCCCCTCTCAGCCTTCTCTTCTTCAGGCTGAACAAGCCCAGCTCCCTTGGCCTTTTCTTGAGAGAGAGATGCTCCTGTCCCCAAATCATCTTCATAGCCCTAGTACCTTGACCATTGCTGAGTGATTTCTTGTTGGGGAATATTTTATTGGATATACATCACCTTTTTGTCTATTTGTGAATAAGTTCGAAGCTTAGTAGTTGAAGTGAGTCATTTAATATTTTTATACATTTAATTCAATTAATGTAGTTAAAGAAGAGATCTATAGTTTAATTAAAGATAATCAACCAACAAATCAGTGAAGTACTTATTTGATACCATATTCAAACTTAGTTCTGATAGATAACATAGCCAATAAAAGAAATTTCTTATCTAATGGATGAATACATTTCTGAGAATCTGGTTTCTTGTTAAATACACAATTCCTTTTCTGGGAACATTCCCCAGAATCTGCTTAATTTTTTTTTCTCTAAATCACTTCTGCAGGTAAAATCCCAGAATATTTGCAAAAAATAGTGCAAAGTCCTGAGCATAGATACAGTAAATCCATTAGACATTTAACGTTTTAGGTATAATATTGTTCTGCAGACTAATTCCAGTGTATTCTTATCTATGTCTTTTAAAGATAGCGTTCAATGGTTAGTGGCATGCATGGTAGGCTAGAAACAATTGAGAGAGGAAGGCAAACATTCTAATAACTGACATAGAACAGTCACATTTTACTAAGATTTGGATTCCGTTAAGAGGGAATAGATAGGCTAATCTAAGGGCCTGGATAGCTCTGTGCAAACTAGGTCAGGGCCTCGCTACTGCTGCTCCTACAACACAGTACAAAGTGGCTTCGAGTAGTACACAGTTTGACACGGAGGTGGAAACTGCCACTGTGAATCATCCTGACTGCTGTTCTGCAACTGGTACTACCCAATGCCGTGTCCAGTAGTGATATCAGCAAAAACAGTCTGTAAGATGCCTGAGCATAGATAGGTATAAAAAATTTATGCATTTATCATATTTGCAAATAATTCACGGCGTTGAAATATAAGGAAGACTGTTACTGTTCATATCCCTAACTTTTTCTTCAGGACTCATTATCCTATCAGTCCTTTCTTTATAATCCTTCATTACATTTCACTTTTCTTTGCCATTTTTCAGATGCCTTTTCCCATCAGTCTCTCTGCTTCCAGTTCTACTTCCAGTCTTTTTACTATTCTGTCCTGTCTTTTTCATTTTGTCCGTGGATGAGGAGCTCAGGAGGAGCTAGCAGTATTCTTCTCTGGAACAAATACGAGCGATTTTAATATAATAATAATAACAACAACTATAATAATGAGGAAGAGGAGTTTTCTCCTTGTAACTTCCTCATGGTCAGAAGAAAACGCAAAGGCTAGTCTTGCTCTGCATTCTTTCCTAGAAATTTCAGAATGTAGTACAAAGTTTACCCAAGACCTGTTTTTCCGAGAAGAGCTGTCTTTTGTTCCCAGGTTGGATGTAGTGTAGGAACTGTGTTCATTGTAAACAAAAGCTATTGTTTGTAGCTGGATAAAATTGATCAGATCAAGTAATCTGTAAAAATCAATCAGTTTTGTGCTGCTGCGGTAGCCGGCTCGGTTACGGTTTGCAGCAAGCAAAAGTTATGGCCATACGTGTTTTAGGGTGTGAACCTTAATGTTGCGTGGACACAAAATGCTAAATCATGGAGTGTATCAAAACTTGTTTTCACATTTTATTTCCATATTTGGAAAAATGTCTGTTTCTTTTTCAGTTCAGGAATATGAGTTTGGTTCACAAAGCTTCTTCTGTTACTGTGGCAGGAAGAAGTTTCAAAGTCTTATTTTTGTTCAATACATGTTCCACATACACTGCTAATGAAGTAAAATTAGAAATAACATTTATCAATTTGTTTTTGAGGTTTGAATTAATGATGTGGAAATGTTAAGCTTTTCCTTATATGTGGTCTCTTGTGATTTTGCCCTTGTTTCTGTTGAAATAGTACAACTATTAATTAAAAAAGAAAAAGGACTAAAACTGTCACAACCAAATTAAAGCCTTGTTTTGATCAAGTAATAATGCATGTGTAAATTGCAGCACTTGCTGTTCTGTGCTCTGAGCCTGCCGTTACTTTCTCCGGTAGCTGAGACTCTAGTACTTAAAATGCTCTTCTTTTTCATACGTAAAAAGGTAACTCCAGCCCATAAAAGTATTTCCTTGGGAAGCTGTGGTTCACTACAGTACATCCAAGTTAGTGTTCTAACCTGGAAATGAAAGGAAAGCAGAAGCTGAGCTGTTTGAGAAACATTGGCACAGCAAGGGATTACCCTGTCTCATTTTCCCCAAACCACATTTTTCTGAAATTACACTTCCAGTGAGAGTCCCCACCCAGGCAGTCCTTCTCCCAGATGAGGTAAAGGAAGCCACCATCAAGCTGAGCTAGGAGCTGTGTTAGGCTTCTCTGAGTTGGAAGCCTCTCTTCATTACATCACACCTGGCTGTATTTCAGAGATTAATGAACAGCATCTTGTCAGATTTAATATATTGCAGTGATTTAGTTTACATTGATGATATAATCATAAATTCCCTGAGCTGTGAACTGCACCTTAAGGACTTGCATGGAGTTCTAAGAAGGCAAGAAAAAGAAATGACTATACACTAGAGAGTGTGCCAGTTTTGAGAAAAACCTGCAGATTTTCTAGGACATTAGGTTTCAAAAGAAGGATTACACACAGACTAAACAGAGTAGAAGTCATAAAAATTTAAAGACATCACAAAAATAAGATCCTTTTTAGGTATGACAGAATACTAAAGGAAATTTATACTGAATTATACCACCCAAGCAGACCCATTAATTAATGTAATGAGAAAATATGTTCCATTTTCATGGACCTAAGCGCATCAGGAAGCATTTGACACTTTTAAAAGGAGGAGAGGTGAAAGCATGCACTTCACCACACCTGAAATTCTCAGATTGTAGCTTATCTATTCACATTCATGTTTGGGCTGCTGAGGCATTTGGATAGGTACTAATCAAGGGAGAGGAAGAAAAAAATTGGTGGAAGTGACCAATATGTGTAAAGAAAATATAAACACTTTTTGTGCTGTATAACTTTTAAAGTTACATCTTGTATCTTGAACATTGGAGAGATTATCATATCACACTAGGAAATCATGAGTGAAAAGAAGATTTTTATTATTAAGATATGATTCTGAAAATTATATATATGTGAAACTTTTAAATCCATAAGCAGATGCTATGTGTTCATTCCAACTGCTTATACTTCTAAAGGTGGCAAGTAGGGCAATTTGTAGGATCAGGAAATAAAAACCAGACTTTAAACATTGTTCAGACATCAACTTTCCATGCAAATGGAATTCCTGTTGTTAAAATATTAGTAAAATATTATTAAATTATTATTAAAATATTCACCTGCAAATTGCTTGGAAATTCTTATGCTAATTCCTTGATAGAAGCAAACTGAAAAAATTAATGATCCTTAATTTTTTTATGATGCAAAAAACCCGTGGGACATGTTCTTTCATTTCATATCTGTGATGTAATGGCCACTTGATCTTAAGAATGGGATATTGTAGGTAGCATCTTCTGCAACGTGTCGTATAATGTTTCAGTTTGGATAGCACCTCCCAGATGTTTCCATTCCTGTTGATTTGAAGAATTTTTGATAGATGTGACTACCCTCTGCATGTATTCTTAGACTTAACATGTTCATCCATCTGCATTCAAGTGAGGCATTGCTTTAATGTATTTTAATAAAGGTATATTTTATACACATATAGCTGATACTGAAGGATTTTCAAGATTGCAAATAAGTACAATTTTTATGCATATGAAATTTTGTTAATTACACTTGTGTACATAAGTGCACATCTGATACTGTTCAGTTAATTCCTTGATTTTTTGGATTAAACTTTATGTTTCTTTTCACTTGCTAGTGGCAGGAAATGGGCCTGCAGACCCCTTTTCTCTTTCGTGCTAAGCAGTTTACGTGCTGTGTGTGCAAAACTGCACTGTAGCCAAATAATATTTGAAATATTTCATCATCATGAAGCAACAGAAAGAAGGCCGAACCTCAAGCTTTTATGACCATGTTAAAAAGCAGGAGGTAAGCAGTAATAGCTAACCCATCTGTGCAGTTTAAATGCAAGGAAGCCGTTGTTTTGTAGTAGCAGAAAATACAGGATAGTTGTTAAGGCGGAAAATGCAGAAGAATTTTACGTTTGATTGAAATCAGTGAAAATATTTTACATAGGCAAAATCCAGTTTATTTATTTTAAGCATTATCATATATTGCACTGTCATTTTATAGGATTGCTAATCACTTCCCTGATTATGTTAATCTGAATGTTTGCAATCCAGTGAATATTCATTTGTTTAAAATCTTTTGTCTCTTATAGTTGTTGTGCAAAGTTTGTCAACATTACCTATTTCTGAAGAGAAACTTACTGGGGAAAATGTGCTAATAATACCATTACAGATAATTGATAAAAAACTTTCTGAGCAGGGAGCTTTCAAAATAGGCAGAGGAAGGAATCTGATTTGCATGACTTTACTCTTTATAAAAGGGTTAACATCCATTGTTAATTAATCCCTTTAATTTGAGTGATCATTTTATGATCTGTGGAAGGTTTTACTTCAGTCAGTAGTGATACTAAAGATGAGTCTTTGGCCATGTCTGTGCTGCAGTTAATAGTGACTGCGGCACATAGCGTAAATTTCTGAGGTGTCAGTAAGCACTGTAGGAGACTGGTTGCAGTTAAAAATAGTCATGCAGAGCTTCGCAGGCGTACCTGAGATGTTTCTTTTCTTCCCTAGACTTCCTGATGCCACTACTAGACTGCTGCTCATACTCAAGCTGACTTAAAGCTATCTCCCAGATCTCTGTGCAACTCAGTAGTCACTACAAACGTCAGCAAAGACATGTCTTCACTTTCATTTCCTTCTATAAGACAGAAAACACTTCAGCCCTTTCTGTTACCTGTGCAAAAGATGCGTGAAAGGATTGATTTAAACTCGTGGGGTTTTTTAATGTCTGAGTGCCATAATCTGACAGATCTTTCATTTTGAGCTTTTCGTAGGGGTATTCATTAGTTAAGGAGCTGAAGCTTGAAGCTCACAATGATAGCCACACGCTCCACTGAAGCCCATTGCCGCCTGAACTTGCCTTCCTAAAGACTCTGTTAAATTGCATCAGATTTTAATCTCTCTGTGGGTTGGAGTGCTGGCACCACTGAAATCACAGGCAAAGCTCCTATGGACATCGGTGGATCTGGATTTACTCTGTGATCTTTTTTGGCAGGTGGATTTTGAAAAACAAAATAAATAACTTCTAGGTCTCAGGTAGTAATTTTTATTGTCGGGCTGTTTTCTTAGCAGTTCACGTGATGGCTTTTTGCTTTTTTGTTTAGTCTTCTCTTCCTTGTAGAACTATGCCTGTGATATGAACTCGGGCTTTTATCGTTTGTAGAATAGTAATAATTAAAAAATCTATGATTATTCCCTATAAACAAACACTTGGTTCTTGTCCCTAAATGCTTTTACAAAACTTCTTGGAGATTTCAGATACACTCTGCCACAGTGAGGGGTAAGTGAAGAAGTGCAGAAGAAGCAGCATTCTTAGTGCCACCTGTTGAAAACAGACTGGTCGGAAAAGCAGGGCACAGAGCCAGAAAAGGGAGTTTGACTCACCTGGAAGGAGGAAGAGCTGAAGGACTGGGTCCTGCTTCCTTCCCTTCTTCTCTCTTTTCTTTTGACCCACTGATTCTTATCATTTCTGGCTGCGTTACAGCTTGGTTTCAACCAGAAGGACTGCAGTCAGAGCAATTTCTTGGGAAGTAACCAGAAGATTTAGATCTACCTCTTTCTGAATTGTAGTAGTGTTCTTATCATTAAACTGGCACCACCACCCATGAAGTTAATTGAAGTGCTGACTATGACTAATTTTTCAGGATTCTCCAAGGTCTCAAGCAAGCTTTGGCAGTTGTATGTCTTATCCTGGATTGCTTTTAGAAGGAGATAAATATCAATCTCTGCATTGTTCAAGTACTTCTGAGGCTATATGCCAGCCAGAAAAATTTCTGTCCAGATTAAAACGTACGTAGTGAGTTCAGATGCCAGAAGATTTAAGTAGTACTGGAAATTAGGTAGACGGGAGTGTTGTTTAGGACTCAGAAGGATTTGCCTGCCTGGGACATGCTTTGGGTAGACATCAACAGCACGTAGTTTTGAAAGTTGCTACCTTCTTGGAAGAAAAAGCGGTCCTAAACAAAACAAAACAAAACAAATCCAGTGCAATCTGTGTATGACAGACATTAAAAGTAAGATATTCAGAGTGTTCCATCTGGGGTAATTTTGGGTGAATTCCATTTTAGGTCAATCTGCAATCTCAGAAGTCACTGACTACCTGAGTATTACATGATGTATTTTATTTCCAGGCTAATAAAAGAAGTGAAGAATTTTCAAAACAATAATAAGTTTAGAAAATATGAAAATGACAGTTTATCTGCATATTGAAAATCTGATAATTCCATAGAAGTTCTGTCATAAACAAAAAGCTGTAATTATAAATGCAAAGTAAATATTATTCTAGTAATTTACTGAGGCACTCTTAGACACAAATTGATTTTACTACTAAGGTATTTAAATAAGAAAACCCAGAAAATGTCAGACACCTGTAATCTTTGCAATAATTTTAACAAGCTAACATGGTTATGAGTTTACTGGTTGCATCCTGTTGCCCATATTCAAGTCTCTGTGCAACTTAGTCACTTCCCCATAATTTTTCTCTTGCATAACCATCTCAAAAAACTGTCTACTCTATTGCGTACCTTTTCATTCCTTATTTGCATTGATCTAGAACCAAATAGCTTTGAATAAGTGCACAAATGATCCATGAGGTATTACACATGTGTGTGTAGCTGCAGGTTTCTGTTACAGATATAATATACAACAGGTATATGTAGACGGTACAGTTATGCATCTTGGAAACCTCAGGGTTAGGCTGACATAAGTGCCTTCTGATGGCTTACTAGGTAAGATCTAGCACGAGGCTCTCTAGGGATGAATTTCTTGAGAAAAAAAAGAGTGGGTTCAACCACATTTATTTGATATTACATTCATAGGTGTAAAATAGCAGTTTATAGTTTCACTTGTCCATTTCCCTTGCTCTGGAACTGCCTCCATGATCAAGAAATTCAATAGCTATTAAAAGCTGCAGCTGTACTAACAGTCTTATGCTTTATAGGAGTCATTCTGCAGCTATTACTTTACAACAGGCGTTCCGTGCCAGTACAGATGTTGCATCCACCCTTTTCATAAGCACTTTATCTGCACCGTGGGCATTGCATTTCTAATGTTTGCTTGAAATTGCTAAACATGCTCCATAGCTGTAATTTATTTGGGTTGGTGTAGTTTAAAGACCTGAAAGCTGTATCTGCACCTGTTCTATTCATCTGACCAGGAAAGTGCTAATTCCACTGCATGTGAGTGTGTAGAGTTTGGAACTCTTCTTTATAAATCTCCTGAACCAAATGCAGCCCTTTGATTCACATGTATGTTCTCCTTCCCTGAAGTGGAGATAGCTTGCATGTATATCACCGGATTTCAATTTTCTAATATTGAAGGGAGAACATGCTTCTTGATCTAATGGAGGACCAGCATACCCACTCCTACATGCCCTCCCTCAGTCAATCCATTTCTGAGTAATCAGATGCACATAGTGAAAGGTGAAACATGTAGAGCTGTGTGTGTAAGTGCAGCAAGCTCTGCTGGTATGATGACACTGGTTTCATTGTGGAACGATATGACAAGCACTTCTGGGTGTAATGTATTTGAAGTGAGAAGGAAAAGCAGCTACTTAACATAACCCGATTCACCTCCTGACAACACTGATATCAGTGAATTTGTACTAATTTGTAAGATAAGCAACAGTTGAAGAAGGCTGTGATATTGGCAACAGCCTAAGTAATAAATGATAAATTTTAAATATTGAATGTTGAACCGGTATAAGAGCCATTCATTCAACTGTTTCAGCCCGAAATTTTGGAATTCAGACAAAATCCAAGAGTAGTCCTAGCTTTGAAAGACAAAAAACCTCAACCCCTCCCCCCCCTTTAAAAAACTCAGAAACCACCCCAAACCAAGCAAACAAGAAAGCCACTGTTCAGTGAGGTTTTTGAAAACCAAAGCTATGTCCCACTTTGCCCAATTCTGCCAGAGATGTATGTCATCCATAGACATGTCATCAAATACGACTCAAATCAGCCCTTCCCCCAAAATAAGTAAATACAACCACATAGACTGAAATGATTCTCTGGCATTTTAAAGAGTCTACCCTACTTACTTGTGGTGCATTTTTAATTTAGAGTTAGACCAGGGGCTGATCCCTTACTTAGTGTTTTTGTTAAAATAAAATAGAAAAAAAGCACTTGTGCCATAATGAGTCTTGTTAAAACCTGGTAAATATGTAGTAAATTTAGTGCAATAGAAGAAGATGCTGCAAGAGAAGCAGCAGCATCTCTACAAGAAAACAAATAAAGAATGAAAGGCTTAAAGAACAGAGCTATGTGTGGAAGCAAAGAGAAGGCAATAAAAGAACAGCTGCTTATTCAAAGTAAATATATTTTGGGAATAGTTATTAAATACTGAAGTAAAGATATTATTAGTAACTAGATTACTAAAATGAAATGGTCCAGAATTGTGCATTTAGGCTTTGAATACCTTTTGAAAGATCTGATGACTTTGACAAACCACAGAAACCTTGTTCGAAAGGCCAAGGGTACCTCCTTGCATTCATCTCAAGGCAGAACAGAATTTAGCCCCCGTCAGGTTTAGGATGCCATCAGAAGCTCTAGATAGAATTACAGTCTTGCTGTGTATAATTCTTTAAGTAAAATTCATGTCTTATGTGTTGTAAAACAAATGAAAGGTAGCTGTTAATTCCAAAGCTTATAAATATGTCAGTAGGTTTTCATAATGTCTTAATAAATTACAAAAACAAACTCAACGACTCATGATGTCACCAGAACTACATGCTCCACTGTATTTATTGTAATTATGTACTGTACCTCACAGAATTCTTTTACTTTCTTCGTGAATATATAGGTCCCACTAAAAAAATAAAAGCAATCCTCATGGATTTCTTCATTCTTTTTTATTCGCTGTCTTTTGGCTGTTTTCTTGTCCTGAGCCCTTCGTCAAATGAAGAACATTTTTAAGAAAATGTATTTAAAAGAACATTGTTGCAACAGCTATATTTATTAATTGAAAAGCTGAAGTAAAATACAGTTTTCAAATATCATCAAATTTGGGTGAAGTTCAAACTCTCCTTGGTTCCTAGTTCTCTGGCTGGCCACCAGCCCATATCACTAATGGTATAACTAGCTGAAAAATGGAAAAACAATTTCATGACAATTTCAAGATTATTTTGGCTTAGATCTTGAAATGTAGAGATAGCATCAATATCATAGTGTCAGTAATGCTTCATTCTTTAGTCTAAAAAGTAAACGCAAGGCAGGCTAAACACTTTAGGTAAGTTAAATGTGTAATACTAATCCAACAGCATTTCAAAACCACTAAGGTAAACTTAGTGTGTGAAGAAGCCCTTGGCTCTTTAGTGCTCCCTTTCCAAACTGGTTTTTACTCTCACAGATGTAAGCTTCAAGTGCAGTTCGCATTTAAGTGTCACGATTAAATGTTCTTTTGTATCAAAAAATATAGTGAGTTGATATATTGCGTCGGCCCTGTTTCCACATATATGCTCAGGTGCTGATTTCAATGGAACAGAACCTGTTATGTAAGATGGGGAGAAATGAAAAGAATTCCACACTGCATCCATTTTTTATGGCCCTTATTTAAATTACTGGAAATGGTACATCTGAATTTAACATATGTTGATTTGATGACATGCTTCTCTGAAGATATTACACAAACAAAGAAATGACCCCCAATGTTTATCCCATCATCACTGAACTAATTCTCCAAGATACCTATGCATGAAATCCCTTGTTCAAGCTGTATGTGCATTCACGTATTGCTTGCAAGGAAACAGGGATCTTTTCAGTACGGCGGTCTTAATTTTTACTCTCACTTACCCAGAAGCAAACAGGAAACCCCATTCCAAACTTCCCATTCCAAAAATAATAGCAGCGTTCAGTCACATTTTATGAAAGCATTTTAGAATTTATATAAATAAAACTAGTGTACATTTCAAAGAATATATAAAATGCTGGCATTTTGGCTTTACTGCAAAGATCAAAGAGCCAATTAAAATTAAAATTTAATGAATTTTAAATTATGCATTTAGTCATAACAAAAATATTAAAACAAAAAAAATTTAAAGCAGCAGGTGTACCTTATATACTAAGATAAAGTTTAATATATTTTATTAGCTTAAGGGACACAGAATAACTATCTATCCAGAACTTCAGGCATGCATTTACATAAATATATTAAATTAAGAAAAGCAATTATACACTTAAACATCCTTTTGTCTAAAAAAATCATTAAATCCACAGATTAACAATAAATCCAACTCTATGCATTTATCACTTCCAGATACAACTGTTCCATTTCTCCGTTATTACACAAATACATTTGTTAGAATTTATATGCGTTATACATATATTATATATTACATAATAGTGTGTATACATACATGGTGTTCAATAATATAATAATAATTTGTACTTTTTATAGCACTTTTCATTTGAAGAGCTCAAAGCGCTTTACAAAGATTGATTTCACTGATTTTCAGATGGAAAGTGGAGGCACAAAGATGCAATTATTTCGGGTTATATAGAATTTGTGACAGACAGTAACTGAATTCTCTTGTTGTGAACTTCAGCCGTGCTGTCTCCCTAAAAAGAAACACACATATAGCATATATAGTCTACATAGGTAGACTTGTAAGGTCTCAAACCAAGAAAGCACTCAATTATATTAGTAATGTTAAGCACATGACTTTAGTGAGACTCATATGCTTAAAATTACTTGTGTGCTCCAGTGCTCTGCTAGATTGGTGCCAGTATATGCTTAGTAGTATAATACAGTTTATAGAAGATACTTAAACATAGTTTGAATGATATTTTCTAAGCTATTTCCCCACATTTCAAATGTACATACAGTACCTGACAGCTACTATAAAATAAAACTAATTGAACAGAGGAATATCACAACAGTAATGTTCTCAAGTGACAGAATTTTGTTATTTTCTTTTCCTTTTCTTCTTGGCTCCCATTACAATCTAATTGTTCTCAAAAGGGAACTGAAGTGTTAATTCTGCAGTATATTTTGTGGGGGACAGCTAATAGCATTTCTGGTAATTCACAGGGTGGGGTTACTGCTTCTGGTATTAATGGAGATCACTATAAGATAAATCTGGTGACTTAATACCAGATGGTTTCTGGTCTCAGTATATCTTGATATGAATTAAGTTCATTCTGCACACCAGTTTTGACTCTGCCTAGAACATTTTCCTTTTAGCAGCTCCTCCTAGAAACATTCAGAAAATGAGATTTATTTATTACTGCCTTGTGATGCAAACCATCTTTTTGTCCTACAGCAAAATGCATCCTATGTTAAAAAAAAAAAAACACTTCCAAAACAGCCACCTCTCTCTGCCTTCTTTTTACCCAAGAATATTGTGAATGCAGCCACTGCGTATATTCACATGCTTTAGCTGGTGCCTTCTTTCTGAAATTTCCTGGGAATTTAAAAAATTTTACATTTAAATATTTTTTCACTTCTATTTTCATTGCAGAATGAAAATAAATGGGAAAATCTCATAGACTGTAAAAGGAACTAAACTATATGCTACATGGGACCCTATTGATCACTAATAACAGATAGAAAGTTATTTTTTACCAGTAGAAATAAAACTCTTCTCTAATAATGCAGCTTGCTGCTTGTGCACATTCTTAGCAATAATTTCTGACATTTTTGATTGTGGAAGCCAGCGTGTGTACAGTAGACAACAGGTAAAGACACAAATTAAATGTACATAACACAGACTATTATGTTTTGTGAATTCCTGTAGAATGAAATGATCATTAGATTGATATATTTTCAGTACTGAGAGCTGTGGTAAGCAGGTGTGTCACTTGGCTTTCAAATCAAACTGTGCAGTGTAATGTGAAGAAAAATTTCCTGTGGAAGCCTACAGGAGTTTTCTTTGCGTTATGGGACAACATGATAATCCTTTGCTAATATATAGACCAAATATAGTAATTATTAATAACTTATGAGTAAACCGAAGCAAAAAACTTGATGTGTTAGTTGAACCACTTGTACAGTGCTATAACATAGTAATGTTTCTCTTTTCCCAGATAAGTCATTAGTAATACTGTCTGATTAGCCAGTCTGCCCCATGTAAGTCTATGCAGAATTACTTACTTACTATGGCTGTTTCATAAATTGGGGCCACAGGCCTGGTATTTTAATTACTTTCCCACTTAGTGGCACATGCTTGTATGTTTGGAATAAGGATATATGTGTGTGAAAGAAAGAAAATGTGAGCTTAATTGCTCAACATCTTTAAAGAAGTATCGAGAAGTCTGGCAGATTTAATAGACTGCTTGTGTAGCTGCTGGCAATACCTATAAGAAGACCCAAAGGATTGGATATGCTCTGTACGGCTTTATGCAGGGCTGAATCTGCAGTCTTATTCCAGAAAAACTTGGTGTCTCTAAAGGCTGCAGATGCAGACACAGAGAGGTCATGTGTGCACTGATGTCGGAAGTTAAGATCTTCTGCCAGCTAAGTGGATATCTTTTAAGGACTTAATCCTATAACTAATGAAGTCAATAGGAGATTTTCTGTTTGACATCAATGGACTTTGAGTCAGGCCCTCAAAGATTAAAATAATCCTGTACTAAGCCTTCAGGTGGCTTCTGCTGTTTCACACCTATATCCTAAAACGTACATGTGTATTATTTCACTGAATTACTCTGCTGTTGAAAACAGAACATTTTAGCAAAACAGTCTTAACTTTTTTCAGAGTTTCTACAATGTTTTGCCCTGAAACTACTTATGGAAATATTTCTCCTTTTTTTGTAGCCAGAACCCAGATTATTTGGTACATATTTTCTGTAAATTTGGATTAGAATAAGTTTAAAGTGTTGGTTGCCTTTTTGGTGGGATTCGTAGTTTTTTTTTTTTAAATGACAAAAATAAAGTATTGGTAAATTTTTAATACTGGAAAATGGGAAAAATCAGTTTTTATTTACTTCATGACTCCCTTCTGTTTTTTCTGAGACAAAGATCATCTTTTAAGTTGGACAGAAGATCAAAATGGTATCATTCCTTATTAAACTAAACACAGTTAAACTAAAGGATAGTAAATTAAAATGCATTAATGTCTTTTAAAGGATTTACATAATCAAGGAAAAACAGGCAGAGCAGGAGGTCCTTGGAGTTGTTTCTTCCATGTAGACCCAATCTTATAAATGCCTATTTCATGGATGCAAGTAGAATTGCATGTACGAATCTTTATTTTCACCTTAGTGGGGCTTTGCACCTGTGAAAAATTGCTTGTTCGTGTTTTCAGAATCTCCATTTTGCGTATTTGCACGTGAAAACGTCCTCATTTCTAAACCCAAAAGAGAGAAAGTATATCCTGAAAAGCAACATTTCATCATCCCAGGACTATGGTTCTGCTTTTTACTTGAGGCATCTGATTATTGGATTGAAATCAGTAACTTTCTGATAAACGTAGTGACTGCAGAGTGACCAAGTGCTTTCTCCCTTCCTCCAGCTTCAGTCTGTCTGTGGCTGAGCTTCAAAGCCTGAGGCTGAGCTGCTTGAGGCTGGTACTTCTAAACTGGCAAGGTCCAGCTAAGATGCAGTATTAGGAAGCAACTGTAAAATAACAAAGTCCCGTGGAATGATCGAAAGACAGAAGCCTCAGCCTGCTGTGAAGCCTCTTTGATGCACGCATCTTTTAGGCAGTTTCAAAAATAATAAACATCACCCGCCAGCAACCAGGGATGATTGATGTTTGCTGTGGTTCTAGAAAAGAAGGAGCTGCAAAGCCAAAATGTGGAGAAGTGAATGAAAGAACGGGATAAATGGAGGTGTCATGCTGGCGATATAGAATTTATACACTTATTTATACCTAACTTTCAATTTGCTTGCATGAAATAGAATAACCTGTGAAAATTTAAAGGTACAAAGGGTTTGCATCTATGTCTCTGACTGTTAACAGAGGAAATTTATTTCCTTGAGGGGGAGGGTTTGAGTTAATATTTCTTTTTAGGACACGTTAGAAAAATAAGCTTACTGTTTTCCTGAAATGGAGTGCAACAATTTGGAGCTGATTTTATGTAACATCTTTTTGTCTCCCTACTTATCTATGGAGTAAAGACATTTCTCCTTATATTCCAAGAATATGTCTTCATTCTGATCAGTGGCTTTTAAAAAGAGAAAGATGAAGGTTTTCTGTCTCAAAATAATAAAATGGGGGTTGAAAACTAGCAGACATCAGGAACAGAATTACGTTTCTTGCAACAGGTATGTTTGTTCTCTTTTAGCAGTAGAAAGCCTCAAAGAATGCTTGAAATGTACAATGTGTTGGGAACAGAGAGGCAGTATCTCCAAATAAAGGAAGAAAGGAATGGAATAAAAGATTAGGAGAGAGAGAGAGAGAGAGACAGAGACAACTTGAACACATACATAAAATCCCTTCTGGAGGCCCTTATCTAATTGCCTCATTTATCTAGTTTCATTTATACGCTCAGTTTTATTCTGGGACACTCTCGGAGGTTGTGTGAGAATGGCTGCAGAATGACCTAACTGGCAACAGGCTTTCTACAGACTTTTTTTTTTTTTTTTTTTTTTTT
>Ga0065711_1008123_pt1 | contig 14920 bp, 9 predicted proteins | sample Hoacrofraction12_FD_59098 | JGI IMG/M metagenome (GOLD analysis project Ga0065711, IMG submission 59098) | Hoatzin crop microbial communities from Cojedes, Venezuela - Epithelial fraction 12 v2 (version 2) | ecosystem: Host-associated > Birds > Digestive system > Esophagus > Crop | place... | reverse complement strand
GCTTTTTCAGCCCAAATGAGCTGGCTCTTCCACATGCTCCTCTCCAGGGAGGCTGGGGGCCTCTTTCCCTGCCCGTACCCCATGCTCCTCCCGGGACACGTCTCCTGCCCGCGGAGCCGCAGCAGTTACACCTATTTACTCTGTGCGGGTTCAGAGCACAGGACACCGAGGCAGGCAGCCAGCACGGGGGTTGGAAAAATCAACAGTGTCATAAAAAAAGCTAATACAGTTTGCAACTGTTTTACCTATTGTGTCTCCATGAAATAGGAGAGTTTGTGAGCAGCGGCGTGACATGGATGCCCGGAAGGCTGGATGTCTTCCCAGGACCACCCCATCTTCAGCTCTCTCCTGCCTGGACTGTTTTTGAGTTTAACAAAAATCTACGTCCTTTTTTAATTTATTTATTGTTTTTATTAGTCTGTAGAAAAAGCAGGAAGGCCTCTGGGGGCTGAGTCCTATAACTAGCGTGGACAGTCTTAATGTTTCCCATACTTTAGCAAAAAGTTGGTTGTAAACAGCCTCTCTGCAAACGTTACCAGCTCTGCAGCGGGGAGGAAAAGCACGACAGAGGATGCCCGTGAATTTCGCAGCCGCGGGTGCATTTTCTCCCCCATGGAAGCAGCGTGCTGTTGGCAGCCCTGTGGTGCCCTGCTGGATGGCTCGGAGTCAAGCTGGACAGAGGTGGAGAAGGAAAGGCTCTGCACGGGTGGCTCCTCGGTGGCCCTGTGCTCATCCTCCTCCTCCCCCCGTCCCTCGAGCCCGCAGGGACCACTCCCCTGGGCTGTTAGAGGAGTCCCTGGAGGTGGACGGGACCTCACGCCGATGGGACACTGCTGGGAGGGGACAAGCGGGCTGTTTGCTCTGCCAGGTTGGTGCCTCCACACCACCTTGCGCGGCTGCGTGTCTCTTCCCTGCAAACATGGGGTGCCCCCTCTCAGCCTCCTTCTTCCACCCCTTTTCACCTGCAGGTTGCAAGCGGACACAGAGCCAAATCTTTATTTATTTTTTTCCCTTTTTACTCCTACGAAACGTTCGCTCTCGTTCTTGCAGGGCTTGTTTTCTGCCCCGAAGATACGATAGTTCAGCTCCAGTGCTAGCGCTTTGGCTGCGCACCATTGCTGGTGGTCACGCTCCGACCACCCGGAGCTGGGATAAACCCTCCGGGTGTTTTACAAGCGCCCTGTGTGCACGCGGGCTCGGGACTGCGCAAAACCCCTCCTGCTGGCTGGCTGGCTGAGGCTGATACAGAAACTGATGGGAAGCTCTGGGAGCAAGTCAGATGTGTTTTCTGTAGTTCTGTATCCAGGCTTAATCTTAAAACAGCTAAATTGCCATAAATAATACCTTAATTGCAAAAATGTGAGCTGATCTTTTCCCTTTGTTCTTCTTAATTTAGAAGAGCTTTTAAAGTCTTCAGTTCCTTCTAAATTTTGCTCATTAAGTTATTTCTTATTTAGTAGCTTTGCTGTTATTGTTGCTTGTTTTCTTTTTCTTTTTTTTCTTAAGGTTTCCAGCATTTAATACTTGTTTTGTTAGTTTTTGAGTGTGCACTGGCAGTGGTGCTGCAAGGACAAACACAGAACATCTGACGCTGCCTGGAGTTTAACAATAATAAACTTTTCAGTGGTGCAATTTCTGGCGTGTTTGGAAGTTGGGTCAGCATCGCTGGTGGCATCATGGGGACAATCCCAGGGCTGGAGAGGCTCTCTGCCTCCTCTGGTCTCGCCCTCCCCTCTGGGCATGTCTTCCCCCAGCTGCATTCAAGAGCAAGAGGTTTCATCTGGGAGATGTTGGAGCCTCCTGCAGCCCCAGCTGACCCCAAGGAATTTATCGATGGTCAAGGTGACCTGGTGGCAGTTCTGGCCTGAACTCACTCGAGTCTTGCCATAGCATGAAATAAATAGTGGCATAAATGATCCAGAGCAGAAAGAAGGGAAAACAGAGTCTGCGATCCTCAGGACCGTTCAGCTGCTGCTCTTGGGGCTGGCAGGGCGATCGTGTTGGCTTTTAAGAGTCTTTCAGCCAAGCCACCACCAAATCTGATCCAAATCTTAGCAGGTGGGAACTGCTCAGGGTTCAGCCGTGCAGTGGAAAGCTGGAGCCTTTCCCCATTTCCAGGCTAGTAAATAATGCATGATCTCTCTCTTACACGCTTACTCAACCTCTGTCATGACAAATATCAACCGAGGGAAATGAAAGTGGAGAGAAACATTATGTTTCTCAGTAATGCAACCGTTTACAATCTGCGTTACGATCCTTCTGCTCTCAGGAGTGAGCGGCAGTCGGTGGGTTGTTTCTATTAGCAGACCAGAATGCAACAAATCATAGGCTGTAACTTTCCAGTGCTGCATAAAAGCAGCCTTAAAACCATATAAAGGAAAGGAAATAAAAATAATATACAGAGATTATTTCCTGTTTTAAACACTCCAAAGAAAAGTGCTTATTTCCAGGTGCCTTAGAGTCAGGTATGAAGGATGGTATTTTCAAATGCAGGGGCATAAAACTAAGCACTAGACACCTCATCTGGAGGTCTTGCCTTTGCTGCTTAAATATGAGGCTGGATGCCTGGAGAAATTGGCCCAAGTGCAGAGATGTCTAGAAAATATTTTGCTTCAAAAGAGCCTGTGTATGCTATTTAAAACTAACTTCTAACATTACGTTTCTCAGGGCATGTTTGTACCAGCTGAAGTAGAAGCATCAAGAAAGCTTCCAGAGAAGTCTGTGAAACAAGGGAGCTTGTGTGCATTTTGTCAGGGCTGGATCCAAATCCTTCGTTCTTCTCTGGGTTGTGAGGAGCATCATGACTCACCAAGGCATATTCCGCCGGGGACAGAGAATAAGCATCCTGCACCTCCTGCCATCCAGGTAAGCTTTGCCACTGCTCAAGTGGACTTAGGGAACTGACTGGCGAACAGTGACATCATCCCGGGCTCCCTGCCTTCCCATCACCCCTCCAGCTTACTGCAGCAGCCCGACAGAGCTTCAGAGGGGCTTTGCAGTGCTAGAAGCTTCATGCATAGCAAGAGATTTTGTGTCCTTGTGTGGTAGCTATGTAGGTTCCTGTGTCCTGAAGAAAACCGTCTAATTTTTCTCTTTACAATAGCTTGCTTGGTGTATACAGAAGGGAAAGCACCACTGAGTTCCGTGCAGCCAGGGGTGTGTGGGTGGGCGTCCAGCGATGCTCCAGGGGATGCAGCATCAGTACATCCACGCACGTAGCACGTGAGCGGGTGGGTGTGTGAAAGTAAAGGCAAAGGGTGTAATTGTAAAGAAAGGTTGTCTTTGGTACCTCCTTCGCACTTAGAGAACGGGTTTCTGGTCCTGAGGCAGTGGTGTGCGAGCTGAGCTGGGTGCGAAAGGGGATGCAGAGGCAGTGCGGGGCTCTGCGACAGCCCAGCTCTGGGCAGGAGAAAGGCTTCGGCCAGGTCGCTGGGTGTGCATCGGCTCGGTCCTCGGGCAGACATGGGCTGCTGCTCTGCGGGCTGCCCGACGTGTCGGTGTGTTAGTCCTGTCTCTGCAGCACGACGGTGCTCCCCGGGGCTGGCTCTGGGAGAGGGGTCCAAGAACAGCGATGCGCATGGACAGGGCTGCGTGCTGTAGGCAGTGTCTGTACTCCCAGTAATTAACCTCAATTACCGTGGGGTGAATTGTAGGTAGGAAAAGAAGGGATGAAGCGTTACAACTCACTGTGAGGTTTTAGTTTTGAATATGTTTTGCTTTTGGTACTAACAATCCCTTACCAACCTGTAATATGAATAAATGGCAACGTCTGTCCCATCCTGAATGCAGCCTCTGGGGATCAGAAGCGGATTTGGGGAGGCTGTGAGGAATAGTGCTTTTCATGTCTCTCCTATCCGTGCCTCTTCTCAAAGGGAATAAAATGAGTCTTTCTCCAGGCTGCTGCACAAAACACATCCCACGTGTATATATAAAACCCTCCTCCTGCCTGTTCTACTGGTATGCTGTAAAACTTCATGTTGAACCACAATATTAGCTTCATTGTAGGAAATTCCGATCAGGAGGGACTGGGGGGTGCCCATCATCTTTTGAGAAAATGTTGGAACGCTCAGCTAGAAATCCTTTTCTGCTGGCGTTGCCCTACTCCCTGCCTTAAGTCTGCCAGCATTAGGTGTTTGGGATGAGACTAGGGTTGTTCGGGAAGCTTCACAGATTGTCAGAGGATTCTTTTATTAGCAGAGCCTGTCTTTATTCGTGGCTTCTTACTTGTACAACTCAACTGTCCGGTGTCAGAATTTTTTCCTCCTTCTTTGCGGGTGTCTGGGCATGGTCTGTCAGGGTTGGGAAGCTGTGGCTGTGTCTATCAGACAGTAGGTGACAGGTTGGGTAGAGGCCATTCCTCTTGCTTATCTGGTTATTGATTTTTGCTTTTTTTTTTAAGGTCCATACTGATTGTAAATTTTGAGGGGAGTCCACACCAAGTAACAAGGGTGAGTTGTTCAACCTAGGTGATTCCCTAGACATAGATATCGAAGTCTCTTTTACAGAGCAGGGGCACCCCTGCCTCCCTGCACGCATGCCAAGCCCAGATATCTCACTGATCAGGTTCTGTGCAACAAGGTGTCTACTTTGCAGCCGCTTTCCCGGCTTGAAAAACGGACTTGATAATCCCTCCTTACCCTGCAGGGCTCCAGAGGATTAATTACCAAAGGCTGACTCGCAGGTCCTTGGGTGCCCCTCGGCAATAGGAAGAGCAGATCTGATTAGAGAGCAGCACATCACCCTGCTCAGACTGGGCATTAACTTCAGAGCTTTAGGTAAACTTTGTCTGGGGAAGTACAAGGCTCTGAGTGTGGCTGGCTACCGCTTTAAGGCAGATTTCCATCTGTGACTGCAAAAAAACTTAAAGGAAAATTGAACACAGTGTTCCTCAGCAGGCCAGGGAACTGGGGAGTTTAATTGTTTGTGTGCTGCTTAATAAAGCAAAACAGTTTTATAATTTCTCATTTGTCATTCATAACAGTCTGACTCAACAGATCACATTGCTCATTGTTTGTAACTCAAAGGTCTTTTTGGTGTTAAGATAGAAACGTTCTGTAAAACACACAGAGCATCTCTGGAAGCGAGTTCCCTGCCCATGGCAGAAGATGGTCAATCCTCAGAAGAGCCAAGGTTTCCATCAGCTGAACTCTTGTCTCCCAAACTGAAGTAGTCTGTAGGATGGCAGAACAAAAGGATTTGTCTGGTTGGTTTTTTTTGGTCTAAAGCCTTCATTAAGAAAAACAACCTCTTCCCTTTTTTCTTCTCTTCAAAGCCACCTGCATATGTATAAGAAAATGGTAACGTTTTAGCTTCAATTCCTACAGCAGAGCTGGTCTGAAAGGTTGGTACTGTTNACCAAGCATATTCTCCCAAAAAAGGGGAAAAATGGCTCATAGACCTGTACGCCAGGTTTCTGTGTCTGCTTATTCCTTCTTCTGTGCTGGAGTCCGAATCCTGGAGAAGGACTTGACATATATTATCAGCGCTCTATGTTTAGGCTCCATTTAAATACATAGATGACTATGAAGCGTCCCTGCCTGGAGCAGACCCAGCCTTGAATCAGACGAAATCAGTCAGTTTTTCTCACATTCCACATTTCTAAGGCTCCCTATGAACCCAGGAGCACCCTCTCCTTGTTTATATGGGAGGTTGTTGGTCAAGCCTTTATGGAAAGCAAGGTTTGGCTTGGGTTATTTGTGTGTTTGTATGAGCCAGAAAAAAGAGTGAAGCCCAGCTGACCAGCAGAGATAGGAAAAGTAACCTGTGAGTGGCAAACCTGGCTGGCAACATCTGCTGGAGGGGAAACCACTCTTACTCATCTTCTTGGTTCTCCTGTTAGCGTGGCTGAACCTTGTAAATCCTCTTCACCCTCTTCATTAACTCTGATGGCTCGGTGTCTTTGGCTCTCACTGATGAAGTCTGTAGTTGTTACTAGTCAAGGCAAGGCAGCTGCCCATGGTTGCCAAATGGGATGGGACTGGACCGTGCTGGAGCAGCCCTTGCTTCGGGATGCCTTGGAGAGGTGTCCATCGTAGGGCGGTGGCTCATCTGTGAGCATGCAGCATCCTGGTGTTCACTGGCCACCACCCAGCGAGGGTGTAAAATGCCCTCAGCAAAGATGGTCTGAAACTTATGTTTCCTTAATATGCTTGGAAAGAAAATCTATCAGCATGTGCTAAGGGTTATTTTAATAATCTAAAACATTATTGCTTCTGGAACATCTGCTCCTTCATGGAACAAATAAATTTGGTTTAATTTCATTGCCATAACTTAATGGAAATAAATTTGAAAAGCTCAAAAATCAGTATCAGCTAGGATAAAAGTATTATCTTCTTTCATATCTATGACAGTGCTCATGAAAGGACAACTGCATGAAACATAAAGCAAATAGGAATACCTCAAATCTCAGCCCCTTGAAATATTTGCAACTAATGCCTTCCCTTAGTAAAATAAAACTTCAACTGACTTTTAACTTTGCAGAGGAAAGCAGTGTTATCCAGTGCTATTTCTTTTTGAGATGATGCAAGAAGATGTAGTTACTCAGTAATGGTCCTTGTCCAGATAGAGGCAACTAGATTCCCATTGTATTTTAATTAGTTCTCAACCTATGCTGGTGAGGAATACAGTACAGTATTGTTATTAAAATTCATGCTTTATAATCAGTACAGTTAGTGCGGTCTCTGAGAACTGTGAGCTAAAGGACTTTTAATTTTGGTTGTTAGTGGAATTATCTAACTCTTGCTCTCATTTAACCCATTGCTAAATTTTTAAGTAGCGAGAAAGATTGTGATTGTAAAAAGGAATCGTTACGCTGCGATCACAGACAGAAAGGTTGTGATCCTTCCTGAAGGCTACGTCAGGCCAGCTGTTCATTATTAATGCTCATTAATTATAACAGATTGTCTGCCAAAAATCTCTTTAACTGAACTTTTGAACTGAACTTCAGTAGGGCAATTTTGATGAATACAGGAGGGACTGTCCCTTTTAAAATGCTGGGTTTTTAGCTCTCTTGCCATCCGTATTTAAAAGTAAGCAAAACGACTAATGAAGTTAAGAAACTCATTCTTTAGAAGATCAAAGTCATAAAAAGCTGTTAATTCCCTTTGAGACAAAACTATGAATTATAGCTAAGAGATTTTTCCCTGTAACGTTTTATTGCATTTTAAAACTCTCTAATTGTTCCCCACTAGGACAAAACCTATGGTGTATCCCTCTTGACATACATTCTTCTTAAGAACCAAAGTAAGACCCTGCTCCTCCTTAATAACATCCAGCACAGGCTGTTTGGTTTAAGAGAGAGCTCTGCTGGTGTTTGAGTACACAAAATCCTCGTTCATAGAAAGAGGGGGATAAATTTTGGTATTCTTGATTAGCGTTTATACTTGGGATCTTCTGCACTCTGCGCTGCCTCAGTCTTCTCTTTTTGTGATTCAAGACTCTTTGCTGAAAGTTTATAGGGTAACTTTCAGCTGAATTTGTTAAAATCAGCCTTCCCACGTGTATTTTTGTGCCCTCATCCATTTTTGGGGGATCCTGGAGGGGGGGGAGGGCTGGAGACCTTTGGCTGTTGAAGCTCGGGAGCGCGGATGCCTTGTGTGCACGGTCAATGATAACTATGTGGTTGAGATACAAGGAAATTTGGTTGTAGCTTTTATCTGGTGTTTTTAACTCTTGCAGTGCCAGGTTATTCCTAGACCCGCTGTCATTGCTTTGCCCTGTCGAATATTGCATTTGGCTGCAATATCGCAGATCTATGTGCTACCCACTCCATAGCCTGGAGGTGCGCATCTTTTCAGTTACTGACAAACTTCCATGGAAGTATTTTTCTCTTTGATATTTTAGAAAAATCTCATAGGAAGAAAATTTTGCATCAGTATTTTTAACGGTTATTTAGCAAGTGATGTGTTTGGACATGCTTGAAAATACTGCTGGGCACTTATTTGCATGTGTAGATGCCTAAATATCTGAGAAAAACGACCATCTGGTGTCTCTCGGACAATACATAGGCTGCTGAAATAAAGGGAATTTAAGCACATACATTTCTTCTGATGATTTGTTCAACTCTGAATGTCTCTGTCTCTACTGTGTGGAGGAAGAATATATGAAAGACTTTGAAAGGCTCTGATACCTTTGTACCGCCTGCGTGTGTTTTACAGCTAACATTAGGGAAGATATTTTGCACGAGTATTTAATAAAAGCCCTTTGCTTTTAACACACATTTGAGCTCTTATTATATAATTGCTTACCTGGTGCCTAAGTGGTATTACCAATTACTTCTAAGTCAATTAACCTCTGAAATAATTTTGAGCTACCTGAAGCTGCTTCTCCTCCTTAAAAATTTTTTTCTTCCATCGTTTTCTAATAGAATTTCAGTTCTGGTCTTTTCATTTATAGGAAACTCCTGGGTTGGCTATAAGAGAGGATTTGGCCTCAATGTGCTGGAACGCAAACCATTTTGATATTAGAAAATTGATATCAGTCTTGCTTTGTGCACGCTTGTACATGGTGCAGAAGACAGAAGCATTACTACCCCGATGCAAAACATTTTCTGGACTGTGCATGGTGTCACTGTTGCAAAGCAATAAAAAAATCCTGTAATTCAGACCTAAAGACCTTATTTTGCCAGATCTGGGAGGACATCCTCCCCAAAGAGATCTGGGTAACTCCCAGTGGGTGGCTGCCAGCATTTTGGTGTTTTTTTTTATGTTCGGTCACTAGATTAAATGAACTCTGAACTGGAAAAAAGCCACTCTTAAATGTAGAAGTTGTTCTAGCCTCTACAGGGGGAAGCCCAGGACAAGGAATTAGTAAAATTATTATTCGTTTCAGTGGTGGCTCTTTAATACATACCACAATGTATTGATTATGAACCTATTACTTGACCGCTTTCCTGCATTGTTGGCAGTATTTTCTGCCAGAATTAATTAGATGCTCATTGATGCTGGGCCAATTCCCTGACTGTCAATCAGGTAGAAATCCAAATGTTCAACCGCTCTCTAAATCATTTTCTTTCTCTCTGACACTGTCAGAAGCACATGACACATCTTGTGGATCATGTGGAAGAAAAATCAGATATTCTCTCCTTTTTACTCTGATGGAAAAAAAAAAAAAAGCCCCATGATTCTCAACTGTATAATCATTTCCTATAAAATAAATTACTTTATCTGTCTTAATGCTGTCACACTTCTGTTCTCCAGTGATCTAATTCTCCCATCTGTGTGCATAACCGTAATCTTTTCTACACCTACTCTATGTACTGTCAAGTGTCAAAATCTAGCCTCAATCATTCCTGTCGTTAGTCTCTTGCTCCTGATGGGATAGCGGGCAAAACATCACAGTTCCTCAGACCTCTTTGGATAATTTCTGGTCTCACTCGGCAGAGTTTACGTGAGCTATCGGAAATACGATGTGTCTGAGTTTTGGTTTGGTTTTTGTCACCTGAGATTTTCCACTTATTACTCTTGAAACAACCGGGTATTTTTATTGCGGTGTGTGTCTTGTCTCCGTCATAACTGCTGCTGCAGCGAAGCGTAACTTCAGGAGATATTCACATTACCCATATCCTGTACAAGTTGACTTGCTGTTTCTTATTGAGTAATTCTGTGTGACTCATGCTTTGTTCTCTGATATAATTTTTTGCACTCATTTGCAGAATATTGTTCAGACAATTGAGCTTACTTACTCAAATCACCATTCTTTGTAGTGAGACAGTGAAATCACTTTTCTCTTTCACAAAGCCATTCCAAGAACAATAGGGTGACCCATAAATGACAACCATCTTGTTTCCCTGAAAATACGGATTATACTTGGCTAAACGAAATAACTGCAGGAAAAAAGAGTCGCTCTTGGAAGTTATGCGTCGTCATAGCTTGATGTGACAACGTGCTTCTCCTGCTGAGCCGTGACCTACTTTGCTCACAAAATGCTCTCATTACCTTCCCCCAAACACGAGACTGTCGGAGCCTCAGGAATTCTTCACCTCGGGATCTGAAGTGTCAATCACTAATGAATGGTCCTGCCACGGTTTCCTTGTGAATCAGTCTGTCAGGCACTGTGCTGCTTATCGTAAATACCCCCTCTTCTCCTACAGTTGCTGTTTGTATAATTTCTTGTCTCTGCTCCAGATTCCAACCTGCCCTCAGCATCCACCCAGCAAATTCAGAGCTGGATAAATTTTGCCATCTTGTGAGAGATTTTGATACCTTTTTGGACTGATTTTTTTATCAGCTCAATTAAAATGTTTTGCTCTGCTAGTTCGAAACATTTCTCTCTCTTTTTTTTCCTTTTCCTTTTTTATTGTTGAAGAGGAATTCTTTTCCCCTGCCCAGTATCTTATGTGCATCAAAACTTGGTAGGATGCCTGCTCGTGGAGAAACAGGAGACAAGAGATTAAGCATCAACAGCCGTGGGAATGACCTACAACATATGGGACATTTGGTAATTATCCAGTCTATATTATGTAAGACACAAAATAATGCAGCTCTGCCAAAACATGTACTTAGAGAGAAGGAAAATTATGGCAAGTGACTGCTCCCAAAGATAAAAGTCCTTAACTGTTCGTTCATTATTTCTGGCTCTTCAACAAATGCCTAAAATCCGCTTGTTGAATTCAAGTTTGTTACATAGCAAAGGCTTGGCTTTGAAAGGTGTTTATTGATAAAAGAAGAGATGTTTGCAGCATAAATATCCACAGCTAAGAATGATTTGCAAATATGTGGCTGCAGGGACTGGCTGTAAAAGGAAGCCTGTGTTAGTCTAACTCGGCTCCCGTTGGAGTCAGGGGAAAATTTCTGATGTGTGGCAGAAGACAGAAGGGTAAGCTGTGGACTTTCAAAAATCCTCCCACTCTCAATGTGAGGTATTTGATGTCCAAATGAGGCAGGCGCTTATACTTCCAGAGGGGTGAAGTCATCGGAATTGAGCTAACTCACGGCAAGATCATCTGTAAAGTTACGTACAGAATAGATCTCTTAGTAACGAAAAATTAGGACATTCTGTTCTACCAGCAATGGATGTTGAGTTGATCACTACAATACAGTGAATGGGATGGAACAAGTCTGCAGAAGACCCAACACGTAGCTGCTGCCACTGTCGCAGTTTTGGTGAGAATTTCTTTTTAAAGGACTTGACGGTTGCTGACCTGTCTTGAAAGTCTGCTCTGCAGTCCTCAAACTCGTATTCAAATTCTGGTCGTAGTCAAGTGTCACAGCACTTGCATCAGATTGTGCGTTTGCCACTCACGACCAAAGGTATCAATCACAGCACTCTCAACCACAAAGAAACTGGGCTCCTCGAGAGGACAGCTCAGCAGAGCTGTGAGGAACCTCTTCCCTGCTTATACGAGGAGTCTCACCGCCTACCTTGGTGCTAAGGGAAATGGCTGAAGTTGATGGAATGATTATCCACGCCTGTGATTTCTACAGGGAATTGTTTTTTTTTCCCTAATTACTTAATGTTGTTGAACCTAGAAATGCATTGGAAAAGCAGCTTGCCTGCGTAGTGCTATAAGGACCCTGAATTAATTTATTAGCTCCTTCTGGGAGATGGTCCAGTGTGTAATTTCCTCCCTGAAATTGGAACTTTGAGTTATATTGAAGTGTCTCACTGCACATTTATCAGCTTTAAATTTGGATACCACTATATTGTTGGGGAGTAGAACTATGGTATAATAATATATACCATTATTTTAAAAAATGTGTCTAATAAATAAAATGTGTGCGGAAGTGGCAGAGTGAAGGTCAAGATATTCACAAACCATGTGTTTAACAATACAGCGCAAGTGATCAGTCCTGAAGTATTCTGTTACAGTAAGGTGTAGCCTTCCAATTCTAAAAGATAAGAAGTCATCCTTTGCAGTGATTCTTAAACTATTTACTTAGTACTTACGAATTCATTTTGCGTTATGCTTTGCCTGCTTCTGATATTGCTTTACCTGGATTTACAGAACTCATCATTGCATTAAGAAAGAAGCTGTCTGCACTGTATCTTCTAGGAATAGAAGGCTCTAATCTGCTGTACTTGGGTTAATAAATATTTTATTATTCACAATTGCAAATACTCTCCTGGTGAATCTCAGCAGCTGTACTTTCTGAAAATAATGTCTGATTCAAGGATGAAAATTGCTCTACAAGTTAAGAGAAAGAAACACAGCCCAGCACTGCTCTTCCTCAAGAAACCCTCAAACAATTGCCGAAGCGTTGCTGCATTTTTCCTCTCCCTGCGGCGTGCTTCTACCCATTGCCACACATCGTATTGAGAGAACTTTATAAGAAAGAAGTGACGTGTGATAAATAACTCCTCTCTGAGCTTGCAGGAGCCTCGACATCTTCCATGACAGCCAAGCCAAATGGTGATGTCCTGTGCTGTTCTCACCAAGGAATAACATGGAGCTCTTCGGTAATGCTGCAGTGCTGGTGTGGAGGGAGGATAACCGGATCCCTCCTGGTCCTGCTGCTCTGGGCTTCCCACGCTCAGCTGTAAGGGCTGAGAGCGGGTGCAAGAGCAGGATGGTGTGGGGTAGATGAGGAACGTCTTCCTAGCACCATCCAGGGCCACCTTGACCCAGAGATGCTGAAGAAAATAGTTCATCCAACACCCAGTTGACTGGGTGAAAAAATTTGGAGTGATACGCAAAAATAGGGAGGGCACTGGGTTATGGCTCAAACCACAACCTACCACTGGAGTTCATTCATCAGCAGTGGGTCAGACACTGCTTGCCTTCCTCATTTCAATTTATTCCTTACTCTGCAGTCAAGTTCATTGATTTCACCGGGGCTACTCAGGCTCTTAAGTACAAACTGTTGTAAGTCAGGGCGAGAGAATCATACCCGGATCCCTAAACTGTTTCAGACCTCTTTGTCCATCCCCTAAAGTTTTGATGCTATCGAGTCAGAGTGAAAAGTGTATTGTATCAAAGGTCTTGGGCTTAGCTAAAGGAAAAAAAAAGGACTTGAGTTTTGGGTGCTTTTTAATTAAATTGTAAAACTACCTCTCAAAATGCTGCAGATTCACTTTTTGGATATGTAATTTTCATTCTGCGGAGTTTTTTGACATATGGTTATGTAAAGCGTCTAATAGCAAACTCTACCCATTTACACCTTCCAGAAGGCAGTAACTTCAGGAGTTAATGCAGAATTATTTTTAGTATGTATTCAAGTTTATTCATTCTGAAAGGTGGTACTTATCTTTTGTAATTTTAGAGTAGTTATTTGAATAAAAACAGGAGTATAGTTCCATTTTAACTGCCATGTGACATTTGAGAGCTGGTTAAAACCTCTCCCAAGATGTGAAAATGTCAGCATTTTTTCTTTGCAACATCTCAGCAGTATGCACAATACCTGTGTATGTGTTTGGACCTACATCTGTAAAGGCATAAAATTTGAGTAATCTCCTATAGGCTAAGAGAATATTATACCATAAACAATGGAAGTATCCATCAGCCAGAAGTAAGTGCCATTTTCAGTGTTCTGTGTAGGAAAATCTTGAAGTTCAGTTACCCATTTGAGTCCAATTCCATATTAAACTCACCAGAGATGTTGTTAGCTAAAAGTCTGTGGCTGAGTATTTTCCTTAGAGCTGGGTAAATATTTCTGTTAGCCAAGTTAACTGAACCCTTTTTCAGTTCATCGACTGTCTGTGCAGAGGTTGCAAGTTTCTCATGCTTTGGGGTCACTGCTTAGATAAGCCTTAAGCTGCTGTTTCTGCCCTCTCATGGAACAGTGAAAAACAAGCGGTCTGCGAAACCAGCGTGTAATTTTGGTGGAAGGGGTTTAACTCTTTGCCCAAAGGGACACGCAGGGATTTGGCTGGGACAGACTAACACGAAGGCAGTGGCAAAAGGTCAGCAAAATGCATTTTCCAAAATTTTCTTTGTTCAGAGTTTGATTTGCAAGAAGGGGGAGTGCAAACCACTCATTTAGAGATCACTGTGGGTCTGACACTGGAAAAAGCTATGCAGTAAAAATAATATGTGAGTCACGATGATAATGAGGCTGTAGTTATGCAATACCAAGTTATCCTTATTTTCTTTGCAGGCAATGCATAATTGTACATTTTGATATTCAAGATAATCTGGGTTGCTCTTACTTTGGGGCCTGTATTGATATCTTTGTGCAATACCATCTTGCAGAAGAAAAGATACCAATATTCTAAGAATAATGAATTTCACAGTGTCCATAGAAGCCTTTGTACTACTGGGTTCGTTGACAGTAATGTTCAAAGAGGCATTTTAAGATGTATTTCTTCTCCTAATCTGTATTTCTATTCAGTGCATTTTGAAGGTATTTTCCAGCTCGTGAGTCCTAATGAGCCAGCCCTGTGTATGCTTGTTTACAGAATCAATCACAGAATCATAGAAAACCAGGCTGGAAGGGACCTTAGGGATCAAGGGAAGGGACCTCAAGGATCGTGTTTCCTTGACAGTAAACTCCCCCAACTCCCAAGCAGTGTTTGGCAGTTGAAATCGTGTAGCTGCTGTCGATCGGTGGAAGGCAGAATCACAGCAATTCCTCGTGATGTGACCAGTTTACGGGAACAGGAAAGTGCGTTGAGTGACCAGTAGTTGGGTTTGACTTTCCCCTTGCAGCACCTGAGAGGTTTAATAGACCATTGCTGCGAGCACACGCTGTTTTCTTAGACCATTAACTGTGCATGGTGTCAGCGTGGTCACGGCAGAACTGGCCACTCCGATGGAGGAGGTTGGACCACAGGTCTGGCCAGCTCCTTCCCGTGGGCCGTAGCTGCCTCTCCGGTGGTCTCCCAGCTCCTACGCTTGTCTGCAGGTCTCCATCTGACTCCCTGCGGATGGGAGGCAGAGCGGGTGTCTGCTTCAGCGGTCGTAAAGCACAAAACAGCCTTTACTGCAGCTGGGCCAGCCAGGCTGAGCCCGCTGCTGGCTGCAGCCTTTGGCATCCGGGCAGAG
>Ga0065711_1043124_pt1 | contig 14921 bp, 17 predicted proteins | sample Hoacrofraction12_FD_59098 | JGI IMG/M metagenome (GOLD analysis project Ga0065711, IMG submission 59098) | Hoatzin crop microbial communities from Cojedes, Venezuela - Epithelial fraction 12 v2 (version 2) | ecosystem: Host-associated > Birds > Digestive system > Esophagus > Crop | place... | reverse complement strand
GGGTGGGAGGGCCGCGGGCCGCCCTCCGGGCAGATAAAGCGCGGCGGCCGGAGCCCGCCCGCGGCTCCGCGCTGCCGGCAGCATGACGGCTATCGGGGCGCAGGTACGGCGCGGGGAGCGGGGCCGCGCATCGCCCCGGGCAGGGCAGGGCTGGAGGGGGCTGCGGGGTGCTTGGCTTGGCGTTGAGTTTCGGGGGGGAGGAGGGGGTGCGCGTTGCGCAGGCGGGTCCGCGAACCCCCAGCCCCGGGGAAGCCAGGCTGTGCCGCCTCCGGGGTGAGGAGCGCGGTCCGGGCGGCTGCTGGAGCCGGCAAGAGGCGGAGAGCCCGGGAGGGCGGTGGGGACGGGAGGGCAGTGCCGGTAACGGGGGGCTCCCCCCCACACCCGTCGGCCTCCGTCCTCGCAGGGTCGGGCGGCTCCCCGCAGCCCTGCCGGCGTGGGGGGATGTGCGGGGGCTGGGGTTCTGCTCTGCCCGGAGCCGGTCCTGGACCGGGGAGCGTTGTTCGAGGAGCCGGCAGAGCTTCACTCACCGTTCCTTTCTCCCGGCTGCAGCCGGTATCCACGCCGCCTTCCCCCGTCAGAAGGGGCTTGATGCGCACGAGCAAATCCCTTGCAACGCTGAAGTCCCGCAGCTTTGTCCCTCTGGCTCTGTTTCGCCCTAAAGCAGTGCTGGTAACTCGGGGTTTTGCCTCCCCCCCGCTATCCCTTAAGGCGCAGAGGCTGCTGGTGCACCGGAGACCGCGGAAATCCTTCTTCGAGACGCTCATCAGGAGCCTGATCATCCTGTGCGTGGCCATAGCGGTGGTCTTGTCGTCCATCTCCATCTGCGACGGCCGCTGGCTCTTCGCGAGGGGGCAGCTCTTCGGACTGTGGCACTTCTGCACCGTTGGCAATGGCAGCGTCCTCAGGTGCGTCACTGACTTCAGCCTGGCCAACGTGGAGGGGCTGAGCCTGGGGGTGATTCCCATCAGGAGCATGGTGTCCTTCGCCGTTGTGGTCGCCATATTTGGCCTGGAGCTCCTGATGGTGTCCCAAGTCTGCGAGGACGCCAACGCAAGGCGTAAGTGGTCGATGGGATCGGTTCTCATCCTCGGCTCGTTTTTGCTGTCGGCCACCGGGGTTCTGAGCTTCTCCATCCTCGTGAAGGATCATCTCACCTTCATGGGCTTCACGCTGACGTACTGGTGTGAGTTCGTCGCTGCCTTTCTCTTTTTCCTTAACGGGATCAGTGGACTTCACATCAACAGCCTCACGCACCCCAGGAACAGGGTAGGCAAAATCTAGGCACGAAGGGTGTACCTCCGCCTTGGTGTAATCAGCTTTGCCAATTAGACTGGAAAAAAGGGAGTCTAATGAAGTTTGAAAAGGACACCATGTCTTAAATTGTGTGCAAGGAGGGGGAAGTGTGAGTCAGTCCTGTTGCCTGTAGAATCCATACCCACCCATGGGTCAGTGTGGAGAGCTGCGCAGCATGAGCAAAGCAGAGACTGGGACTGGCTGCCTCTGAAATGTGGTTTTCTGGAGGGGTGGATTGAAGAAGAGGACATCAAGTTAAATGTGCGGAGGGGTGGTGGACCACGATCTGCACGTGGGCTCACACAAAGCCTGTACTGCTATGGGTTTGGTGTTGCTGGGCTTTCCCCTGTGCTCTGGAGCTTGTGGAGAGCATGACACAACTTTGGTGTGGTGTGTTTCACAGCTTTGCTCTGTCTCAGGGACCGATGATTTGTGCCTGGCCGTGCTCACTGGCTTTGGAGTACTGAAAATCTTCACTGGATCTCACTCCTCCATTTCTGTTTCAAAAGAGAAGGCGCACAGATCTTGATCTGGTCACCCGCTTTGTTTCCTCCTGGCACGTTCCCTGTATCTGTCCTTTCCTCTGAGTTTTTCTGGGATACCTCAGACAGAGGCGCAGGGAAATGCTGCTGTCTGGGGGCCCAGGGCAGGCGTTGGGTGATGCAGGTGTGTACGGCAGGGTTGCGATGCCTTCCCCGGGCAGCAGTGCGTGTTCTGTGCTCACTGCCTCCCTCCCACTCCTCCTCCACCCCAGCAGGACACATGCCCATCAGTCACCCAAACTGGCTCCCTCACAGCCCTTGCAGAGTTCTCCATAACGGGACATTGCTCTTCCTGGTTTCTTTTTTGTCCTTTTGGGGCAAGAGGGAGAAGGTCTGCAGGGGCTTTAGGTGGGCATTGTGGCTGGGCAGACCATGCTGAGACCACTGCACCTTCTGGGGTGTGTTTTGGTTGTCAGGGTTTCCCCGCTGGGGCAATGGGAAATCTGCTCACCCCGTAGCCGAGAGTCTCCTATAGTGTTTCTGCTGGGAGGAGAAAGCTCTAAATCCTCATGACCAGACCAAGTCCTTCCCCTCATTAACAGTGGGCCTATGAGGAGAAGCTGCCCACGATTGCCTAAGGAGGGGCTGATGGGGGCAGCTTTAATCTGTCACAGCTGGGGAAATCCAAGGAGACTTGGCCAAAATTACATTAAGGCTGGTCTTCCTCCTGCCAATGCCTGGGTCAGGACCTCTACAATTGCTGCAGCTTTCAAGTTTGCTGTGGCATCTGATGTAAAATGAGAAACAATGTCAGAGGTTGGGTTGCCCCACGTGTCCTCCCTGCCCAACATACAGCACTCCATGGACCACAGATGAAAATGTCTTCAGAGTATTTCAGGGTCTCTCGTTTAACATCTGTTCTGTATCCCCTAGTAAGACTGCTTGTATTTTTGTTTTAGGACAAATGCTTCTACAGGTGTCACCTCTGTAGCTTGTCTGATAGCTGTTGAGCAAGGTTTTAATTTCCTGTACAGCAAGTTTGACACAATTTTTCAGCTGAAACAAAAGCATTGTAGCACAAAGGCAGAGAAGGCTGTGTAGGTAAGCCATGAGTAAACAGCTTTGTCTTGGAAAGCTAAGAATTTTAAGTCCCGCCTAAGTGTACATCCACACTTGCTGAATGTGCTCCTGTGGAACTGCTGCCTTCGTGACGACAGTCTCCGTTCCTTCTCAGATTTCCATCACTTTTTTCACAATAATGCTCCTAAGCCTGTTTTGCCATGCAGTTTCAGACCAGGCTTGCTCAGGACAGTGCCAGCTGTGCTTTTGTGTGAGTCTGCCCGTCTTTCTGGTGAGATAACGCACAAAGCTGTGCTGCCCAGCCAGCTCCTGAAGCTCTGGCAGTGTTTGGGGCTCTGTCGGGTTTTATCGACCTGCTCTCAAGGACAAGTGCCCTTAACCTGCCTCTGGAAAACCACACAGTGATTGATTGTGTCCCTTGGTGAAGGTGCTTTAGATTTGCTGAATTGCACTGTTGAAGACATGCTGGTGGGCTGAACTTGCAGATGCTTGTGTGAACAGTGCTGTTGGCTTGAGCAGAGCCGCTTACCCCGGAGAGAGTCTGCAAGATCCAGTCCCACACTGTTGCACTTTGGTGTAACCGGGCGGCTGAGTGCCGTAACTGACCAATGAACTGGCTGTGGTGCGCAGGGGTGCCCATGCCAGGCAGGACAGTTCACCTACGCAAGGCCAAGGGTGTCCATGGCTTGTCTAGAAACACAGACATAACTTCAGAGTGCCTTCCTGGTGACATCCAAAACTGGAAATCATTTCTGCGTGTCCTCCCTTCCGTGCTAGTGGGACGCTGTGTGCCCGGTCCCTTCCCTGGGGGAAGGCAGCCATGGCCCGACCCAGTCCCATGCTGGTGCCTTCTCAGGTTGGAGGGAGGTAGTGGACAATTGGCCACCGAGTTCACCCAAGACTTGGTGCAATTGTGAATGATTTCTAGGATGCCCTCTGCTAGCTGAAGAAGAGGGCTTTTGTTGGGGGTAGGGAATCTTCTAGGGGAAGTACAATAACTTTTTTTTTCCAACTGGCTTTGTATAGTACTGCTTGACTTACTAACTCTGGGAGAAGATGCATTTTGATGGCTAAAACTACAAAACCGAGTTGATTGTCTTGGAGACATCTTCATATACAGCAATCTGTACAGCAATGGGTAACTTCATTTCTGAAGCCTGTGGAAATGTCAAGCAATATTCCTGAAGTTTGTTAAATAAATTTCTTTGAAAAAAGGTAACTGTAATTCTCTTTTTATATTTAGATATTGGGGTGCAGATTGAAGGGGATGAGTGGGGTTTGTGATCTCTGAGGTGCCAGTTCTGTGTGTTTACCCAGCCAGACCAATGAAGAAATGACTGCTTGGCACTTTGCCGGGCTCTGACCAAAGGAGCCGCTGCACACTCCCTTCTCCTTTCTCCTCCAGCGTGTCCACACCACCCCAAGCAGCCAGCACTGCTTTCTTGTCTTGCAAAACAAGAGGGGCAGTCAGCTGTGCTGCTTCATGGGAATTAGAGATAACCTTGTAGTCTCTTAATGATTTCCTGCTGTTGCATGTGCTCTGTTTACCAGCTAAAGAGCTCTTTCCTGTGTCCTTCACCTCCCTTTTCCCACACCGCACCCTGTGTCTGAAGCATCCTTGCTCTCTTCCCCAGCTTTGCTTATATGGCCTGCAGAAGTGGTGTCTGAGCACAAAAGTATTTATACAGTTTTTCCCCAAGCTCGCTGTATGAACAGGTTTAGTTTAATGTCAGGAAAACAGGTTTCCAGCTTCACTGCTGAATTAATTTATGTAATCTCAAGTAAGTAAATTAGTAGCTGATGCTCTCTTTCTGAAGGGAGAAGTCATTGGCCTGTCTCAGATGGTTTGGTATCTCTTAAGAGCAGGGTAATGAACATCACCTCTTGTTAATGAGCAGTTTAGACTTCCTTAGTTTCTAACTTTAATTGGAAGCTTGTGCACAAGCCATTGCTTGCAGATAAGAATAAGGAAATAACTGTGCAGGGCATGCTAGCTGGGGACATATTCTGGACTGTTACTGGTATTTTGATTTTAAGTGTACAGTGCCTTCATCAGCTGTGCTTGGTGGGACACCTGGTTTGGGAGCTGAGCTTTGCTTGCTTTTGTGAGTCAGGGGAAGGTGATTGCCCTCAGCTGCCCTCTCTTTCTCTCTGCTGGGGCCTATGGTAAGCAGGTAATGGCCCTTCTTCTGAACCTTCCACATTAGCTTGCACATGTAAGAAGGGCCTGCCTTCTGGGTGAAAGAAAGGTCTGCCCTGAGGGGTGTACTGGAAGGGGTGTTGGCTGGGTTCTAAGGGCCTCTCACCTGCACGTGGATCCTACCCCCCTGAACTGGCACGGCTCCCTCCTGAAACAGTTCATGTCAGCTCCCCCAGTGCCCAGCGAGGCGTTGCACAATGTAATTATTCACTGCACAACAATACTGCTTCTTGATTCTGACAGTTCTGCTGGGAACTTCCTTGTTACTGTGTTGGGAGAGAAAATCCATTAATCACTTCCTCTTAAATTCATCCTGCTGATGTTCAGGCTGCTGGAGCTGCTGCCTGCACCGCTGCTTTGCAGAGCTGCAGCTGGCTGCTTGGGGGATGTGGAGTGAATGGGCTGTCACCGGTGTCCCAGAACGATGACAGCTACTTGTCTGAAAAACGGTACTCAAGTCCTATCTGCTGATAGCAAACACCTGCTTTACACTGAATATCGAGGAACAAGTACAGAGAAAGGGAAGTTGGTGAACTCTCAATATGGAGTTTGTGTTCGGCCCGTGTCAGTTGCTTCAGGCCACGGACGCTGGAGTCTGCGTGCCTTGCACCCGTTCAACTCCTGCTTTTTGCGTTGCTCACTGAGATTTACTTCCCTGTTCCTCTTCATCTGCTTATAAACATGTCAGCACTCCTGGAGCTAAGTAGCTCTTTTCTTCGGTACGGTTAATCAAGAGAGATCCCCAGCAGGGAAGGGTCCTTTTGCATCGCCTGTGCAGAAGATGGACAAGGTGAGAACCTGTCCCGCTATGGTGGTGCTTGGCAGCAGCTTTCTACACCCAGGTCACAGCACCGTAACGCCTGGGGCTGCCTGCTTCTGGCATCTGCCCGAGGGGACTTGCTCTTCGCAAAGCACCGAGGACTCTGAACACCAGCTGACATCCAAGGGGTTTTATGGAGCCTCAGCTTTTCATACAAGCCAGGCCAGCACTCGATGCCTGAAGCAAACATGAAACAGAGAATCTAGGAATACTTCTTTTTTTTTGTTATTTCAGGCAAGTCAAATAAAACCAAACTGGCCATGTACAACAATAACTTTGCTAGAAGTTTTTTATTACATACAAAAAACAGCAGTGTTTTGTTTCAGGACATGTGGTTTGTCCCTGTTCCACCAGGACTCCTGTACAAATAGGTGTCACCTCAGCCTGAGCTCCACCCGACCTTGTGCCATCAGTACTGGTCGTAACAACGCACTGCAGGGCTGAGCTCTTACACCAGCTTGTGGGAGAGCCAACGATTGCATCAGATCTAATTAATTACGTGTTATTGTATCTCTGAATCTATATTTCTTCATTTATGCCAGAAGAAGGCAACTTGCATTGAAAACAAACGTCTGCTTTGGCTTGGCTGATAAACGCTTAAATCTCAGACAGGGAACGTACAAGCTGTTTCACTCTCCTTGACCTTCTTTATTTGTAGGCCAGAGAGAAAAACAGGCTAATGGTTGTATCTTTTTGGAAGTATCTGGCTTGCTAAATGCGCCGGGACAGAGTGAACCCCCGAGAAGGCTGGAGGCTCTGCTTGGCTTGGGTAAGTCAGCAAGAAGCGAGATCTTTCTCCCAAACATGCATGGAGGGGCTTTCACTTCTCCCTTGGTCACGGGACTCATCCAGCTTCTGCTCTTCCTTCCACTTGCTTTGGCTGAGTTTTAAAGGATAAAGCCAACTCAAAACCTTGCCATTTCAAAAACCTTAAGTTTAGGATTAGTTCATGGAAATCCTTGCCAGTTTGCTGCTTTGGGTTTTCTTCTTTTCCCCCCCTCTGTTTTTAAAGAGGCAAAGCTCTTCCACTGCTGGGTGACCCGCACCAGCAGGCAAAGCCAGCCTGGCAGCGGAGGCCAGAGGGAACCTCCTGCCAAGGTGCCCTTCCTCGCCTGGCTGCCGTCAGCGGTGCTGCTGCCTGCAGTGCCTGCTTCGCTCGACGGGTACAGGCTGCGCAGTCTGACCGTCAGCACCGGCAGAGAAAAAAAGACATTTTTCCTGAATCTCGGGGTTTGAAACAGTGCTAACAGCACTCAAAAACCTGCTTCTGCACACGTAATTTAACTTTGAAAGCATCCTTTGAATTTCTATGCATGTTTGCCTCCTGGTGAAATGGCAGAAGTCTACCATGAAGGCTTGGTGTGAATAAAATCTTGTTAGAGCAGTTCTGGCAGAGCGTCTGGGAAATGCTGCTTGGTCAGCATTCGACATACCATGCACGTTTTACCAATGTCTTGCAGGTGATCAGGGGGAGGGACAAGTGTGATAACTGCCAGTTGCTTTCTGTTCAGCCGTCTTTGCCCTTGAAGAAAACCGGGCAAGAATTGCCCCAGCTGGGGGAATGCAGACACAAAATCAAGCAGGAGACTTGACTGCATTTGTCAGATGAAATCTTTTATCCCGTTCCATTTTTTTCCTTGAGAACATAAAGCTGTCACAGAAGCTCATATACCTTGTGACAGCGTCTTACAGTGCACAGCCTTGCAGATTTCAGCACGCTGAGTGATTGTGGACTTTAAAGATATTTTTGCCAGCCACTGTGGTGGTGTTTTTCACAAGATACCTTGTGCTGTCCAGTTTAGTTGAGTTCTAAATGGCCCAAGGGCTTTCACTGCTTCCCTTCAAAGGCTAGCAGGACAAGTCTCAGAAGTACAGACACAACAGGAAAGAGCCATCTTACTAAAGTTTTCTTGGCCACCCTTGGAATATGCTATAATAGCTTTTTTACCATTTCAGAAAACATAGAAAAATCTGAATTGGACCACTGCTATTTCCAAGATCTCCATAGTTAGAAGAGGCAAAGGAAGAAAACTCTCTGAACTTGCCACTGTCACTGGAGCATACCTGAGCAATGAATACGCAGTCAGAGAGCAAGCAGGAGCTCAGCTGTGCTTTATGTTCTCGGTGTCCATCATCCATCACCACAACCGAAAGACTTTGAATCTTGGTAAATTTTAGGGATTAATTACTTTTGCATTTCCAACCCACGGGCTGTGTTAAAGGATGGCACAGAACCTTCACGGTACAAAATTGAATATCCTCCCAGCTTCAACAGCAGAAGAAATAGAGAACATCTATAATTTTACCAGCCTGGCTTAGCCTGGAAGATGTTGGAGAGCCACATGGAAAATGAAAGGTCACATTTAAGGTAGAAATAGCAGCTGCAAAATATTGGTGTGGAAAGAAACACAAATGACTGTGGCCAGGAGCCCAAGGAAGAGCATAATCTTTTGGCCCATTTTGCCTTGCAGAATAACTCTGGTGCTACACAGGATATACATGAACGGATGTGCTTCAAGAACCATTGATCTAGAGCCAAGTCCCGCTTTCAGATACATACACAAGACTCCCAGCATGGTCCATGGGATTTAACCATGTGTATCTGAGCATGGAGGTGTCTTCCAGGCGTACGGTGTTAAAGCAGGCTTGATCTTTGGAGGGTTGCTCTCCTGTGCTCTGGTGGGCTCGACCTCACCATCTGCATCTCTTGAGTTAAGCCACTTCCTCCGTTACTCGCTGAGGTGCTGAGATGCTGACGCAAGTGTTTGCTTAAATGCCACTGCCTCCATTTTCTCTGAACTTCCAGCTGAACCTAGGTAGAAAGGTCAAAAAATACTTAGTTCAGCTAGTTTATCTTGGAGCCCGGCATTGCGGAGAGCAGTATAACAGGAAAAGGAGAGCGGGTTACCTTTGCCAAGGTTTGGATTTATTTATTTAACCCCCAGTTTTAGGGGTTAGGGCAGGGCCTGTTTCTTGTCACTTGTAGTAATACTGTTGTTGCAGCTACACACTTTTCTGTTAGCCTGTTTTTCTCTTTAATTGCAGGTGAAACTCTGTAGAGAGTCTAGCTGACCTTAGTAAGTGTTTGGTTTAGATTTTTCCAAGATTTTTAGTTTGATTATCAAAATGGGACATTCTGGCACTCTGAGGTAAAAAAATGCAGATTTTCTTTTCAAAACAACTTTTTCTGAACCCTGTTAAAGGATCAGTCAATGCGTTTCAAACCTCTCCTCCATTTCAAAGTGATATTTTCTTCCAACTTCAAGCACTAACATTTTTTTCCTTCCTTCCAAGAACCTCAGGATCTCCCAGGTTTGGATAACATTTCCCCCCACCTTTACCAGCAGCAGCTTTTCAGAGTGCAAGTTCTAGCTCAGAAGCCTGAGAGTAATCCTACGATTACAAAGGAAATGGTCCGTCTTCCAAAAGTTTTGCCTTATGAGAGTCCCAGTAAAGCTGGACTGGATTCAGCTTTTGATAAATTCCCTCACAAGGATCAAGTAAAGAAAACAGCCATGGGATGACAGATAATAGCGTCATACGTCAGAACCAGATGATTGTCAGTGTGACCGTGTGCAGGATGCTACTCCCACCCTCCATTCCCAGACAGTAATAATGCTATCTGATTTATGAAAGGGCTGCAATAGTCGACAGGTGAAGTTTGCATCTGGCATACAATTACTTCAGCTTGGCAGGTCTAGGAGGTATTTCATGAGTGACGTTAGGTAGACGGGAAGAAAACCCTCAGATAAAACATGTAATTCATTGGAGAACGTATCCTACTGATTAATGAGGCATGCTTGAGCAATAAAGAAGAATGTTATATACACAAAACTCACCTCGCCATTAAGAAAGCAATAAAGTACAGCCACGACAAATCCCTAAAAGATAAAAGAACCATGGTCACAGAATTAGAACTGCAGTTTCAGCTTTTGAGCGGGGATGAGGCACCTCAAGGGAAATCAGACAGCTTGGTTTTGCCACTGGGACTCTTCTCTGTTGCAGAGTTATATGTTACACCGCTTTTTCTTATTTTAAAAAAATAACAGTTTGTCAAATATTACCTGGAATGATCCAAGAGCCAATTCGAAAAACAGCTGAATTTCCATTGTGCCACTGCTTGCATCTTCAGGGAAAAAAGCAAAGATGATGTAGTGGACCCCAAACAGGGGGATGAGGAGGAGCGTTGACTTTGCAAGTCTCCTGAGAATGAAAACAGAGGGAAAAGCCAGTGTAGAAGGAGCAAGAAGAGCTTGTGTGGGCTCACGTGGCATAAAGTCACAATGTAAGGGACATACTTGTATTGGTTGAAATCACTGCTCCGTCCTTCAGGCGAGCTGAGCTTCCTCATCAGGATTCTTAAAATGTTGACAAAAAGAATGAAATTAATCTGAAAAGAGAAAAAGAGGGACATGAAAAAAAATACCAACAAACCCAAATGCCCAGTAACCACTTAAGTAAGTGCCAGGTATCAGCAGAGCCAGTTTGGGGTGTTTTGGCTGAGCAGGCAGAATAGCGGGGCTGGGGCTGGCCTGCCCGTGTCCCCGTCCCCATTCCAGTCCTGTCCCTGCCTCTCCAGCCTGCCTGGCCACCCTGGGCTCCGATGCTGGCTGCTTTCCCTGCCGGTTTGCTGCAGCTTTAGTTATGGGGATGATCAGGGCTTGTTCTCTGGGCAGATCACCAAAGGGCAGGGAGACCAGGTGCATCGGTAGGGTCCCTTCTGGCTCTCTGCGCACTGGCCCCGCTTTGGATGCCAGCAAAGGGGCGGCACTGGAGCTACCGCTTGCGAACTGGGACTGCAAATGCTGTTTGTTCCTTGCCAAAAGACACAGCGCAGTGTGGGATGACGGAGGCAAAGTGGTTAAAAGTGGGGATAGGGAGACACTGGCGTTTTTAATCTTGCATTTTGCCCCTCTGCAAGGGTGGATATCAGATAAAAAAGCTGATCTGCTGCTCAGTTTGGGTGAAGATGAAGCAATAGCTGTTTCTGCTCGTTTGACCCACAGGCAAAGAGCAGGAGTCACAGGGGAGGCAGAGCTGGCTGGAGCCTGCCTCTCCCACGGCCAGCAGCGTGTAGCACCAGGGAGCAACCTCGGTTTTCTCTGCCCTTCGCATCAGGGCTCCCGACATCACCCTGCACCAGCACAGCCTGCCGACCAGCACCCATAGCCCTCCTGCAGCACCCTGCACTGTGGCAGGCCCTTACCCTTCCCTGAGCCTGGAAAAATGATCGCAGCGGCACGTCCTCTTCATGGCAGCCTGCACATGTCTGTGGGTGTCGGAACAGGGCTCCGAGGTGGTGGGTTGCCCCAAGAGAAGCAGTTCTGCTGTAGGTAGGACAGACCTAGGATGTCCCTGGGTTCCCTAAACTATTGGATGAAGAGGACACTTGGACTTGATGATCTTGGAGGTCTTTTCCAACCTTAATGATTCTATGATTCTATGGAAGTAACTGCGGCTGCGTGGTCTGGAGAGGGCTGGAAGTTAGGGGAGCCGGGGAGTGGTGAGGAAAGGAGCAAAGCTGTAAGAAGCTAGGGCTGGGGAACATGAAGGAAAGACTGAAATATTTTGAGGGTGTTGGGGGGAAAAGGAGGTTCGGGTCTGAGGATTCTGGGGTTTTTAGCCCAGGCTTGAGCATCGTAGGCTGAGCAGGACTTTGCTGAAGAAAACTGCTGGGGAAGGGAGGGGGGGCGGCGGGATTCCTGCTGGGAGGGACTGCCCGCGGGCAGCACAGCAATGAATGTCACCCTGGGAGCACAAAGGAGTTTATCGGTGTTGATTTTCTGCCCTTTGAACTGCTAAGGACTGCGCGCTGTGAGGAATAAAGAGATTAGATCTGAATTCTGAAGAACTGGCAGTTTGTTTGTCTGTGGCTATGGGCTTGAGAAAAGCCTCTTGTACGTAAAGAGGCAGAGTCATGCAGGCTGCTCCCCCCTTGAGCGGCTGAGCTAGATGTGATCAGGATTTTGAGAAAACTTGGAAGGGGATAGCGGGTGGTGGCCACCAGGAGATAAATTAGATTGTGCTTTTTGCCCTGCAGAATGCCTGGGCCTTGTTGGCATTTAAATATTGCTGAGTGGCTCCTGGAGCATAAGCATTGTTTTATTGAGAAAAAGAAATGCCGTGTTAAGTTGATCTTGAATCACTTTTGTGGTCTTCTGCTTGTCTTGTGGGGGTGAGGGATTGCTCAGTGGTAAACGGGAGCAGAAGTTTAAGACGCCATCTCTGCTGCTTGGGTTTCCGAGAGAGGAGAAAGTGTTGCATCTTGTGTTTTGCAAATGCAATGGCTCCTACTGGCAACACAAAAACCTCAACCAACTCCTGGGTTCTTGCTTGGAGCATCAGCAGGTTACTAGAGAGTAACCAGCAGTTCACATGTTGTTGTACTAGGGCTTCAGATAGATCATTGCAGAGCAGTCTGCCCAGAGCATCTCCATTGAACAGAATAACTATCTCCAAGAAGCAGCTCCAGCCACTTGATACCAAGGGTCTGAAGGTGAGCACCAGCAAATGCTCAGACCATAGGTGCCATATTGTATGTACCAAACTGTTCTTGACATTGCTACTGCCCTTTACTGGGCAGGTTCACACTGAGTTTCAATGCCTATGCCTTATTTCAGTGAGCAATGCCAGGATAGTATGATTGCAGTCCACTAACATATGGCCCGTGCAGCCTGTGAGCTGCTTCATTGCTGAAAACAAAAGCTAATGGCCATGTAAGGCGAGTTGTTTTTGGCTTTGCTGAGAGGGGCATTGACCGGGAGACACAAAGGCGATTGTGCTGCAATGTACAGCCACTTCGCTTCTCCTCCGGAGCCTGCCTTGAAACAGTCCAAAACAAGCTTCCACAAGCCAGCCAAGTTCATATGAAATCAACAGGATGTGGAAACCTGATCTTCTTCAGGCTCTTGCTTCTTGGGAGGACACTCTAGCTTGCCTGTGAACTTAGCTTCGGGGCATTAGTTACTGACTAAATCCTGCTGAGCAGAAGTTGCTTCAGCAGTAATTCATGTGTCACACCAGTTCAGGCACATGTCTAACATCAGTTCATTAACACACTTCTAAAGCATGTGGAGTAGATGATCTCTTACTTCACAATATTTGAAAATACACTTTGAATCTGCTTGTCCCAGAAAATACTTACAAAAATAGACAAAACTACAGGGCCTCTAATGATCCACCAGGTACTGGCATTAGTGTTAATGTCCCAGCACCTGTAAAAATAGAAGAGAAGGTGCAGTCAGTTATGAAAACACTGGTGCCTTTTCAAAGAGGCTTAGTCTGTTTTGCACTTCAGATAGGCGCCTATTCCCTTGTTCTATGAAATTAATTTCCTGTTCTCACTTAGCTGTACAACATTTCTGACAGAAAACTGTCCACCGGCAGCGGACAAAAGTATATCCTGCCCTTACAGTAGAACCACTGTTCAAAATTTTGGAAGGGAGAAGAGAAAGGAACAAAGTTTCATTGCTCAGAAAGTCAAATACAGATGCTGAAAACATTGTGGGCTGGAAGGCTACCTCCTACCCTTGAAAATGCTCAAATGAAATTTGAGGCTCTTTCTCAAGTTGCTCAGAGGGACCTCTACTCCCGCCCACGCTGGGATCCATGCTTGCACCACAGCAGGGCGGTGGTTGGTTTGCTTGGCTGCCAGTGGTTGCGAATGAGCAGGACCCCGTGGAGCAGCCTGCGCGGGGGCTGCGTGCTCCCCTCGGCGTGCCACCTTCCCCCTCTCCACGCAACTCACCCAATATTCTCACGGAGTTGCCTAGCAGTCGCCCATGCGGCCACGAACACAGCTGGGGCACCTGCGATTGGAAAAGCTAGTTACTGCTCCACAAGTCCCTCCCAAAGGCAAAACAAACCCACAGTTATTCTTAGTGAAAGGAGAACCAGTACCCCATCCAAGGGCGATGAACCACCAGAGGAACTTCCTTTCCGAGAAGAAAGAAATAACCAGGAGAGTGTGGAGGTACAGTCCCTCCACGAGGAGCCAGCTGTAGTTAGACATGATGCAATACTGAAAGAAGACCATGGTGAGCTTACACCCAGCCTGAGGAAAGAGAGGATAATTAGCTTCTGCCTGGGTTTGTATGTACCTGCTAACAGAGAGAGAACTGCAAATAAATCTTGGCAAACAGAGGTTTTATAGCAATTAGGGGACTAAACGGGTGGCCTCCAGACAGATGTTCACATGAGAAGAAAGCAGGGCTGGCACTCGTAAATACATTATTCCACTGCTTCACTAGCAAGAACTGAATGTGTCATGGACACATGGGTTTGGGTTAGTGTCTTTCGTAGAGGAGTTTAACTGTTATGACCTTATTAGTATCAGTAGCACTAATATCACCTTAGAGAAACACATGAATGTATTTGTTAGTCTTTTTTTCCTAAGGAAAAGGGTCCATAAAGACAAGTTAAAATTTTGCTCTAAATGTTCTTGCTCAGCAACAAAAAACCAGTAAAACTGAGGGGGGGTAAAACAACAACAACAAAAAAGCACCTTTTTTGGTTTTTTTTGTTTCCCTCCCTAATTCTTATCTTCTGCTTTAAAGTATTGAACATCATCTCCAGTGCTCACCACCCCCACCACCCCCACTGCAATTTTCAAGATATATTGCTGCCAGTAAAAAGAAAAAGGAAAAAACAATTCAAAAATAGCGAGGTTCCTTTTCCAGGCTCTCTGAGTGCAAACCCATATCTTACTGTCAGGTCTCACACTGTAGTATAAGTCAGCAATATTTAATGTGTTCTCATACTTTTCCTGCCAGCTCCATCTGCCAGGTTCTAAAATCCGCATAAGAATCTCCACGCTGGTGGTGTATCCTGTGTTCACAGCCTGAGACACCCATGTTTAGGCATTTCTGGGTCAATGTGCTGAACTCCTGGTGTTTTCTGTGGCCATCTAGTCAATGCAATCAAGATAACGAATCACAGAATCACAGAATGTTCGGGGTTGGAAGGGACCTCTGTGGGTCATCTAGTCCAACCCCCCTGCCCAAGCAGGGTCACCTACAGCAGGCTGCACAGGACCTTGTCCAGGCGG
>Ga0065711_1043123_pt1 | contig 14921 bp, 12 predicted proteins | sample Hoacrofraction12_FD_59098 | JGI IMG/M metagenome (GOLD analysis project Ga0065711, IMG submission 59098) | Hoatzin crop microbial communities from Cojedes, Venezuela - Epithelial fraction 12 v2 (version 2) | ecosystem: Host-associated > Birds > Digestive system > Esophagus > Crop | place... | reverse complement strand
GCCCCGGCAGCCCCGCGCGCCTCCCGCCCTCCCCCCCGGTCCCACGCAGCGGCCGTCGGTGCGCGGCTTTGCGCCCCGGCGCCATGTTTTGGGCCGAGACTGGGGCTGCACGCCGCTGGGCTGCTCTGGCTGGCCCACGGGTGCGCACCCCCCCACCCCAGACCCCCGGTGCTCTCTGCTCGGCGTGTGCCCCGGATGAGGGGCCGGCACCCGGGGGGCACGGCGGCCCGGAGGTGACCGCCACTGCTCGTGAGGAAACTCCTGTATCGAAGAGTTTTTGGCGTGGTTTTCTTCGAGACTGCAGGCCACCCTCTGCTTTTTGAGTCTTTTTATTGTACGCGGGAGCTAGCGACTGGTGTGGTGGGGCACGCTGGAAAAAACGGTTAAAAACGTGAATAATCGGAGCTGATTCTTGCAAAGCTCGCGCCCCACGGAGCTGCAGAGCAAGGCCAAGCAGGTGGGAGAGGGGTGTTTCACAGGAACCAACTGGCTGTTGCAGAGCGAGAGAGGGGAGAAGTGGTCCCCTCAAGACCGATACCGTTGCCAGACCATATTGGTAACATTGCAAGTTAGGAATGCAAATGAAGCCAGAGAATTTGCCAAAGGAATAAAAAAAAGAAAGACAGAAAACAGATGCAAAACAACAAAAAGATGCCAGAATAAAAGGAGTCTTAGGCCAGTGCTGGAACACACCGCAATCCCTCACCATTCAGGACGATTTAAATGGATGGAAAAGGGATTAAGGTCTAATCCAGCAGTTGCTGGGTTTGAATTAATCTCACAGGAGTCAGTCAGGATATGTATATTTCGAAAGGAAGAGAGAGAGAGACGAAAGCAAGCAAGAAATTGCAGGATCAGGCCCTGAGTATAATCTGAGGAGATTTGAAATAGATCCTTGAGCCACACTGGTTTTAAAAGCCGATTATCTGATCCAAACCCTCCCAGATATTTCAAACAGAAAAGGCGGCATTGCGAAATACGCAGTGCTTTCTGAAATGCTGAACCCCAAGTCTCCCTGCCAGTTTTTGGCTGCAGCAGAGGCCATAGCCATTTCCCCCAGTCTGGCTGGGGCTCTCTCCAGCACTGCAGCACCTTCCTTGGCTGTGATCTTTCTTTCAGATGCCACTGATTTTCTGGGACAGTCTCCTCATAGTCGAGACTGTCCCACTGGGTCTTGGGTTTCCTGAAAGCCTGAGTGATTAAAGAGATTCTTCTTCCTTTTGAATGCAAACATTTTCCAGAGCTGCCTTCTCTTCCGTGAGTAACTCTATCAATCTGAGGCAGGGCACTGAAAAGTCTACACCAGCACTGCCAAAAACAGCCTTGCATATTTCCAAGCAGTTATGCAGCCTTTAGTAAATCACCTAAGCGTGAGCAAACTCTGCTTCAGGCAGCACAGAAAAAGACAAATCCAAATGCTGGGGATGAGGAGTGCCCAAGGATGCTTGTGTAGACACAGTGGAAGGGAAGACAGAATAAAGTGCTAGCCCCAGCCCCTAACACACAATATGAGCAGCTTGTTTCTGCATGTGTGGGTGCCCTTTATGTGTGCAGATGGGTGTATCTGGGGCAGGAACCAGCTTACAAAAAAGGAATCCTATAAATCACAGCCCGACATTGCAGTCCAAGAACTGTGTACTGCTTTTAGCAATAGTGACCAAGAGCAGTGCTGGTTTTATATTTCTCCAGCAGCCCTCAGCATCTCCAGAGGGACCAGTCATTCCTTGCAAAATTGAGACCACTCTCAAGGATATTATAATATTTAAAAAAACCCCACCAACACGACAACATTGAGAGCTGAGCTTAGTCCTGCTGCTTCTCCCAAGTAACAAAGTAACCCCCTTACATTGGTGCATCAATATGTAAAAAACACCGTAGACCACAAACTCAAAGAGAAAGGAGCCTTTTGAGGGGTCAGAGAAGTTCAGATTAGAGTACTCACCTGCTTGCTGGAAACTGAGGGGAGGGAGTGAATGGGATCACTCAGGGACAAAGAAAAAATACAAGATGAGTGGCGAGGAATATGACTTTTTCTTTCCCACATCAGAAGCGAGTCAACAAATATATGCTCCTGCCTTTGTGGAGGTAAAGAAAGAGATGAACACTGAATGGCAAAGCCACCTTTTTAAAGGTTTTCAGCTCAAGTAAAATGAATGAAAAATTCCAGTGGCCCCCAAAAGTAAATACCACTGAATTCTCTGAGCTGGGCACATGCAACACACCCACCAACAGCACCATGCAGCAGGTGTGAGCGCCTTGGGGTACAGACAACCAGTGACGAGAAGCGAGCACACTGGTAATACCACTTTGCAGGCAACAGGGTCACAGCTGGGATCCCAGACCTCCAGCGTGAGCCAAGCACTGAGGCCTGGCTTTGCTCTTCAGTGCTATTTTGAGCATAAAAAAACCACCTACCTTCAAACATCACTGTCTGCATTCTCATTTTTCCAGGAAAATGTTGGCAATTATATTACCCTACCAATATCAATTGTGCATTTGTGTCTGTTTCTGTGCAGCTTGTGCACTGGAAATGTGTTTTGGCTTCAGTTCAAATCCACTTCGGTGCCCCCAAAGAGATCTTCATTGTTATAAAGGCTTGCTGAGATTGTTTCCAGTTTATACACAACTGTTTCCAAACCCTGGGACCTGTGCTTTTGGTTGTCTGTCAGGGGAGAGTGGCAAAGATTAAAGAAGTGCATGCCTTTGGCTGCATACTTTAAAATAAAACAGCCGTGGTTTTCAGAAACCTCTTTTAAGGTGTAGTAAATCCGACTTTCTAAATGCCCAAGGCTGTGTTTATCTAAAAGTATCTGGGGGGAGATTGCTATGTCTATTAATCTGTTTTCCTGTTTCCTTACCTCAGGGCTTAAAGGCTACATAAACCAACCAGCTAGAAGGCTGTTAAGGAAAGTCTCTGCAGACAGGTATCTTCCTCTGCTTTCTTAAGCAACACACAGCTGGTTCAGGGAAATCATTAAAGACTATTATAAAGCAGAGGCAGTAGATGAGGGTGATATGATAGGGACAAACCAGCATGATCTCTGTCTTAGAAGAAACCTCAAACCTGTTCAAGGCCTTTAAAAGAGTTAACAAAACAGTGGATAAAGGACAACCAATGCCTATATTTTATTTGGACTTTCAAAGGGCTTTTGATAAACTTCCTGAGAAGAGGCTATAAAGGAAACTTAGTAACCACGAGGTGAGAGGTAAAGTCCTGCATGGATGGGGGAGAGAAAAAAGCCCACAGTTGAGAGAGCAGAAACAAAGAGAAGGAACAAATGGTCCATCTCGGCATGGAGGGGTTACATGTAGGGTGCCCCAGGGATTAAGACATGTGCTTGGGATATTTATTAAGGATTTGAAGACCATGGTGAAGAGCAAAGGTGACAAGGCTTCTGTCATGCAAAATTAGGTAGGTGGGTCAAATGGAGAAGCATGAGAAATTGCAGAGGATGAAAAAATGAAGAAAACTGAGATAGTGGATGAAATTAAACACATGCAACGGAAGAATGATGTGTAGAGAACACTAAAAACTACTTATGCACATGGGTAGGTTTTGAATTTCTTTTAAACATCCCAACACACATAGGCACCAGTACGGACAACTCAAGGAAACGGGCTTCTGACCATACAGTGCTGGCTGAGAAAGAAAGCATGAGTCTTTATGAAAAAGAGCATAAAAAAACAATAAAGAAAAGACTATAATCCTGTGATAATGAATTAGCAGACAGCATGATCTATTTTTGCCTTGGCCATTACATTCGGGTTCAGCCTACCTTGCACAAAGGAGATACAAGGAAACGGGCTGCCAAAGGACCCAGCGAGGCTGGGTTTCTTCTGGCTCTGCCCCTCGTGCTTGGGTTCTCTGGGGGCTGCAAAGGCGCAGGCTCCAGTGCAGTAATTTCTGAGCCAAAGGTAGCCAGGGCAGCTCTCTTGCATGCAGATTCACTGTTGTCTAGAAGAGATGAGCTCATACCACGGTTTTGCTTGTCAGCAGGCCACTAACAGCTGCCTGGTTTGATTAAACTTCTGGGAAGTTAGTGTATTATTTCAGACATATTTGCTTCCAAACAGGTTAGATACAACCAGCTAGTTCAAAGGTTACTGGCCACAGTGAAGGCAGAAAGGCACACACGCACACACGTGTAGGGACTGCTGTTTCGAAGCCAAGCTGAAGAAAACAGCAGTAAAATTTCGTTAAAGACAGCCAGAAAAGTGAAGAGCGAAGTAAACTATGGCAGAAATACAACACGCTTGGCTATATTGATACAATATATATCAGATTAATTTAATAAATATCTCTCTAGATATACTGTACTGAGAAGGCCAGGTGGATTCTCTGTCTTTCTATCTGATGCTATAAAAGCTATGACACATTTAAACTAGACTTATGAAATTTATTTTATTGCACTATAATTGAGTTTGTTGGGCTTTGGCATCTATCTTTACTAAGAATTGACACTTAAAATCAACATTTATTTAGGACTGGTAGTTATCACAGGTTTGAGCTTTTACTCAGTTTCAGACTTTTGGTCATTTTTAGCAGTAGGCTGGGAAGCTGCACTCTGCATCTGAGAAAGTAGGATCCACAGCCAGGAAGCATCCACAATCCAGGCTTACTCAGTAAAAATATGCACTACGAGGACAAAATGTATATTACTAACCTCTGGGACTCAGTGCTGAGGAGAATTGTGAAAGAGGGAGATTTAAAATTATGTTTGGTTACTGTATTTAAAGATAAAATGATTAGCTACACTAAACCTATTATGGGACCGATAACAACCTCATTGACAGGTATAGCACAACAACCAATACAGAGAACAGGAGAAAGACTTAGGGTTGATCACTGAAGAATGAAGGTCATCTAAATTCATGTCAGCTGTCTAAAAGCTAGGTTTTGAAATGCCTCTAGTGAAAGGAGAGAGCCAAACCCACGTCCAAGGGACCATGCTCTGGAGGTGCCTATTAATCCTACATTCCCTGTATAATCCCCTTTGTCCGTTGATTCAGAGACACTCTCAACCTTCTCTGCAGCTACCTTAAACCAGGTACCTGTACTGGTTCCCGCTGGGATGGAGCTAATTTCCTTCCTCGCAGCCTGTATGGTGCTGTGCTTTGGATTTGTGTCTAAAACAGTGTGGATAACACACCAATGTTTTGGCAATTGCTGACCGCTGCCTGCACAGCATCAGAGCGCTTTCTGTTTTCCTCACTCTGTCCCCACTTCCTGCAGCAAATAGGTTAGAGGTGAGCAAGAGATTGGGAGGGGACACAGCCATGACAGCTGACATGAATTGTCCGAAGGGATACTGAATGCCATATAGTGTCACGCTCGGCAATGAAAACAGGGGTAGCGGAAGAAGAAGGAACTTTTTGTTTTCCAAGGTGGCCGGTGCTTGGAGGCTGGCTGTTCTGCTTGTGGGAGATCAGGACTGATTGCTTGTGGTTTTGCTTTCTCTTTGCTTCACCAATTAAACAAGCTTTCTCACTTTTGTTTTTCCTCTTCTGTCTCCCACCCTGCTGTGGGGGCAAGGGTGAGTAAGCAGCTGTGTGGGAGCCTGGCTGCCGGACAGGGTCAGCCCACCGCAGTAGCAGTTATCCTATGTTCCTCAGAGAAACAGCTGCACATACGAAAGGTGAAAGAAGCCAAATGTAAGTCTCAAAAAATGGGAGTAAAACAACACCAAATACGTACTTTTGAGTAAATCATAGAGAAGTCAGGGTTGGGTTACCTATATTGAGTGGAGATTTCTACAGAGCACCTCAACAATATTTTGCTGATTCTAACGACCTCTGTATCAGACGATGCTTTGCTTATCCATCCCACATGCCTAGAACAGATTCCTGTCCAAAGTTATATCTATGAAGCAGTATTTAATGTGCTCCTGAGCAATCCATCTGAGTCCTGTGCCTGTGGCAATATCACAGGAAATGCCAACGCACAGCACAGAAAATGTCAGCTTTCCACGAGGCAAGCAAAGAAATGCTATTGCTTTACACTATAATATGATGCTTCATGCAGTTTCCTTGAAGGTAGGCATTTCTTGGTTTAAATTTGTCTTCCTGAAGTTTTTGAAGCTGGAGCGTACACTAACTTGCTCCATAGGGCCATGGCACTTAGTGGGACCAGTGTAGTGAGGGAGACTAATGTCCCAGCTTTGATCTGCTGTGTGACCACAAGTCACCCCACCTCCCTGTACTTTATTTTCTCCTCCCTTCCTTCACCTATCTGGATTATGAATTTGGATATAATCCCTTCAGAGAGACTGTCTTGGGTTTTTTAGGCAGGAAGGCAGAGATGGCTGACCACTCTGATGTGTTAGGAAGTGAGTGGCTGCTGAGACACACACAGAGGCAGTGTACTGCAGTGAAATATGGTGGCTGGACGCCTGAGAGATGTTGACCTCCCCATGGTCCTATCTCTCCATGGCCAGAGGAGTCTGACTGGGCGTGCAGTTGTGTCCCGTGGCAAACCACTGAGGTTTGCCTCCACAGATGCTCCTGGTTTTACTTTCTCCCACAGTCTAGGATTAGGATTACCTTCACACCATCTGTGTGTACAATACTACTGAATTTGTCACAAGCCACCTAAGCCTCAGGAAAAGCAAACTGGCAACCATTGGCCTACTAGGGAGCTCTCAGCCCCATCAGGCATATTGCATAATTCTTGCTAGCCATTAATGGAGACGACTGTCACAGGCAGACCATTTTCCATTTCCATGTCACGCTTCCCATTTCCGCAGTGAGAGGTTCTGTGAAGTCTGGCGAGAAACAGGGAGGAGGGTCGGGGACTGGCAACCTGCTCTCAGCAGAAATCTCTTCAATAAAGGTGAAAAATAACTTCTGTTGATTTCAGACCAAAAGTCCAAAGAGAAGAGGGAGGAGGAAGAGAAGGATTCCAGCCCTGGGAGCAGCCAAGCGGAGCAGCGTGTCCCTGGCACAGGAGAAGCGGAGGACATGCCTTCCGCAGGGATTATGCGGAGCTGCTGGAAGTGAAGCCCGAAAACCGGCAGTATGGAAGCTTGAAAACGAGCCCTGGACTGAAGCGGGTAATTTACTTTATTTGAAATAAAAACAGCTTAAGTTGAAGCCAGCCGGAAATTCAGCTGACTTGAAGCTGCAAGCAAAATTAGCATAACACTCTGCAGGTTGAAACATGGGGGAAGCAGAGTGAGGGATTGAGCCTTTACGGCTGGCAGCGGAAGGAAGCTGCTGCTGCTTCTGCAGTCCGATTCAAAATTATCCCTTAAAGCTAAAATCATTGCAAGACCAGGCTGGAAGACCATAATAGTGCCTGCTGGCCGTAACTGCAACAAGCAAAAAAAGACAACTGCGGCAGAATCGTCATTAAAAGGAATAAGAGTATCATGAGTATGACTAGCCCTCCAGATTGGTAGAACATGGTAAATACAAGTGACAGACCCAAACATCTTGGCCAGGAGTCTGTCAATGTAAATCAGTGTAGCTATGCCACCAACTTCCACAGTGAAGCTGGGCCAGTTTATTCCATTAAGAATCCAGATCCTGAATGCAAATATGCATAGCCTGTGTCTGCAAAGTGCACCATACTGGGTGGGGGTGGGGGAGGAGAGGGCCACGGTCCACTGTATCAGGTTGAAAGACCCAAGATAGCTCTCATGACTTAGCTTCAGTATCAGAAGCCATCTAATCGTAGTTGGTAGCCAGGCAGACTAACTCAGCCATGTGAACTAATGTGTCTTGCTGCTGCTGCTGGACTAATTCCAGTCCTCAAGCTAATTCTTGTAGAGCTAGCTTGTAGAGTTAGCTTGTATAATTCAACACTACATTGCATTGGCAAACCCTTAAGGAGCATGGCTGCGTATGTGTGCAAGCAAGAGAGCACAGTTGTACTCACAGGCTTGTCTATATGTGGGAATTTTATTTGCGCATGTAGTGACGACCAAAGACCCAGTTTTTTTGCTAATGTTCACAAACCAGCTCCTGTGTCAGTGAGTGGCTTAATATGAAAGACATAGTGATTAATCTCACCAGCTATAATAGGGCACCAAGGATTCTGCCTCTTGAGTATTTTCCCTGCACTTACACTAGCAGCAATAAAGGTAACTTCTCCTTAATGTTTGAAACAAGACGTTCTTTCTCAACATAGAGATTTTGCACCAGTGTGCCAGGATGCAATCCAGTGTCATTGCACAAAGAGTAAGATAGCATTGTGTCTGAAAAGCATCATGTTCTTACCACAAGGTAATATTTTTCCAAGGCCTGGAGCAGATTTCCTGGAATACAAATACCACTGAAGTCTTACAGAAACAATCCCTTAAAAAAGGATCTGGAAGGTGTATTTTCACATAGACAATGTAGAGTAGTTACTGTGTCATTAGTGTGCCATCTATCACCATTTTATTGAGTTAATCTGAGTTTTGATACAAAATCCAAGTGTCTCAGGATCTCTGCTGCATTTACAGGAACAAGCGTCTGGGTGGAATGTGTGATCTGCAAGTTCACCAGTGTCTGCAGTGCAGCATAAACACGAATGAGCCTAGACATGCTTGGAAGCCCAAGAAAGTATTAATAAAACTTGCTCAGTGTTTTTAATGAAGGTGTTCGGAGCACTAAGATCATAGAAGTTGTCTCCAACTGGAGGAATAAGCACACGTCCATGTTGAGTCAGCTGAGGAGAGCAGTGACAGCACACACATATTTCCTAAAGGAGGCATTTCTATGTGATTATCTTCTGCCTCTAAAAAACAAGCCCTAGCTGAAATTTTGAAACAAGTCATCTTCTATATATCATGAGTTCCATACACATAAAAGGAGCAAAAAATACACAGTGGGCTTTTTTTAAAATCTGTTTTTCCAGAAAGAAATACTGTTGCAGACATAAAAGTTTTTCCAGGCTTGCCCTGGGCGCTTCTTGAAATACGCTGTATGGACAATATGTAATCAAACCTCTGGCTGTCTCTAGGAGATATTCCTCCTGTCTCTCCTTGGCAAGCTGGGTTTCCTGTCCAGCCCCACTGGATTTATTGCCTCATTGTGGTGGAAAAAAAATCAAGGCTGGTGACAGACCATATATGGGCCTGATGAACTAGAAGGGGGAACAAAAACAAAAGTATAATTACAAGTCAATTAAATATAAATCATTACAGGGCTGAGAGGAAAGGAGCAGCATGCAGAAACCTGCAAGAAACACAGGTGTTCTCTGACTTTCTCCCTCCACCCTGTGGATTAGCAGGGCTGAGGAGCAGCACCCATACTGGCTCTGTGAACAAGCTTCACATCTGCTGGGTGGGATTTCCAGCCATCAACGAGCGCAAGGTAGATTAACGATGCAGCAGCACCATTAAAGAAAGCAGTGACAGGAGGCTGAGATCTTTTGGCCGGGTTGGTTTGTGCTTCTATTACTGCCTGGTAACACATAACTCTTTATGAGGGCATAAAATTGCTCTTTACTAATGTTTTTCTCATTCGAAGGTCAGCAAAGCCACAGCGAAAGTTAAAGAGGAGGAGTGCATGGCTCTAATGGGACCGCTGAAAGCAGCCAGCCACCCGTGTAGAAGAGGGACTTAATCTGATATCTCGTAAGGGACAACCTGTGCCTGCTCCTCCGTCCACGGTGTGGTCATCACCACCACAGACTGTGAGCGTGTGGCAGGCAGGATGGCATCCAGGGGGCTGCTTTCGGCACGGTGCATATTTGCCCAACTCACGCAAGGTTGGTAAAAAGCCATGAGCCCTGTCTTAATCAGACTGGAGCACAGGCCAAAAAATGACAGGCCAGGCTCACACCAGAGCAGGCCAAGATAACCTAGTCCCAATTAGGAGTGGAAAATGGCCTGGGCTCATTCAGAAGAGTCACAAACCCAAAGAGCGCTTTTTTCAGAGACACTGTTCCACTTCTGACTCAAAGGCACAGGCAGTGTAAAGCAGCGTGGCTCCGCAGACGGTTCACACCAAATCAGCTGCTGGCCAGCATGTTAAAAAAAACCCTCAAATTGTCAGTCAGTCTGTGCTTCATTATTTGCTTCTTACCCATTTCCAGTTATTCTATACCAGCTCCGGTAGGCGACAGTGCCATTGAGAATCTGCTGATTCAAATCCCTCCCTCCCCAGCAGAAAGCCAGTGGGAGGAAGGAAGAAAGAAACACAACTCGACATTCTATTTTTCCCCCTTCAAATAAACCCTAAATTGCTTCTTTAATGCACTTGAGGTTTTGAGCGGGGTAGGAAGCTCTGATACAGAATGGGGCTACAATTTTGTTAAAGACAAGCTCTGCAGCAAGCCTGTGAACTCCAATAAATTTGTAACTCTGTTCCCAGTCAGAAACAGAACAATAGCCTCTCCTGTTTAATTGTGGATTGCAGTGAGTGGTTTCATGCTCAAACCCTCTTGTAATGTAGTCCTCTCCTTTTAATCATCAAAGGTGATCTCTGCCAAAGCAGCTGACAGTTGCATTTGATCAAGTGTAATAGGAACAGTCAGATCTTCCAGGATCCTTGTAGTTACCCATTTTCCATGTGTAATTCCGGTCTATTTCATACAAGTTTAATATGACAACTGTATTACAAAATTAGAGGGAGGATTTAGGGTGAGATGACTCACTGGTTTTTTTATTATAAAATCTGATGTCAAAACAAAAGCCATTTTCTATTCCCAGCCCTGCTACTGACCCCCTGTATGACCTTGAACATTTGTTGTTTAGATCCCTTCTTCCACTTTGCCTGTCCTTGCTGATTCAACTGTGAGCTAAGCAGAGCAGGAACTGCCTGATTTGGGGTCCCAGTGTAACAGCTAGCACAGAGGAGTGTGCATGTAGAGTTAGTGACACCTGGGCATTAATACCATTCGCATATGTTAGTAGCTATATAAATATTTCTATTTATTACAATATATATGTATCTATATATGTACTCATGCAAACATGCTCCATAGTGGTTTAAATTTGAGGATGAGTACTTTAGAGGTGAGGAATCCTGGTTTTAAAACCAATAAAGAAGACCCATCCTCCATCCTTCAATACAACTACACTTCAAAGAGATTTGCCGGGAGAACTTCTTTTGGACTTTGCCCTGTGGTTTTCACAGTTCAGTTTGCACTGGTCCTGGCAAAGCAAAGCAAAATGTCTGTCGTGTGTGCCAGCTGCTAGCTGGACCCACCAGGGACGCTCAGAGGTGTCCACTGCACGGGAGTAGACCATATCTACTATGCAAAGAGTTTTTATTTTATTATTGGGTCTGGAGGAGCATCAAATCACTTGCGCTTGTGTCAGATGTCAGCATTTGGGAAGGTGGTTGGTGATGGGGAGGGGAGGGCAGAAGACAGTCAAAATGAAAATGGTTTGGTTAATTAATTGCAAGCACTGCTTGAAGGACCGGCACGTATATTTAATCAGTTGCCTAGTAACAAACGGTGTATGATGTGAATGCTATCAGCCCGCGGCGTGAGCAAAGGATGGTCCCTTTCTGTTTTTATCAGCCGCCAGCATGCATACTCTGGGCGTTGCATGCCCTTGTGCTCAGAAGGGCTGCTCTGCCACCTCACAAAAGCCGCGCAGTGGCAAGGAGTCCCCTCCATTTTGGCTCTGCCATTTCCGCTCCTCCCCCAGACATCTCAAAGGGAAGACTGTCTCTTCTTACAGGGAGTGACCTTTTCAATGGTGAATCAAATGACAGGAAAAATTATCCAGATCTCCCCTCCCCTCCACCCACCTTTTTTTCTTTATGAAGTTATCTACACATTGGGAATAGAGCGCAGGCATTGCTTCTGCTCACGTTCTGTTACTGACACCAGTGTCACCATTAACAGTATATATCTTCCATAAAAACCTGTGCAGAGAAAACCAGAGAATCATTGGCATTGGGACAGAGGCAGAATTAATAAGAAAGTAGGTTTGTTGTTCTGGTTTTTTTTTGCAGTGACCTTAAAGAAAGAAGGGCAATGGATGGATAGGTGCTGGATTGCAACACATAAAACCAGCCCAAGACAAACTGTACAGTTGTGTTTCCTGTAGGTGAAATAATAACTCATGGCCTGACAGGCAACTGAACATTGAGTACTCCTTTGGTGCTAGTTTTAAGAGGAAATTTGACAACAAGAATTTGCTTGTAGTTTTCAACCATCCGTATGCCATTATGTTAGCTGGGCCTGATAATGCAAGGACACAAAAAAATGCTCACACCGCCTATCCATGTTGCGAAAGAGAAGTAAAAGGGAACATCCATAAAATAAAAGCTCCCATTTATGTTTTAACATGCCATGACAATGTTTGTGTGTCCTTATCAGGGCTTCCTCTCCTCCCTCCCCCCTCTCCATTTCTAAATCCCACTGGATAAAAGACTACATCTTCCATAAAGAATTCCCACCAGAAATCTTTATAAATCCTCCATCAGCGAAATACTCTGCTGTCATGCTGAGCAGAAGCTAATCTAATTAAGACGGGATCTGCTAAATTTAATAGCCTGCTATGAATTTTTACGGACATCTGGTAACTGGAAGGTTGGAACGACTCTGACACATCAAATACACATTGTCCAAATGACCAGTATCAGGCCGATTATTTTCCCTTTTTCGGTCACTTGTAGCTGATGCAGGATGCAATCACCCCCTCAGGATATACCCATGTGACCCTATCTCAAATTAATGGGGGTTATGGTGTGTACATGTTGGAGAGCAGAACTGGGCCCCTGATGCTTCTTCTAATGTTTTTTCCCGATTAATGAAGGATTAAGATATACATACATTATATTTCTCTGTTTACAAATACTGTAAACAGTATAGCAGGAGTTGGAGCATCTATTAGCACATTTCTCTTTGATATTTGCAAGTTATGAAGCCAGGCTTGACTGGCACCTTCCCTCAATCAAACCCCTACCTCATGTCCTCTGGCTAAGCACAGTATTCCCAGGGGGTACCAGAGGAGTTCCACCATTTTAATCATCTCTCCCCAGCCCAATAGTGAACTGTTAGCAGGGGAAGGCAGAGGATGGAAGGTAGGGTTGTTGGGGTTTTATCCCTTAAGCTTCTAGTGTGAAAACCAGTTGAAAATCTGTAGTGGTCCCCAAGAAATGATGCACTGAGTTGTTACAAGGCTGGGCCCACCCCATGGGCCATTATTTTGAGCAGGGAGCACATTTACAGAAGTGCACATCATTCTCCCCATCTTCATGAACCACAGTCTGAGAATGCTACATTAATGAGCTCCTGGTACTTTTGTGGCTTACTAACTCATCAACAAGAAAATGCACAAACATTATTTCCACCCGGCAGATTCCACTGGCTCTCCCAGGCATCACTCTGAGGTGCTTGTAATAAAACCACAAATACATACACACATACATAGTTTACACTCATAGTTATGTAATTTTCAGACAGGGCAGACAGCACACAAGGCACAATGCCAAAACTTTCAGAATTGAGGGTTTACACTTCAAAACATGTATTTCCTTATTTTCTGTCTTGCTAAAGAAATCATTTTTCTCAAACTCCCCTCAGACATCTCTCCCCATACCCATAATAAAGGACACAAGTAAATTCAGCAACACAGTGGGAGTTGTGTCAACCTAATGTGATGAGTTGGCACTTGAAAATTTAATCTCTTTACCATCCACCGGCATTGTGTCTGTGTAGTGTGACTTTTAAACACGTGCCAAAGAGCAGGGAAGTTACAGTGCTGGCTTACAGCTTACTTAGCCTCTGGCTTCATGAAATGGGAACAAACACATCTGGGCCAAGTGGAGAAAACAGGGCTCTGTATGAATAAAAAAGCCTCACAAGTAATATAAATGTTGGTATAGTTAAGTTGGAACATCTGTAGTGAGAAGAGACAGCAACACCAGCTGAAAGGATTGGGTTTGCAAGTGGTACCTGCTCAGCCCTATATGCAGGCTAGTCTGTGTGACGGTCAGTGCAAATCAGTGTCGTGCCAGTGGTGCTGCATCGACGTACTCCAGGCAGAGCTTTTGCAGTCAGCTCCCTGCCTCCCCGAACAGCGAGGTGGGCACTGCTGTGCTCGCTGAGAAAAAAGGGAAGGGTAGCGGGTCTCCCTCCCCACAGATTACCAAACTGGTCACCTTTGTCCAGCCATTCCTAGGCTCTCCTTGCCTGGCATTATAAAAGCTGGAGGACCTCGCAGTCGCAACTGCACCTTCCTCCCATTGCACCGCACTGCTCCCTTCCAAATACGGACCTCTACACTCACAGAGCAACAACTTTACCCCACAGTTAGGACATTTCATGTGTTCTTGGCAAGGCACAGTCTTGACCTGCTATGGATTAACTGTCTGAATGAACAGAAACAGATACAGCCTGCAGAAGGATGTCTATGACTTCGTTACAGCATGACGCTGAATCAATTGTGTGGACCAAGCTAATGTTGGCTATTCTTTCCTGGGAAAATGTGAAATTATCTTATAGTGGTGTAATGTGATTCCAGAAATGAGGTATACATCTTGCCTCTAATGGCTTTTGATTATCAACATCCATGTTTGTTTTTATTCTCCATTCAGAAAGAAATGAGAGTGTGCAAAGGGCGGAAAAGGTGTACAAATGTTGTTCATTTTGTTGATGGTAAATAAAATGGAATTTTAAGTAACATAATCAAAGCATTAGCTAGAAAGTATTTGTGGTTATTATAGTGGGAGCTAATTTATACACATTCTAAAAGCATCTTAGAGGACCTAAAAAACACATAATATGAGAAGTAAAAAAGTCACGTTCGTGGCTTGTAGTTTATTCCTTATCTTAAAATTTAAGGTGGATGATGATTATCTCATTGCCAAACAGTAAGAGGGTAGTAAGAGGAAGGAGGGAAGGAAGGAAGGAAAGAAGGGAGGGAGGGAGAGAGGGAGGGAAAGAAGGAAGGAAGGAACGATTGGATGGAAGGAAGGAAGGAAGGAAGGAAGGAAGGAAGGAAGGAAGGAAGGAAGGAAGGAAGGAAGGAAGG
>Ga0065711_1007423_pt1 | contig 14921 bp, 12 predicted proteins | sample Hoacrofraction12_FD_59098 | JGI IMG/M metagenome (GOLD analysis project Ga0065711, IMG submission 59098) | Hoatzin crop microbial communities from Cojedes, Venezuela - Epithelial fraction 12 v2 (version 2) | ecosystem: Host-associated > Birds > Digestive system > Esophagus > Crop | place... | reverse complement strand
GTCCTGTGCAGCCTGCTGTAGGTGACCCTGCTTCGGCAGGGGGGTTGGACTAGATGACCCACAGAGGTCCCTTCCAACCCCTACTGTTCTGTGATTCTGTGATTCTGTGGTCTTCCTGACATTCAAGGCCTTGGTTGGAAAAAGTGTGTATAGTTCAGTTACTGCAGTAGAATTCCTTGTGGAAAAACAGCTGGAATTTATTTACTTTCCAGGGTTCAGATGGCCTTTCTAGATGATGTTCACTCTGCTGAGAGGTGAAAATATTTGCATCACGAATGAAGAGTTGTCCCCTCTATTTACCTTGTTAAAAGGGACTCAGATTTGTTAGTTTCCCGAACATTGACGCCAAAAGCAAAAGCTGTCTTACAAAAAGTTTTTGGATAAAATTGCAATTGCCTTTACCTACAGAATTAATGTCAATTTACCAACAAATTTGTATATAATTTATGGGATTTTGTTTTCCAGCCTTATGTTTTTTTAGGTCGGTGGTGTGCTAATGCGAAGGAGTTGAAGACTCTGGAATGGATCTTTTTGTCTCATATGCCCACGAAAACATTAACCACAAAGGTAGACATGATAGTGTCCTTAATAGCACAAGGTCGGAATTGCTGTCAGCGATTGACAGGACGTGATCCTGATGCTATTTACCTGCTGCTGGCTAAAGATGACTTTGTAGTATTAACTAGAGAATCCTTATTGTTGCAAACTGTTTTAGCTGATCACGATATTAATGTATGCTAATGAGTTCTCGAGAGTGCCTGCTTTCTAGGGCTCTGGGGTTAAGTCTGGGAGAGTGATTTATTTTGCTGTCTTCTGGTAATAGATTTTGGGTAGCCAGGTAGGACCCTGCTCTTGAACATCAATGGTCCGAGGGATCGCAGGACCTCCAGCCGACACCGAGGGATTCTCGGGGAGAACCTCTGATCCCTGGACCAAAAAGTTCTGAGCAGGAACCATTAATAAAACAAAGACATTCTTCCAGTATTATTTCTTGTTGCCTGCCTGTTAGTCTTACTGAAAGCTTCACAGCATTGGGCCATATCCCTGGGGAGAAGGGAAAGTGCCCTTCTTAAAACAGAATTGAAAAGAGAGTACTCTTCCTGAAAATGAGGCTTGTGAATTTGTCTGTTGAATGTAGAATATTATTGTAAGTCCTTGTCTGTTCATAAGTCTTTGCAATATTTGAATTTATGCTAAAAACTTATTGTGCCTGTGTGTGTGTGGTCGCGACTATAAATGTGTGATTTCATGTGTTTGTTGTCATAATGTTTGTATTTCCGTGATCTGATGGATTTGTATGGTTTCTGTGATCTAATGGATTTGTCTGGACAAAGTAACTGCTTTTGCATCTTCTGGTTTGATAAGTTCTGCAGGTATTGATTATTTCTGGTTTTTGACTTCAGACTGTTGTATTTAGACTCTGATTTATCGCGACTTCGGAAGAATTTGATGCAGCAGGGAATAGATGTGGTGTTGTCTGCAGATTTATGCTTTTATGTACATTAATTTTAGCCTATACAGTTAATGAGTCATAGCTCTGGATACATTAATCTTAACCTAGGTGATTAATATAGTTAGCCAATACTGAATGTTATGGATGTTTGTATGTGTGATGAGTATACCTATAACCCAAGTGCAAATTTACTGAGCTCATATTATTGATACACTGTTATTTCGACGCCTGACACGGTGGGATGCATTCCCTGCCATTGGCAAAAATGGTATTTTTTGGTCAGGCGGTGCTTGGGTCCCACCGTCCACACAGAAAGAAAATTGGGTGCAAATAAATCAATCTGTCCCCATATGTTAGATAATAGATTTGCCATCAATATGTACCATTCTCAGGCTAACTTAACCCTTCCTTACACCTGACAGGTTATAGTATGCACTTCACCTCTATAAGTCTTTTTATTAGCATTTGTGTTCTTATGTTTTTTTTTAGTATTGCACTGTAGCAGGGCTGTTACTGGACCATAAAGCCAGTAGTGATGCTTACACATGTCAATGTAGCGCTTGCTTTAAATACATTCAATAAAAATGGGGGAGATGTAGAGGAATGGGACATAAGCAGATTGCTGTAACAAACAAAAGAGAAAAATGCTGAAGTACACAGGACTTGTGGATGTGCTGAAGGAGCCGAGTACATGATCAGGAGTTAAAAAACAGCGGTTGTGTATTGCCAGCCAGCGCATGGGCAGCGCGTGATCAGCAACCTTATCGGCTGTCGTGGTGTGTGATATGGCTATGGACTAGACAGAAGTAGAACAGAAACCCTCATGCAAATAGCTGCCTGATCGGGATAGAAAGTTCCCAGGAACTATCATCTGGAGTGCTAATATACAGACTCAGGCAAAGGTGCTGGCACGGGATGTGCAATCAGGAGCTTGGACAGGCCCATGGGAACTATTAATGTGGGGGCGCAGGTATGCTTGTGTTTCCACAGATGTAGGACCTAAATGGTTCCCAGCAAAGTGCATTAAACCGGCGCTAGACAAGCAACAGGCAACAACAAAAGACCCTGAAGAGCCTGCTGAAGCATCAGAAGACATTTTGAGTAATAACACACTGTTTGATGGGAAATGATTCATTTGAGACTGTAAGGAGTGGTGTATCAGGCCTCCCTAGGCCACAGGTGTCTACATGTTTAATCTGTAAGCACTGTTGTAGATATATTATTGCATATGATATATTTTGTAAAAGGCATTTGATTTATTTTAATGGTAATCAACACATTTATCTGAATTGTACCTTAACACCAGTGTGCATTCGCTGTAAAAGAATCGATACCGTAAGTAAGATCTATTCAATCCGCTATTTTTGCTGTAACACAGATCGGTATATAGGATGGAAATGATAACGATCCTCTTAAGCTTGATGGGGTGTATGCAAGCAATATGGGTGCCACCGCAACCAAAAACGAGTGTGGGTCACGCTAGCGAATCTAACAGGACAAGATTCAATTTGCCTGTCTGTTGCATCTCCAGGGTACCCTGTTTTCAACATGCCTTGTTGGTGTCCCTTTGGATGCATGGCCCATACCATCGACACTGATTAGTGTGGTCCCCCCGAACAACGGCACAGTCGCTGATATGTGGGACCTATGGACTGTTCAACTGCCATTGGCCCAGTTAGAGCCTCAGGAGATGGAGTATTTATCATTTGTAGGGACCGTGCCTAGCCGTCCTTCCCATCCCATATAAAGGGAGGTCCCTGTAGTCTAGGGAGATTAACGCTTTTAACACCAAATCAGATCATGATGATTGGCCACCGAAATACACGACACCAAGGGAAAAGAGCAATTCAAGCTTTTACCTCAGATTGCAAAGACAATATCAAATTTTGGAATAGCGGTGAAATAATCACTGCATCATTTTTTAGCTCCTGGGACTGCAGCCTTTCAGGCTCTTTCTACCCCAAAGAAATTGGGATGCTGGTTAACCTAAAAGACTAATGCTACTTCTCAGACCTTAAGTAGTTTGTTTTTAGATGTGGATTTGGTTAGACATGCGACTTTACAAAATCGTGTAGCAATTGATTTTTACTTTTAGCACAAGGACATGGGTCTGAAGATTTTGAAGGAATTTGTTGTATGAATTTGAGTGACCGCTCAAAATCCATACATCAACAATTGAGTGAGCTACACAAAAATTTGAGGGCTATAACTGTAGAGACTGGATTGACAGACTGGTTGAAAACATTAGGTATAACTGGATGGTTAAAAGTTTTGGTAATTCAGGGAGTGATTATATTAATTACTCGGTTGGTAGGATTGTTGGTGTTTGGTTGTGTGATAAGTTGTGTGATCAAAATGATGAAAAGATTTGTTGTCGGATCCGGTCAAACAGGGGATAATGATGCTGATTACGATTATGGCCATGCTAGGCATTTTTGGATGTTTGTTAAATTGTGCTATAAAAATGGTCAAGAAGACATTTAATGGTATCTGGGTTGCTCAAAAACAAAAAGGGGGATTTGTTGGGATTCCTGGAAGAGCAGGGACATATTGTGAGCAACCCAGACACTCTGAATATGGACTTGATTGGACTGCAGCAGTACAGGCCTCAAGGACACTGAGAGGCCGGCTGCGGATAAACAGATGCTCTAAGGCTGGATGCAGATAAGCAGGTGCTCTATAAATAGTGACCAATCATAACCGAGTGCTGTCTATATAATTCAGATGCTCTGTTAATAAAGTGGACTATTGTCGGATCATATTGATCGAGTCCTCCATCCCGTTGCAATAGTTTCCTTTTTAAGCTATCAAGTTTTGATCACAAGTATCACACACATATGCTCATCAATGTAAATATGAGAATTTGAGTTAAAGACAAGCACCTCTTTGGAAGTGTATTATGGTTTCTTTGTTCTTAGTTTTTATTGTTGAAAGAAAAAAACCCAACCAACAAAACATTTTAGCTGCTGAGCCGTAGAATACTGATACACAAATTACAACATGAAAATACTAACAGTATACAATGGTTTTAGATGTGTAGTCACATAGATTTCAGTAATACTAGTACACCTAAATTAAGCGCATGTATCTTCTAGTGCATTTTTCTAGTGCATTACCAAATACTTTTGCAATGTGTCACATAGCATGTAATTTCTGTACTTGTTATATAGATTCATAAATCTCTGAAAGGTGAAACAGCAACATTGACTTTCATATATTTTAGATCATTTATACACAAAACATAGTCCCCATACAGCAACCTGCGCATTAGGGCATTTTGAATCTGAAGTCTTCTATATGAGTTCATATGTGGGCCATATTTTTCCATTTTGTAGCTATGTGTGGCGGGTTGACCCTGGCTGGGTGCCAGGTGTCTACCTGTCCTGCGTTCAGCCAGGACAGGGTTAATTTTCAGCCGAAGCCAGAAGGGGACACAGCCTTGCGGGGTGACCCAACCTGGCCAAACAGAATAGGCTATTCGATATCATGTGCCATCATGCTGGGTTCTGGTTGGGGGGAGCTGGGTGGTGGGAAGGCAGTTGCGGTTCTGGAGCGTGCGGCGGTGGGCGGGTGGTGAGAGCAGCTTTGAGCGTTCTGCTGTTTTGTTTTGTGTATTCTCCTTATCTGCATTTTTGTTGTTACTGTTCCCTTTGTTTGCTGTTCTGTTAAACTGCCCTTATCCAGACCCACCAGTTTTTGCCTGTTTCTTTCTATTGTCCTCCGCACCCCAACAGGGGGAGGGGCAACAGAGTGGCCGTATGGCCCTTTTGTTGTTGGCCGCAGCCAAACTATAACACCACCAAAGCCACTCTATCACGCCCCTCCTCAGCTGGACAGGGGAGAGAAAATACAGCGAAAGGCTCGTGGGTCTAGATAAGGAGAAGGAGATAACAGCAATTACTCTCATGGGCAAAACAGACTTGATTTGGGGAAATTAATTTTATTTATTGCAAAACAAATCAGAGTAGGATAGTGAGAAATAAAAAATAAATCTTAAAACACTTCCTTCCACCCCTCCTTTCTTCCCAGTCTCAACTTTACTCCCAAATTCTTTACCTCTTCCCCTTAATCAGCACAGGGGATAGGGAATGGGAGCTGTGTAAGTTCATCACATTTTATCTTTGCCTCTCCTTCCTCCTCAGGGAGAGGACTCCTCACTTTCTTCCTCTGCTCCAGTGTGCTGTCCCTCCCACAGGGGGAGAGAGTGAGTCCTTCCCACAAGCTACAGTTCTTCATGGACTGATCCAGTGTGGGTCCTTTCTATGAGATGCAGTCCTTCAGGAACAGACTGCTCCTGTGTGGGTCCCCCACAGGTTAACAAGTCCTGCCAGCAAACTTGCTCCATCATGGAGTCCTATCTCCATGGGTCCACAAGTCCTGCAAGGAGCCTGCTCCACCATGAGGTCTCCATGGGGTCACAGTCTCCTTTGGGTATATTCACCAGCTCTGACGTGGAGTCCACCACAGGCTGCAGGTGGACATCCTCTCCACCATGGACCTCCATGGGCTGCAGGAGGATAGCCTGCCTCACTACGGCCTTCTCAACAGGCTGCAAGGGAATCCCTGCTCCGGCTCCTGAAGCACCTCCTCCCCCTCCTTCTTCACTGACCTTAGTGCCTCCGAAGTTTTTCTCACATTTTCACTCCTTTCCTGCTGCAATTATACAGATTTTTTTTTTTTTTTCCCCTTCTTAAATGTGTTATCACAGAGTTGCTACCACCACCACTGACTGGCTTGGTTTGGCCAGCACTGGGTCCAATTTTGAGCCAGCTGGCATTGGCTCTACTGGACATAGGGGAAACTTCTGGCAGCTTCTCACAGAAGCCACTGCTGTAGCCCCCCTGCTACCAAAACCTTCCCATGCAAACCCAATACGCTATCTCAAAAAAACCCACAAAACCAACAAAAACCCCAAACTAACAAAACAAGGCCTTTTGAAAAATTTCTTTTTACCCATTTAATCTTGATGGAAAGTATTAACTATGCACAGTACCCTTCCGTGAGATGATTCTGTTGTTCAGCTTCACACAACAATAAAGTTTTTACTTGGCAAGAGGAAAGTATATCAGCAAAATTACCAGTGCCGCTTAGAAAAGTCAAGCTAGTCTGAGAAATGAATGCAGTTGTAGAAAACACATTTTATATCATTAAAAAATGTACTTATTACAGTTATTTTTTTTACCAAATAATCCCTTTTCACTTAGAGTTCCACTATAGATATAGGATAGCATGTAAAAAGCAAAATGGCAAGATTATATTGGAAGGCTGCATAAAGAAAAAGGATATATGTTAAGTAAAATCTTTCTGTTGCTCTCCAAACTGTTGTATTTTTAATTTATAGTACCAGGTTAAGTTCACTATTTTTAAAAATGTGTTTTCTTATTTTCTAGCTACCGAGTTATAAATTTTCTACTAGATTTCATTGTCTTTGCTATCTTTTTGCAGCAAGGTAATATGTATTTTTTTCCTTCAACTGACCTATCAACAATCTCTGTGGCAGAAAATTACAAAAATTTACCTATGACCTTACTTTGTAGAAAAAGGCAGTAAGTGGTCAAATGGCAGTTATTGAGCAGGGAACAGCTTTAAAGGTACACTGAGACAGAATTTTCCTACAGCAGCTTGTACTTCAGAATGTCTGTTATAGAAGACTAGACAGAACAGAAGAATGATTTTCTTTTCCTGTTGGTCAGAATGCCACATGAAGCATTTCGAATGCGGTGGGCCTCAATAGTTCAGGAAACTTCAACCTGGTATTAAGTGGTTGAGTCGACTCCAAGACTAGGTCTCTTCACTACTTACCTCAGTCACTGAACTATGCAAAACTGAAGTATTTCATCTCTCCAGTAGCAACATTTGTGACTGCTTTTCTATCCCAAAAGAACAAATATAAAATGCAATTGACTCCAAAAGAAAATTGCAAAATAACTCGGCAAAGAGTTTTAGAACATAAATGTCATATACAGTTCAAAGGGTGGTTTTATTATTTTTTCTGTCATGGTTTTGTTTTGTTGTTAGTAGAAGATGAAGATTTTTTTGATTGAAGTTCTTCTATTTCTGTATAACAACAAATGTAGCACAGCACTAATATATCTTAAAAACTGAAATATGAGATAAAAGGTATTATTACCAGATATTACTCACAGTCTTTATAAAAAAGCCACAACATACATTAGTTTACACTTTAAAAACGATTTGTTTAGCAGGGCTCTCTGCCAGTAGCTATTACTTTATGTTCTGGATGATTGAGGTCTGTAATAATTAAAAAAAGATGACACGTCACATTTTTGTCAGTATAGCTGCTATTTCCTCCATTTGCGTAAATGCTAGGTATGTAACGAAAGAAAAAAACTGACAGAGAAACAGCTAATTGTTTCTAACTGTAAGTTACTTGTAGATATAGATAAGTTCAGAAACTGAAGTAGTCCTTGACCAGTGTCATATAATAGTTTCTTATCAAAGGTACACAGTGAAAACAGATGTTCTACGAAGGAAAAAGCAAAACAAAAACAAACAAACAAATAAAAAAATCACAAACAAACACACAAAATAAAATAAAGATTTGAGTTCTGCTCTGAGCTGTAAACTGGCGCACTAGGATCTGGAATTGCAGATTATACTTTGCTAATCTCAATGTACTGTGTTTATCATATCCATATAATACACTAAAAGGATAATTACCATTATTCTGTGTATTAAGAATCTATAAAAAATATAATACAACATGACTATTGAAAATACTTACTTATTACAGATCATTTTAATGTAGTTTTTACACGTCTCAGTACAGGTGGCTTGGAAGGAAGTGCCTATCAGAAGAAATGAGGATACTTTTTAATGTTAAACTGATTAGCCAAAAACGGAGACACTTTACTTTGTTGATCTTTATTAATACATTAGAAAATATAGTATCAGTTAATTTTAAAAAAAAAATTAGACTTTTAGTTTTTATGTCCTAAATGTAACATAGACATAGCTATTTTGTACCAATCCCTAACTCTTTGAAGTATTTTTATATAGCCTCTCTTTGATTGTTGCTTATATCTTGTCCTAAATTCATGGCCTTTTTTTCTCTTATTTTTAAGCACTCTGTTATGCCTCTGCTTTCTCTCCCAGGGTCTCCTTTTTACTCAAAAGAAAGTTTATACACATTAATGTTTTGTTTATTTGTTTATTTTTTTTTATCTGTGGTGTAAGTTCATTACACTAAGATAAATTGATAGGTTTTCCAGTATCTGGATGAAAGTATTTCAGATTGTTTTTATCATTACTCATTTGACTCCTGAATACAAGTTGCCCCCTTCCAAGACTTTCCACAGATTGTCAAACCTATTGATCACACAACTGGACATGAAACCCCTGCAAATCAGAAAATAAATTTGATTCCTGACATTCAGAGCTTTTCATTGCTTTCTTATTTAGGTATTCTGTAGCTCCTTACTTGGGGAAAAGATAAAAATGTGAAAATCATTAAGGTGTTAGCGAAGTTCACAAAAGCTTGTACTTTTCAGAGATACACATCACAATCATTTAAGATGGATTTTAAACCACTATAAGTTTAAGTCACTGTTTTGAGCGATCATGTAGGTCACATATTTCAGTGTAAGTTAATTCATTAAAAGTCTGAAACAGTAAGAAAAAAAAACTACTCAAATGAAAAGTATCTATCTAGGGAGCTGAAATTGATGAACGTAACTGGTTTTAAGCACATGCAAGTTAACATTATGCAATTTCTCAGTACAAACAGCACTGAGAAGAGAAACTGGCATAACAGCGTCAGGATGCACTTAACTGATATTGCACATTCAGAACTACAACAAGCTGCAACTCAGGTAATTCATTTATATTGTTTAAATACGTCCTCTCCAATATCTACTGCTCCTGTGCATGTTTCACATTAGTTCATCATTTGCAGTTGTAGTGCATAAATGTTTAAGCTGCTGTAACCCATGACTGGGCTTGTAAATTATGGGAAATACTACACCAGAATCTACTCAGACCAAAGAAGGAGTCTTGCAAGACACCAGGCAAGTGCTGTGATGACCAAGTCTGAGCTGTCTTTGGCATCCACCAACTCAGAAAAGTATGAGGCTTCTCCTGTCCTGAGTGACCACCATAACAAATGGAGCCCAAGTCATGGGGTTTATGGACATTTGATGGACAATCGTTTGATGGGGGTAGCCCATAGACGAAGGGAATGATACCACATCAAAGAACAGGGGAAAGAAGTGGTGGTTCATGTATTAGATAGGGCAGGACGTAAGAATGATGGAAATGGTATAGAATAAAAAATGGAGATTGTACTGGGTCTGTCTGGGATGGAATTAGATTTCTTCTTAGCATCTTATATGGTGCTGTGTTGTGGATTTGTTAGCAAAAGTATTGATAACAAATCAGTGTTCTGGCAATTGTTGAGCAATGCTTTTTCTTTTTCACAATTTGCTCTCTCCCCCTCCCCCCAACTTCCCCCCAGTAAGCAGGCTGGAGGTGAGCAAGAACTGGGAGGACAAACAGCTAGGACAACTGACATGAACTGAGCAAAGGGATATTTCATGTCATTTCGTATCATATGTTATGTTCAACAGTAAAAGCTTGAGGAAGCAACGAGTAAGTGGGGACGTTCACAGTTACCACATTTGTCTTCACGAGTAACTGTTCCATGTACTGAGGTCTTGTTTTCCAGGACATGGCTAAGATCTATCTGCTGATAAGAAGTGGTGAATAAATTCCGTCTTTGCTTGGCTTGCACATGCAGCTTTTTGTTCAAGTTTTAAATTACCTTTATGTTAATCCATGTGTCTTCTTGTCTTCTTTCTATTTTCTTTTCAACCCATAGAAGAGAGGAGTGAGCGAGTTGTTCTGTGGCTGATTGGCGGCTGAGTGGACAATCCACCACAGCTGCTTAATAATAAATGTAGCAATTACTTTAAATATAGCAATATGGGATTATATATATTGCATTTTCTGGTAGAGCGAGAGCCGAACATGACAAAGTAAGGGAGATATGAGCTTCTTTTTGCATTTATTCATGCAAAAATCCCATTTAAATATTGCTGAACATTAGTCTTTGCAAGAATTGAATGAATGGAGTTGACTCCTCTGGGGACCTCTACAGCAATGATGATGACAAATCATTAAAACAGAGCTCTTCACTACAGTCCTGGAAACAGTTCCAGGACAAGGCAGGATAGGAAGTTATTGAAGGCAAAATTTTTAACAAGTCAGATTCTGTAGTTGTCTTCTGTTCTCAAGAAAACAGGACACTTTTACCTTATTACATTCTTTTTAAGGTTGATTTGGTTTTCTATTAGAAAATAACAACTAAAGATGATTCTTTTTCATGCTTCTAATAATATTCTAGATAAGACTGGACTGTTGTACACTCTAGTGAAGTAATAACCTTGTAAAAGACCTAGTATGGACATACTGAAAAGCTGTGTGACCCAGGTAACAGAAGGGAGACCTTCTCTTCCTGTCCCCTGAATTTTTTTCATGTATTAATCTATTTAAGGAATGTGTTATTGTGCTACCAGTAATATTACATGAGCTCATGTTTTGGTCTTGAAGTAAAAAACTGAAAAAAAAGCTGATACACTTACCAGAAAGGTAGTTTTCAAGGAAACTTTGGTCATTAATATGTTCTGAGGTTTTCTTCTTATCTGACTGCAGCTGATTTTGGAGCAGGCCCTGAAAGCTTTCTTTATGATCACTTTTGTTCCATATAATGAAGTCTAAGAAATCGTAATTAAATTTAAAATACTGAAATAATACCCAGATACTCAATGTTATTTTTTTGTACTGAAGGCTTAAAGCAAGTAGTCTAATATAAATCTGAGTTATTTTCTTCTATGAAAGCAGTGGAAGCAAAGTGTAAAGATCTGGATATTCAAATTCAAAATGCAGTTAAAGATTACAAGAGTAGCTATCCAGATACTCTTTTTTAGTTTACTGCTCATTGGGTAAAGAAAAACTGAACAGCTTCTTAGTGAAAAAAAAAAAGCAGGAAGGACTATTGTTCTATTTATCAGCTCAAATAAATGAAATAATATTAGCAAAGCTCAGATATACAAATAAAAAATATAACATAAACCAAAGGTAATTAATTTGGTAGATTTTACATACAGTCTCTACTAAAATAAAAATTTATATGAAATTAATAGATAACTTAGATACTATTGCATAAAATTATATCCTTTAAATTGGTATTTCTTAGAATTGTGAAGTTCCTTTAGAACATATTTAGAAATTACTTAAAATTACCTTTGGTTGCTCAAGGCAGTAATGCTCGATAATGCTTAGGCATGATTGACCACTTTCCACAATAGCAGAAAATATTTAGACTTGGTCTGTCCAAGGTGAAGACACCCACCAAGTCTCAGATATATTTTAGTTAGAAGATTAAGAAATGAAAGAAATTCTTCATAAGGACACAGAAAACAAATTTTCTCCATGAGGTATGTTCACATGAAAAAAACAGGATAAGAAATCAGTATTCCATGTCACTCCTCAGTAGGCAATTAGATGTTGAAAATACCCATGTAAACCCAAGAAATTCCTTATTTCCATTTTGCATTAGTTTCACACGGTAAATTGCATCATTCTGTACCTGGAGTGAAATAACCACATGCATCGGTACAATTTAAGACAAACTGTTTGAATAATAGAACCATAGAATCATAGAATTTTTGGGTTGGAAAGGACCTTTAGAGGTCATCTGGCCCAACTCCCCTGCAGTGAGCAGGGACATCTTCAACAAGACCAGGTTGCTTAGAACCCCATCCAATCTGGCCTTGAATGTTTTCAGGGATGGGGCCTCCACTACCTCTCTGGGCAACCTGTTCCAGTGTTTCACTACCCTCATTGTAAAAAATTTCTTCCTTATCTCTGATGGGAATGTCTGCAGAGACCATAAGCCAGTGCTGCATTCTCACTGCAAAAAAAGTCAAAATGCCCCAAACTAGACTACACTGGAAGACATGTAGCCAGCAAATGAGGGAAGTGATTATCCCCTTCCACACAGTAAGGTGAGGCCACACTTGGAAGTTTTGAACCCACACTTTAAGAGGAGTTTCAAGACACTTGAGATTGTCTAGTGGAGGGCTAATAAGGTGGCCAGGGGCCTTGATTCTTTCACTCTATTTCAAAGTGTTAGAGTTCAAGAGCTGCTCTGAAACAGTGAACACAATGTATGTGGGATAAACATTTGTCCAGGCCAAAAAGGCAAAAAAAGGAACAAAAAAAAGGTAAAGGTGATGTCTGAACAGTCAGAAGATTTTTTAAGAGCAAATTCTAGCAGTCACTAACAGTGACAAGAATGTAGCCCTGTAAATATGATTTTGGTCATTACTACTAAAAGCCCACAACTGACCTGACAGTGTAGAGTCTCAGGGATGGTCTGGGCTTGCCGTGGTCTAATCCGCTTTTGCACTGTTTGAAGAGCTGTCTGGTGACCAAGTGAGGCCACGATTTTCAATATTTGATTGATAAACCATGAAGGTCCGTGGACTATTTCTTTTGAATCCCAAAATGGTGACTGAGAGAAGCAAGTAACAACACTTTCTATTCTGCATCCGTGCTGGGCTGTAGCCATTGATTTTCAGACACTGGCTGTCTCTTCTATACTTGCAGTTACAGAATGCATGGTGGAGCAGCGCCATCATTAAAATAATTAACTTCTGTAAAATCCACCAGGATTATGTTTCATTTTTAATGAATTTCACTTTTTCCTGGCAATTTGACACCACTCATTTCATCCCTTCGGCACTGATTCTTGTTTACTAGGTTAATCACTACAAAAGTAAGAAAAGCATTGTTGTAATTACATTTGCTACTCCCTCTCCTACTTACTAAGGATCTTGTTTGCTCTCTGTTCACCCGTGGGTCAAAGTCTTTAGTCAGGAAACATGAAGTCTCAGTTCAAAGTTATTATGTGACAAAATTGTTCATTTGGATGAACAGACAGAGTCTCAAAAGGCACTCAGCACAAGCAGTTGGTAAAAAAAGACTAAGCAGCCTATCCATCTGGCTAGAAACAAAAAGTGAACCTTGTGACAGTGTTATACCTGATTTAGATATAGAAGGACTTCCCTTGTACTGCATTAGGTAATAATTAATGATTTTAAATATATACATAAACAAAAGTCTTAAATAGTTTAAAACCACTCAGCCTGTCTTGTTTCCTCCAAGCATAGCACCATCATTTCAAAGACAAAAGTATAGAGTACATCAAGCATGAAATGAAGAAACTGACATCAAGAAAGAAAATTTTCCATTCAACTGCCACTGTGAATAATAAAGTGATAGAATATCTTTTGATGTGAGCCATCAAATTGCAAGACTGAAAAACTTTGCACAGTCATAGAGGTACTGTTTCTAAATATAACAAAAGACAGAATCATCAGAAATACTGAATAAAATGCAGCTGAGAAAGGTTATTGAACACCTTACTTAAATATTGTCATGGTGTACCAAAATCAAAGAATGGCTGGACACCTAAATCAGCTTACAGATCTAATCAGGAGCTTCTATTGCTTTTATCTGGTCTTGGAAGATGCTTATCCTGCCAAAATGTTTCTCATCATTTAGCAGCTCCAAAATATATAGAAAAGATATTCTGCATATTTTATGATTTTCAATAGAGATAAGAAAAAAAAACTCGAGAATGTGTATTGAGGTATATTGAGGTAGTACATGTTTAGTGACACGAAGCTTTGTACATGCACATAAAATCGCCATTAACATACACCTCAGGCAACAGTCATTAGGAAGTACTGACAGCTAAGAAAGTGCCAATGAACATGAGATGTTGGACATTTCTCTCTGTAAATTCATTCTCTCCTTCAAAACACTACTAATGACTGTTCTGGTTGGTTCAGCAAAGTTGGATTCCTGTCATTTTCATATCTCTTTGAAAGAGTGTCACCTTGAAATTGCAACCTGTCTTTGCCGGTTTCTTACTCAATTAATTTATCATGACATCACAACCACAGTTTAAAACTTTAAAGACACAGGGGACAATGGTCAATATACTTTGAGGAGGACAAAAAGTGAAGAAGGGAAAGCCTCTGTTGAGAAGTTTTAACTGAAAATCTGTTTCATAAGAGAAAATAATTTTGACTAAAATTGAATTGGCCTATAAAGGAGACATAAAAAACAAAACAGGCACTTTTTAGTTTTCTCCTTATTCATTATGAACAAATGAGTATTGAAGCACTATGTTCAAAATCTCTGATCACTATGTTCAAATCTCATTGTCAGAATATGATAACTTTGATTCTAACAGTGAAGAAAGCAGAGAAGTTTTCTGAATTATCCAGCAACGCCTGACTGAAATTTGAATTCTGGACAGAATTTTGTTTGAGCTTATTAAGAGCAAAGGAAAAGGAAAGGAAAGGAAAGGAAAGGAAAGGAAAGGAAAGGAAAGGAAAGGAAAGGAAAGGAAAGGAAAGGAAAGGAAAGGAAAGGAAAG
>Ga0065711_1043122_pt1 | contig 14922 bp, 6 predicted proteins | sample Hoacrofraction12_FD_59098 | JGI IMG/M metagenome (GOLD analysis project Ga0065711, IMG submission 59098) | Hoatzin crop microbial communities from Cojedes, Venezuela - Epithelial fraction 12 v2 (version 2) | ecosystem: Host-associated > Birds > Digestive system > Esophagus > Crop | place... | reverse complement strand
AATGTGAGGTGAAATTTATCCTTTTTTTTTTTTTTTTTTAATTTGAGCCTGTATGAAACTGATAGAGCATGTTAGTCCTGGCAGAAAGATTGCACAGAGGTGGCATTTACCCTCTGCATGTATGTGAATTTCACTGTTTGTAGACACAAGTGTTAAATAGCTGTTTATATGCTGAAAAGAGTTGGAACCATCTCTTCTGTTAGTGAACTATTTAGGCAAGTGGTATCTTTGGCGAAGGACTTACTGAAGTGTTTAGATCTGTATTGAAATAGTAAAAATAATAGGAATTCTTGCTTTGGAATATGTTTGAAGTCTTGTTAACTTAGTAAAACCCATACTTTTAGGTGGATATTACAACACTGATAAACCATATCCTAGAGGTGAGATTCTTATTGGAGGGCAAAATGTGACTGTGGGCTACTACAAAAATGAAATACGAACCAGAAAAGATTTCACCGTTGATGAGAATGGGCAGAGATGGCTCCATACTGGAGACATTGGAGAGTTTCATCAAGATGGATGTCTAAAAATTATTGGTGAGTTAATAAATTCAGGTGAACATATTATACATTTTTCATGGCTGTTAAGTACTGTAATTAACCCCCCTCAAATCTCCATGTCCTGGCATGCAGTCTAAAACCCTACCATGTATCCCAGGGAAATTCTGATATGTTAACATAAACTTGATTTAATTGTGTGTTTTAAAAGCTGATTTTTAAAACAATTGCTTCCTTTTAAAACAGTCTTAACATTTGACTCCACTCTGATAGTGAGACTGGTTAGTAATTAGAGAGTTAAATGTAGGCTAATTGAGCTAGATAAGCTGCCTTAGATTTTATAGTGTTGTAAGTGTGGAAATTGATTCAGTGAAAGGGCTCTTTTGGTAATACATGCTGAGGAATTAGATAAGCCTTTTTTTAATCTTGCTGTTCCTTATAATAAGAATATCCCTTTATCATAAAGGAACTAGGGGAAAAATAGGTAAAGGTGTTATGCACAGGCCTGTGGTAGGCTCATAATTTTTTGACACCTATAGACAGAAAAATAGGTGCTCTATAAACTACCAGGTGTCTCCCTTGAAGTCAGTGGCTGATTCAGGGTGCTCTTTAATCCTGAAAACCAAGCTTACTTGGTTTATTCTGTGAGAAAAATCTTCGGTCCTGTTGCAGCTGCCTTGCATTGGTCAGACAGCTACATAGCTCCCTTGCCTGGTTGCACAAAGCAGCTTGAAGGTACACAGCAAAGGTGAGGCACTCCTGGCTGCCGTCACAGCCAGCTGGGTAAGGCCCTGCCTTCTCTGGGCTACGTACAATAAGCTCAAATAATTCAGGCTTAATTTTCGGTTCCTATTGTTGTGTTTCAAATAACAGGTGGGCAGTTGCTCTTTAAATGTGGATTTAGCCTGAAAATAAATAACAAAATGTCGCCAAATGGTGCATCTCTTGCCTTAAGCGTCTGGACCAGACAGCACAAAATGCATGCTTCTAGCCCAAACACTGGCTTTTGCATAATCCTAGTTATCTTCCATTTACATGAGAGTGCTGTCATATAGGAAATGCTGTTCTAAAAGTAGAAAATGCATGGAATTGAAACGTGTCTCATTTTTGTGTGAGGGACGGAATGATAAAATATGAAGTCTGGAAACCTGCCATTAAATGTTTCTGGTACGTTCACCAAACATGAGTCAGCTTACCTTTGGGCATTTATATCTACATTTCAGAAAAGTACAAAATCAATGTTTAAAGTTTTGTGTTCTGTAATTAATGCTTAATTCCTTTTTTCCTCAATAGATCGTAAAAAAGATCTTGTAAAACTCCAGGCAGGAGAATATGTGTCTCTTGGCAAAGTAGAAGCAGCGCTAAAGAACCTTCCACTGGTAGATAATATTTGTGCGTATGCAAGCAGGTAAGAGGCAGACGATACTTTGCTATTGCTGTATGCTTTGTCTGTCCTACTGAAGCCGGAAGCAATTTTTTTTTTTTTGCCACTCAACGTGTGGAATTTTTTAAACTAGTTGAAAAAGGATTTTGTTTATAATACAAAGGAATAACTTTCTCTATCAAAACTAAAACATCTGAAATGTATGATTTCATTTTTCCTTTCCCATTTTTTTCATCATTCATTGGAAAATGCCAAGAATGAGTCTCTTTCGTTCCCTTTTCCCCGATCTGAAAAGCGGCTAAGGTCTGACTGCATTAACAGACATCACTCAAGCACTTTACAGATTATGACGTATAGAAGCCCTAGGGCACCTTGATCCTTGCTGTATTTAGCCGTGATCTGTTTTTCAGAGGAAGTACTGTTGTACTTCAGAGGATGGCAGGGGGAAAAACCCACCAAAAGCCCAGAAGCTGGCTTGCACGTTAAAAATACTTTTCTTTAACCCCTGCAGTACACCAGCAGAAGCGTTGAAGCTTGAGACTAAACACTCTGTAAATACTATGCAAACACAGAGTTAATAAATGATGAATGAAGGTCCTTTCTATTTACTTTCTACAGGTACTACTGAATTAGGCACATAAGAGCTCAAATATGTCTTAAGTTTCTATTTCTAGAATTTCCTATCTGTGCATACTACAGACTTACATGTATAAATATACTTCAGGTGGTCTTTGTTTCCTGTTGCCATTTTGATGTTTGGAAAGTCATTTTGGAGCTTCTGAACAATCAGAAATATTCTGATTTCCAGGATGGCCAAAAAAGCCCCACTTGATAATTTTGATTGAAAGAGGCCAGGACAAGCATATTTTGTTGTGTTAACTAATGGCAGTCATCCTGTAACTTCAGTTGTGACAGTTTTGGATCAGTAGGCTAACACGCATTGAGCATGCCACTGCTGAGAAAAATTACGCTTCATTTGTGGTCTTGACTTGTGGGTGAGTCTTTTGTTTGCTTGCTTTGACTGCGTGAGGTTATGTGCCTGTTCTGAGCACCCTCTGAGGTCTGTGGACAAAGAAGTTCCTGCAGGTGGTGATTTCTGCTCTTCTAGGATACAAGTTCACTATTGGAATAGTACTATCAAATTTTGTGTTAATTTTGCCAGGTCAGCATAACCCTGGAGGCTAAAATGCACTTGTCAGACAGGCACTTGGCTCTGATAGCCTGTGTCTTGTCTATTACTTAAAAACAGGAAAACCTATGAGCAATTTTTAAAGGTAATTTGCAAACAGAGTCTGACTACATTCCGCATTGGTTTTTCTGCTGCTATTGTATTTCTTCTTAATACTTTTATGTGTGTAACTTGGCATAAGCAGCCATGTAATACAGATTCTCTGAAGGATTGTCCATATGCACGTTTCATTGTGGGTATATACTCACCTCAGCAGTTTAAGCTTGGAGACTTTTTATTAGCAGTGCCTGTGACCTCCCTTATATCCTGTCTCTCCTTATACTTTGCCTGGGTGATCTTATATGCAAGAGGAGTCCTTCGTTTGTAACTGTTCTGTCTCCCACATGCAAAAGGACAAGGAGGGCAGACTTTTACTGATGGTTTAAGTCTGTGATTTGACCTTAGGTCTTGGAGTGCAAAGCTCCTCTGAGCATAGTCGTAGGGAATCAAAAGTGTTGGCATGGTATCGCTGCTTCAAAAGCTGTATTAATTGACCACTTCAGACAAAATACTGAGTGAGATAAGGAATAAAATGTTTGCTGAAAGGAATCATGATTAGACCTCCGTCAGACGAGACTCCTACTGCTTTATCAGCACTTCACCCATCCAAGACTCATTCAGTAGGTCTCAAACATCACGTCAGGAAAACGAGTAGTTCAGTTATCTGATGAATGAGCAAACATGGCAAAAAACCCAAAGGAGCTCTTAGTGGGAAGCTCAAGGAGAGCTGGTAAGGACCAGACTTTACAGAACAGAAATGATGATACCGACACATGGTGCCACTGCATGTCTCTTACCATAGGTCTGAGGGCCGTACTGGGGTAGGATCTCAAGCACAGCAAAGGAATGAGGATACCTGGTATAGGAGAGACGTTTCGGCAAAATCTCTTAGCATGGAGATGACTAAGCAGGTCCTGAGGACCAAATTCTGAAAATTTCTTCCTTCATGCTGTTGTTATGATCTCCAAGACTGAAGAAACTAGCAGAGTCAAAAGATCTGCAGAAGGAACAGTAGTGGAGAGGGAAGTAGCTGCTCCGGAGAGAAGATGTAGTCTTCAGGATACTTCTCAAGACAAACAGCATTTGAACTGCAACGAGTGAAGATTTAACTTAGTGATACAGATGAAAAGCTACACATTCCAGGAGCTGTTAGTTCCAAGGTGCTCTTTCCCAGAAAAAGCGTAGCTGGATGAACCCATTTGTCCAGAGACAGTACACTTCTACTCAAGAGACTGAATTTTAGATGAACCAGAAGTTTGAGGCCTACCAAGCCAACTGATTACTTGTAATTACGGTTTATCCCTGGATACAGTGGTGATATTGCTGGACATGACCTTAAGCATGTCAAAAGACTACAGGAATCAGGGATGAAAGTGCCAGAATCCTTTGTGTTCTGGATGCCTTCACACATAATACATTTATATTACAGAGTAGACCCTAGATGGAGTTACAAGGGTTCAGTACAGAGATAGCATGAGTGTGTGGGGAAAAATCAGAGAGGCAAAGATGGATGATGCAAGCAGTAAGTGATACTGAGGCTAATCTGAAGTCTTTCTGTAAGTACATTCTTAGTAGGAGAAAAATGAGGATGGTTTCAAGTCAGCCAGCAGGCAAAGCTTGTTGACCGATGATGCCAGGGAAGCCTGTGTTTGTAATGGATTTTTGTTCAGTCTTCACAACTGCTGTCAGATGCCCATTATTTATACCAGTAACAAAGGAGAAATTTGCAATGTGCAGTAACCAGAAGGGTATTCAGAGTTAGTATTTTAAAATTATTTTGGAGACCTTAAAGGATAACCTGAAGTAATCTCCACGCAGGGATTAAGGTTCTCTATTTTGCATTAATGATCTGTCTGGTGAAAGAGAGAGCTGAAAAGATCTAATAAAACTATACATAGTTAGGGTGGGACAGTATCAAAGGTACAGTGGAGGACAGTGTTAGAATTCAGAGCAAGCTTGACCAGATGGAGGTTTGCTTGAAAACAGCAGTCAGTTTAAAGAGGGGAAATGTGAATTATACTTAGACCTAAATAAACTCCAAAAATACAGGATGAGGACCACCAGCTGGTAGCAGTTCTGTAGGAGCTGACATGAGTCAACAAATGCCATGCTGTTATAAGAAGGTAAATAATATGGCGTAATCAGATGTATAGCCTACAAGATGCACAATGATCTTTTTGCTCTACCAAGCATTAAGGGTCTGAGTTCCACGTGCAAGGCTTCAGAAAAGGTGGACCTCTTCAAAAGAGTCCAGGAGAAAAATGTGAACGTCTGCGATGCATGACTTAGGAGGAAAGGGCATTGGTTAAATTGCTGAAGAAACCTGAGAAAGGAAGGAGGACTAGAAAGGTGAGAAGGAAAAAAAAATAGTAACAGTCTGTGAACGAATAAATGGCTTCTGTGGAAAGGAGAAGAGCGTCTGACTATTGGCTGTATGAAAGAAAAGTCACTTCCCTTACAGAAGCAGGCATTCTTTGAGATGTGTTGTGCCTATGCTCATTCCACAACCTACTCCCCAACCCCTCTTCACTGCAGTCCTCTGCTCCTCTACAGTAACTGGATTCTGCAGTTGAGAGGAAACTGAGGTAGGGAAGCCGCACAGCAGTCTTCATACCGTGATGCAAAACATGAGGAGAGGCAGGGCGCAGTGACATCGTATGGGTACTGCTTCCCCAAAGCTTTGAGCGTGAGGCACAGTGGAATATGCATATGGACAGCACACCTTGAAGCAATCCGGTTGCTGTAAGGTAAGCAGCTTCTCTCTCTACTTATTTTTAAGCAGGCAAAGGTAATTTGTATACTATTTCAGAAAGATTATCAGGTGAACAAAAGCCAACTGTTAAGAGCAATATCTCTGTAAGAAGTGCAACCACCCAACTTGAAATGTTATTTTTGAAAACCTGTTAACTGTACAGAATTCATACTAAAGTACATTATACTTCTCAGTTTCCATTCTTATGTCATTGGATTTGTTGTGCCAAATCAAAAGGAGCTCGCAGAACTAGCTCGAAAGAAAGGATTTAAAGGAACCTGGGAAGAGATCTGTAACAGTCCTGAGGTTGAAAAAGAGGTACTGAAGGTGCTAGCTGAGGCTGCCATGGCAGGTGAGTAGCTGGGTAGGGAGTATTGACCTTGTGGACTGTAATGGCTATGAAACAGGTAAGCATAGGCCCTGAAAATATTTCTTGAACTGTGTATATTTTGTAGAACATAAATGAAGCAAAATTTTCATACAGAAAAACCCAACAACAAAACATGAGTGGGGTCTATTCTTTTGGTTCATTAACTTTTTTTTTTTTTGACCAAGGCGAATGGCTGAGGAAAGAATATAAAACCAGGGCAAACTTAACAAGCTCAGTTCTGTTCCCTCTCTATATATATGTGTGTGTCTGATGCTCTTTAAGAGGTCCTGTAGTATCTTTTTGGCCTTAGCTGCTGGTCCAAAAGAATGCGCGTGATCTGTAGAGCCATAATATGTGTGCTGGGTATCCTACAGTCTCACATGCTACATACCTATGCATAGCTGGAATAAGCCCATGGTGACAGGGGCTCTCCTAGCTTCCAGTGACTTGCATCTGAGGGATTTCCTAAACTTGAAAGCAGTGACTTTGTAATTAATAATTTTCAGTAGGCTTTTCTTCCATTAACTCTTCTAGTTGCACTTCAAAGTTAGGTAAATATTGTGTGTCAGTATCCATACTATCTTGTGGCGGAGCTGCACAGCTCAGCTGGGTTCATGTGAAGAGACGCCTTGTTTGTTTTAGCCCTGCCATCTGCTAGTTCAGGTTGGTTCTGCCCAGCTCGTGTTGTTCAGTACCTGTTGTACTTCCCCCTCAGCGGTATCTTTTTCGTGCTGATTGGTCGTAGTCTATTTAGCTGTGCTGGTGCAGAATTAAACAGTGGCACAGTGATACTTTGTTCTTTCATAATAATTTCTGCCTTGTTTTTGCTTTTGACCATTACTAAGAACTGAGTTTTTTTCATAAAGCTGTCAGTTATGACCACAGAATGGTAAATTTGTTTTCCATACGCATTCTCTTTTACACTTTTCTGCAGTGAATGTTTTCTGCTCTCTGCTGTGCAGTCGCTCAGTATCATGATGTCCTTCTGCACCCCTTTGCAATTTGTCCTCGTCTTTTCTACCCCGGATAACTTTATGCTTCCAGCAGTCTTGGTCTCTTCTCCGTATTACTTGTGAATATGTTAAACTCTGAGTAGTAGAGCTGCAGACTTCTGTTACAGGAATGTGCTCTTACCAAGAGGGCAGTCTCAATCCTGCAACAGACTTACTGTTCCTTGCCCCATGTCTCTGGGCCATTTTTCTTCGCTGCGTGGCACATATGGGCAAAGCCTTTCTGAGAAGCTGACGTACAAAGTCGCTTGTTTTGTGCAACACTAACTGACCGTTCTAGAGAGAATTAAAGATGTTGTTAAAATGGATGAAACAAATATTTGATTTAATCCTGAGGCATTTCTACCAATTTTGATGTTATTTTATATTTGGGTTTGGCTATCACTTTGGTATCACAGGCTTTACTTTTAAAGCAATATTATGATTTTTAGTGCAAAATTGCAAAAAATCCCCAAACACAGTTTTAATGTCAAAAGGGGAGTAAAAAGTGCAGGAAAATATAAAAATGGCAGGTTGCATGGATAATTATCCACAGGTGGATTACTTTTTTTTTCATTTAACTTGAAAATAGATTATTTTTTTTAACATTGTCCATCTGGTGATTGCTTTTCTTAGAGTTATTTGTTATTCTTCTCTTATGTCTGAAAACATAGCAGAAGCTCTTGCAAATGATAGTGTTTTATGCTAAAGCTGTAACGTGCAGAGCACTGTTTTGTTTCGGTAAGGGGAACAGCTTACCATATGAACTTACTTTCCGTGAACAATTTAGGGCTATCAGGAAAAAACACCCTGTGTTTTCAAGCTTCAGTAGTGTGGATTTTCAGATTTTGTCTCCAGATGAGTATCGTAACGCTGGTACAACGGCCTATATTTTGAGGATACCGCTTCTGTGCCCGGAGGGTTTTCTGAAGTTAGGGAGAAGCACAGATACCCGGATGGCTGGGGTTTGTTTCAGTATTTCTGTGGATGCTGGACTGGTGGCTCCTGTCACTCTGCTTGTCACCACACGGGTTTTCAAAGCTAACCATGGGGGGTTTGAGGAGCGCTTCTTCATTTACGTCACGCGCTTTTCTGCTTGAGAATACAGTTCCTCCTTTTGTGCTTAATTGTAGAAAAACGGTTACATTTACATTTTGTAATAAAAATGTTTATTTTTACAGCTAATCTGGAGAAGTTTGAAATACCAGTAAAAATTCGTTTGAGCCCTGATCCTTGGACCCCTGAGACTGGTCTAGTGACAGATGCGTTCAAACTAAAACGCAAAGAGCTTACAGCGTACTATCAAATGGACATTGATCGAATGTATGGAAAAAATGTAAAATAATTCTTTTTTTTCTGCACCACTTTGCTACAATGAGCTTGGATCAAATAGGAAATACTTGAATTGCCTGTCTCAACACTTGAGATCAACACAGAAACATCATTCCTCATTTGCAGCTTAAACTGATATTCCTGACAACATCACCATGATGACTGGCAAGTTTAGTAAAATGTTACGGCAGCAAACTTGTGTCTGTCTCCTTCTTTCCAGTTTTCTCTGCTACCTTGTCAGTCTGTGGATTTTCCCGAGTCTTTTTGGGGAACCATGATTCTGAAGTCTCAAGTTTTTAAACGTTTATAAATCCTGTATAATGTTTTATTTGTATCTTTAAAATTTGGATGTATATAGAGAGAACTTGGCTATATAAGAAATGGTTATACTGGGGGCCTTTTTTACCTAATTATTTAAAGATAAGAAGGTATTGATGTTGTGACATTATGTATATTGAAAATGCATGTGACGAGATCATTGTTGAACAGAGGACCAGGTTATTTGCTGCTGTGCTATTTTTCTGTGTAAATCTGAGGGAGAAAACGTTTGACATTCCAGCTTGTGTAATACACCTTCAATATGTGCCTAATGGTTACTTTTAATTTTTATCTGAAAATGAAAAGATGGTCTTGGCACAGCTCTGCAGAAAGGCAGGTTCTCTTGCAGGTGTTAGTTAAAGCTTAATACAGAAGATGCTATTAACACAGCAGAAGTTAAACCTAAGAATAATCTCTCAAATACAGAAACACCTTTTTTAAATAGCTCATGACCCTTTCATCCAGTAGCTGAATTGTACGGAGCAAATAAGAACTCTCAGCATTAATTTCATGGAACGCTTTGTAAGTTTGACAGTCCCTCCTTTTAGCAGAGGGACTGTAACAGCTTTTGTCTTTTCTCATGAGGTTTGGACATTATGCTGGGTTTGCTCTTCTGTTGTTTGTGAAAGTCTGTTCGGCCCTAGCTGCAACCCAAATCTTACTGGGGGGATTTTTAAAGTCATAATGACAGTTATGTTCTCAGCTCACACAGTGCCTAGCTGCCCTTTGTGCCATTAAAAATCTCCCATTAATTCTGTATTCTTTTGTTTAGCATTTTTCAATTTAAAAACAGGTATTTGGAGTGTTTGTCAGCCAGTTCCTTGGTTTGTTATACCCAGTTCTTACTTTGGGAAGGACTCTCAATTTCTGTTTTACTAAAGATACGTGACTATTGTTTGAGGAACTATGGGGGATCTTTTCTTCTTCAGTGAAAGTGTTTAGATTTGTTTCAGATGTGAATTTTACTTTCAGAATATTTCTAGAAAGAGTGTTTTAAGCAGGGTTACATGAGAATGTGAAAAGGCATACATCAGTCAACTTTGTGATGGAGCAAATATTAAAATGGCTGGAATTTTGAGATTATTCCTTCATGCATCATTTACTTGCAGTACTAAAAAACAAGGTCTTCATGCTCACGTGGTACCCTGCTGTGGTAGCGTATAGCAGTTCTGAATGGCAGAAGCCTTGTTCAGGGGAGAGAGTGCCTGCTGTTAGCATTTGTGACATGGGAGTTTTGGGACATGTTTGATAGGCAAATTCTCATTTAAAATAAATCTGAAATATTATTTAAAGTAATGCTTTCCATTGATTATGGAAAGCAGTTTCATAGGAATCAAAAGTTGTCAAGTAGGTTCCCTGCACCCTAGTTTTGATGAAATAATGAGAAGGTTTGTGCTGTATGTTATGTTACATTACCATCTCTCCCGCTATTCATGGATTGCCCCTGCTGCTGTCTATGAAAAACTGTTCCTGTTTGGTGCATTTTGATGTAACTAGTCAAATGGAAATAAAAGCAACAAAAAGAAATCAGAACCACATTTATGAGATTAATGCCTTCATACATCTAGATCATAAATTAAATCCTTGTGGCAAATAGAGATAAATCTAAAGTTGGAAAATGACTGAAGGATCTGAATGTGGAAATTGCCACGTCTATAGGGAAGCATCACACCATATATTAGACATTACTAATATTTAAATATGTATCTGTGCTACATCAACAGGTTCTTAAATGGTTCACATTCAGCGCAGGATGTGCATTGTTCAAATATTTTTTTGTGATTTTTAGTGAAAATTAATGAATTGCTGAAGTACTCTGTATATCACTTGGTGCATTGTGAAGCAGATTTAAGAAAATAAATCTGCTTTTGGTTAATTCAGAAGAAATCTGAAGTTAGGGTTTTATTCTGGTAAGGTTTTAAATTCACTTTTGGATAAATTGCATAAATGAAACTCTTAAAATGGTTTAGAAATAGTAGTTTTAATTTTTCTCCTAATCCAGTCTCAAGATTGGGTTGCAGTCTAACTGTGTATTTGATTTTACAGTTCAGGTTTTTTTATTTAAAATGGATGTTGATATATATAGTTCCTCCTTCTTTAGCCATCAGATTCATTGTGGACATTTATTTTTTCTACAGAATGTGCAGATAAAGCAGTTCATTAATTTTAGCCTCAGTGTTGAAGGTACACTTTTAAAATATTTGTATGGGCTTAAAATATTTGTGATGAGTATGGCTTTTCTTTCAATTTATAACAAAAGGCAGAGTTTAGCGCTGGTAGATTTTGAGTCCTTCCACGTCTCGTTGAGGCCACCGGTCCCGTGGGTGCCCACGCTCCTCGGGGCGGTGAGCCGCCGTTGCTGTTCAGACGTAGGGCTTCTGGGCTCCGGCAGTCTTAGCCCTGCTGGCTGCTGTGCCAGTCAGACACCTTTGGCTGCCGCCGTGTTCTCCCCCGTGCCCTTCCACTGCTGAGCAGAAGGACAGCTTTGGGGGAGTTTGCTGAATCACTGCGGAGGTGCAGCCAGGAATGTAGCTGGTCTCGCTCCTTTTTCTTCCCCCCCACCCTGTGTCTTCCCATGCCCGATGTGGAATGCATTGCACGTGTCCCGAAGGCTGCCGAGAGCCATAGAGGAAATTAGGAAAAGTGCTTGGTTGGAGGTAATGGTCTCCGTCACGTGGGGAATTTTGTAATGGAAAGAGCCGTAACTTTTAAACAGTCTTTCTGAGTTCCAGCTAAGAAGAAGGGACATATACCTCACCTGAGGGGCCCCCAAAAGGGGGGGATTTTTAGCAAAGCTTTTGTAAATATAAACTACCCAGGACTCTGAATCATTGGAAATTGTAACTACTTACTCTGTTGTGGACATTGACATATTTCATTATAAAAAATGACTGACCAAGAAATTCCAAGGATGCTGTGAATCTCCTTTAAGTTCCTCAAATTCTTTAAAAATATTTCAGGACTCTAGGCGCCATTCAATCTAGATGTCATAGGTGTTCTTTGCAGAGAATAGCGTTTCTGGAGTAGGTCAGGAAATTTAAGAAATTACATGTCAGAAAAGAAAAGACCTTGCAAGTTTACTAATGCTGCTGCTACTGCAGTTTACAGGCAAGCAGGACCATACCTCAATGGGAAGCTGTATCTTAGCAGTAAAATAGTTTGCTGAAAATGAAAGCGAACAACGATGTGCAACTGAAACTAAGGACGTAATGCATGCCTACGTCCCCCGGGTTTTATAGGTAGGATGCAGAGAAGCGTATGGAATTGAAACCATTCATTAAGAACGTCCTGTAAAGCTTGTAAGTTTATGCAGAAATTGCTGTAGGACATAAGACTTCTTTGCAATAACCTCTATCCTGCTAAAATTCACAAGCTTTTATTCTGTCCTAAAACTACATTTCAGTGATGCAATGCAGCATTTTTGTTTTTTATTAGTGTGATGTATTAACTACTTTGGAGTCGGTATAAAATTGTGTACATCTGTTTCTTTACTGCTAAGAGGAACAATCTTGCATACACCTTGGGCCAGGCTGAAAAGTTAATTGAATGACCAGTTGTATGTTATTGTAATTGGTTATTTAATGTAATCTCATTTTCAGTGTGATCTTGGTTGTTACTACGAACTGCCTGAACATTGTATATCCTAATTGAGTTGTATTGTATGAATTATTTATTTGTAATTGGATATCATGTTTCAGAAATAAAATTAATTTCACAAAACAGGCCCCGTACGACCATTTTTTTGAGTGGCATTTCATTTTTATCTATCTGAGCCTAGTTAATTGACGATTGTAAATTAATGAATTTAAATCATGTCAGTTGAGTGCTTGGTGGGTTGGGATAGTCAAAATGTTTTCTTTCCAGGGAAATTTGTTTGGTGGTGGGCATGTCCTTTTGTTTCACTCCCTGCCTTGTGTTGCTGGCAACCTTCTGCAAGAGTCTCCGTCCCTGCGCTGCTCACATTTGGTGTCTTGACAGTTCCCTATGTGAAGAGCCACGTGCTTGTGCTTTGCAGGTAGTGGATGTTCTGGTTGACTGCTCGGCGGTAGGTGCTCTGCAGATAGTGCTGACGGGTGTTTCTGCGTGTTAATGTTGGTGTTGTGTTTATGTGTCTGGACTGGGTAGTATCACCCTTGTGTGCAAGGCTTGCTAATTCAGGAGTAGAAATAATACCTGATGTAGTGGGAATTTAGCCAACTCGTGTCTTTTGAAAGTGTAATTTCATGTCTTGTCAGGTATTCAAAATAAATGTGATGGTTTGAAGAGGAATGCAGGAACACCAGTTATCGGGTTAGCCTGGTGTTCCACCACAGGACAGCGGCCATCCTGCTTTGTCTATTTTATTTGCGTGTGATCTGCCATGTACCCTTTTTTAAGAGCACTGACTGTGGTAATACCTTATCTAAGGCTGTAAGCTTCTGACATCTTTTTTTTACTATCCAGGTGCACTAGGACTTACATTTGGTGTTTAATTTTCCTAAAGGTTGTGGGCTGAAGGGTCGGATCCCAAAGAGAGTTGGACTTCTGAAGAGATCCTAAGCACTTAAATTTAAGGTTTTGATTACAAGCTCACAAACCATTTCTGGGAACCATCCAACCTGGAGGCATCTCAACAGATGCCTCTTTTTCCTCTCTTTTTGGGGGGTCTTTATTTACAATTCCCCAGGTGCCTAGGGTCGTAGTGCTGGTTAAAGGTCAAGCCTTCCCTGCTGCATAGGCAGTCTTTGTTTTTATCCCTTTAATCAGCCATGAGAAGGCTCCAGCTTCCTCCTGATTTTCAGTTATATTCAAAGTAGTTGTTGTTTTCTTTCCTTCAAAAATAATGATTTTTTTTAAGACTGAAAACTTTTTATTTCAAATTATTTTAGGGTAATATGTAATTGATTTTGTTGTTGTTTTGGGGTTTTTTTTCTCCTCTTAGGCATCCACAGCTGCTACAATGCCTTTAGGGGACTCTTGGATAAAATAAAGAGAAGTAAACAAATTCTGGACTATTAGAGTAGGTTATTTATTATAGCAACTAATTTCAGAAAGGAGAAACATGTAACCATTTTAGGAGCCTTAGTTTTCAGAAAACATTATGTTAAGAAAATCATTAGAGGCGTCGGATCCGAAACAATAGATACAATAAAATTACAACTGAAAATTTGAGGTCCTGAGTTGCTGTTGTAGTCTACACCAGAAAAATCTAGGGCAGGCAGCAGGGAAAGAGAGTACCCAAACAGTTAGAAAAGTGAGTGATTTGTACAAAAACTAGAATTTTAATACTTGGGAATAATATTTTTGAAAATCTTTTAATATTTCTGTGTACATACAGTTTCTGTCTTGGGAACAGCTGTTCAACCGAGAACGGTGCCCGCGCTACGCGTGCACGGCTGTGCCTGTTCCTGGGCAGCAGCCCCCCTGCCCTCCCGTTCCAGAAGTTCCCTGGCCGGCGAGAGCAGAGGGGAAGCGAACGGTGCGGGAAGTGACCACTGCTTGTCCCTAGAAGTCACACGAATAAAGCGGATTTGTCTGTGCTCGGCAGGCTAGGGGAGCAGATGATACATGCACCTTTTCTTTTATGTTGGGGGAGCCAACGGTAGAAATATTTCTTGTTTGGGAGGAAAGAGCTGAGTAGTTTTCACCTGCCTTCTGGGGTGCCAGTGCGAACTGGAGATGTTAGGCTGGACGTTCCCAGGACGTAATTGTAAATGTTTGCACTTACTGAAGCTACCAAGTATTAAAACAGACACCTGTAACTTTAAGCAAGAAGAGTCCGTAAGATTTGGATCCCATATTTCATTAAACCAAGCATTTCACTCCTGCTTTACATGGAAAACTCTGCTCAGCGTTAACTGCCTGTCCCCCTGGCGCAGCCCGAGCAGCCTTCGGACGCGGCAGGGCGTTGGGCCGCCTGCGTCTGCCTGCGGCCCTGGACGGGCGTCCCCAGAGCGCTGCCTGGTCCCATGTGCACGGCAGCTGGTAGAAGAGCAAGCGCCATTCCCAGTCGGTGGGTTGGGTTGTGTTGGCTCTGTGTCTGTGTGTGTCTGTGTCTGGGGGTGGGTGGGTG
>Ga0065711_1043121_pt1 | contig 14922 bp, 10 predicted proteins | sample Hoacrofraction12_FD_59098 | JGI IMG/M metagenome (GOLD analysis project Ga0065711, IMG submission 59098) | Hoatzin crop microbial communities from Cojedes, Venezuela - Epithelial fraction 12 v2 (version 2) | ecosystem: Host-associated > Birds > Digestive system > Esophagus > Crop | place... | reverse complement strand
TGGACGTGGTCCTGTGCAGCCTGCTGTAGGTGACCCTGCTTCGGCAGGAGGGTTGGACTAGATGACCCACAGAGGTCCCTTCCAACCCCTACCATTCTGTGATTCTGTGATTCTGTGATTCAGGAAAATAAAATCACAATTATATTTTCTGTATTTCTTGAGCTTAAAGTTGAAACCAAATGATAAAAGTTGCACCTGTAATTCCAAACTAGTAGACTAAGGGACATGTTTAAGTAATTTATTGAAAAAATTTTTTGCAATATTTAAGAACCAAGCAACATAATTTTGTCCAATAACTACCTATTTCATCAAATTAGTCAGTAATAGTTGTTAAGTGACAATTAATATTTACTTATTACACTAAGCAAATTTTTATTAAAGCATATCTTAAAATATTCTGGGTAAAACTTTATTTTATATTCTTATATATATATTTATATAGAATAATATATATATTTAATATATATTTATATTTTTTATATTCTGTAATTTATTTTCATAGCTTGGAATCTTTACTATCACTTGTTATTCCTAGTGCACATAAAGCACCATAAAATATTTAAGAAAACAAGAATTTACATCATCCAGGCTTCAGTGTGACACAAATAACAAACCCAGCATCTAATTCCATGATCTTCAGTGATAGCTAGCTAGATCTTAGAAACCAAAGGAGGAAGAATGACATTCCCTTTAGAATAATTTGTTAGATATCTACAGACTGGAAGAGAGCACTTTTGTTTGTCTTTGTACTTACAGCAGGAAAATTGCCACAAGTGATACAAACATTGGTCTGTATATTTTGGTATATGTTTATGTGCAGATTGCAACACTTCCATAATAACAAAGAAAACGTTGCTTTCCATATTATTCATTCAGTTCATCAGTCTGAATATTACATTATTTTATTCAGGTTCGTTGATCAGGAGACAGTACTAGATTACCGGTAGGATGTTGGGTTTTTTTCTTCCTTTAGACAAGAAAACATATCCAAGATAAATTCAAGATCTATTAAGAAAGATGTAATCTTGAGCCTTTGGGACTGTTTAGTAGTACAGGACATTTGCAACAACAGAGTAGAACTGCTGCAAATTTACAAACAACCCGAAATAACAGATTTTGACAAAACCACAAGTAGCACTCCAGCTCAGAAATTAAGTGTTGTAAGTCTGTGCAAAATAAATAAAAATATTCGAACTGTATATTAGCTTTGGACAAAAATACTTGGTTGCATGTTGAAGCCTGCATGTGATGTGTAAAGGACAATTTAAAAGCGCTTCTGTTCAAGATGGGACAAGAATCCTAGACACAAAAAAATCCAACAACATCCACAAAGTTTTGCTTTAGCAGGAAGTCAGCAGAGACAGATGAATATGACAGAGGTATTCCACAATTTAAAAGCGGATTTGTTTCAACTACGCTTCTTTTCCTTTAAGCTCATTTTATATGAAGATCAAATGACTTTTTTCCATGAAAGTTCGAAGGAAGAGTGTTAGAAGCTTGTATGCCTGCATTTGCTTTGGAAGCAGGACATATTGAAGTGGATAGGACATTGATCAACAGAACACTTGCATGGTTTCCAGAAACCTCTGCCAGACACATAGTGTAAACTCGGGGACAATGAAACAAGCTGAATCAGAACTATGCTAACTACAGCTTCAATCACAGGCAACACACCGTTGCCCTCTTTCCGTAACCTGATACCCAAAAATTTTAACCTAGGAAACAGAACAAGTTTCTATCACCTGCCATCTGATACAGAGAGACAGGTTCGTTAAAAGTCCCATGACAGAGTTTTAGAATTGAGATAATTAAAGGAAAAGGCTATTATGCAATTCCCTGCTTCATAATTAATGCACATAATTTATCTGACTGTTTGTAATGAGAACACGTTACAATTAAACTCAGCATTCCCTTGATAAATCTGTCATCTTATTTAGTGAAAAATGACAAAAGGGTTTTTGCTTTAATACTGTAGCTATGTCTGTTATGAATCTCATCGTTTTGCTTCCCCAGTTCTTGTAACGGTTCTTTTCAATCAAAGTCCAGATGGTTTCTGGAAGCCTTCATCTTTACCAGTGAAGAGAACATCTATCTGACTTCTTGTGCAACTGAGCACAGCCAACCACCATTCTACATTTAAATATTCTAATATTTATGACTTAAAAACGAAGGGGGAAAAAAAGCCTACAAAAGAAAAAACACGTGGCAATTGAAGAAGCTGTATTAATTAAGTGACACATAGTTACTCTAGTGAATGGAGAACAGTCTGTAATTCTTCTGGATGAAAGGATTTACTACATTTAGCTTTGATTCCATAGTTTCTACATGGCCAACTTAACAAGCGAAATCTCATTCCAGATTAATGCAAATTACTGTTACAGAGCACACAACCATATTACCAGTTAAGATTACCTAAATGAATGATTAAATTGGCATATGAAAATGCTTAGTTTTATGTCAGCACATTTAGAAGAAGGTGAGTTTAATTAGAATTCAAGTTCATTTACGAATTACTGTCCATTGAATCTGATTGAGACTAAAATGGTTTTATAATGCATACACTTTCAAATATTTAAGTTCTTCTTGAAAATCTCAGTGCCGTTAACTGGGTCACTAATGTGAGGTTAAGGCTTACCCAGATCTAGGTGAGTCAGAAATAAAGCAAGCTGATTATACTGGTACCTCTTCCCACTCTTCATTAAAAGTTGTTGTATATTTCAGTGAATTTACAGTAGTACAGTAAGAGGTAGGCAGGACTATTGCATAATAAACTATAAGTCTGGACTGATGAACAAAGGACACATCACTGTAAGCTGTATAATTTATTTAATTGGCCAAGCCATTTCAAATAAAGGCTGACATTACAAGGAAATGTATTCATGAAATTGGGTAACAGTTACAAACTCAGAGTACAAAACAATATGCAAAGTACCTAGATCTATGGACTCAGCTCAAGGGTGAGGTGCCATAGCTCCCACTTAACCTACATTGCCAAAATGAATTCACATTATGTAGAAAAGTTCTGAATTCAGTAGCTAAGAAATCAACCTTTCACTTTGCATTTACAATAATATTTAGTTTGACAGTGAAAATACTGTATAAAGTATTTATCGCTACAAAAAGAGTTCATCTGTAATGCAGTTCAGCACAGAGACATATAAGCAAAACTTGGGCATGTAAGTCATCCCCTAGTCTTATTTATAAACACAGAGCATAAGCCATTTAGGAGACTCCGTGTTTAACGATCTTGAGCATAGCTTTCAGTGCCATTAGTGCATCAGGTCAATACTAGATAATGACTGCAGCTTTCTTCTTGACCAATGAAAGTACCTGTTCCTAGCAAAAAGCAGAAAAAAAGCCAGACAGTATCACAGGGAAACAAAATCAAACACAAAACCAAAAATAGCCCTCGTTGTGAAATGGGCTCCAGGGACTAGTTTCACTTGTTATGGATTTTGCAGTGACTGCCAGCACACAGTGCTGACGTAACTAAAAAAGCTATATTGCAGTGGTCAAGTATTTGCATACTAGTAGCCAATTCTGTAAGCACTGAAATGCTGCAAGTGAACAAGCACTTGCTGATGGAAAAGACAGTAAAAAAGAAGACATTAGCAGTGAAGAAACACTGCAACTCATGAATTGCCAGCGCGTTGTAGCAACATGTGGTGTCATCCAGAAGTTCCTCAGTGGGAACTGAAGGTTCTTGTTTACTTGGCAGAACTGAACCTTCTATCCCTGAGAAGGGAGCTCAGCTGCTGTTCAGTGTTTCCTGTGGGTGCCCACTGGAGAATAGAGTGCACATATTCCTGCCTCCAAAGGAAGCATGTTTTGCAATTTCTCCAATAAAATACACTGAAATTTCAATTTCATCCATCAGGCAGAAGGGACATTTGTGTAACCCAGCGATATTTAATTTGTTGCTGTTCTGTTCACTTAAAATTCACCCAGAATGGTAGAAATGGAGTTGCTAGAAGTCAGACTAACACACTGATCTCATATGCTCAAACCATACAGCCTAATGATTTAAAAGCCTGGGATCATGATTCGGTTCCAAGTGTTCAACTGGGAGAAAGGTTTATAGATGAACAGTCCTCTTGAATAGAAACATTTTCAAAGACAAGAGACACATCTTTGTCAAATATTTATGAATGTGATCCTGTCCATACCTTCCTTTGTCACTTGTCTGAAACAGGAATGAAATAAAGAGTTAAAAGCTGTTTTTCACAGCTGTTTTAAGCATTATTTCACCTACTTAAAATTGGTGCTCAGTTTACAGACATACCAGACTTTCATTATTGCATAATATTTTGTTGTGCTAGTGTCCTACACATGCCATTACTTAAAGTCATGCCTGATGAGCCTGTTCATAATCACAGAATCACAGAATGGTAGGGGTTGGAAGGGACCTCTGTGGGTCATCTAGTCGAAAATAATACTACTGCAGTGGACAGCCCTTTGGATATTTGTCCTCAATGTAAGTACTGCATCTCAGCAACCAGACATTACAGATGCTGCTAACAGAGTTAGCGGAAGAATACAGGAAACAGGTTAATGAGCTGTTATTCCTGCACACCTGAGGGGAAGCTAGACATTTTGAACCCAGTGTGCAATGCCTTTAAAAGATCATGTTCCTGCCTCTTTGAAATCTGATGCTCTTTTCTTCTTTTGAGACTATGTTGATTACGGAGTGGTAGCTCAGGGGCTTGGAAAATATCCTGATCCTGACTATACTGGAAATCAGGAACTGGATTTCTTTGCAATGTGGTGATTTGGGGTTGAAGAACTATTTACCTACTATTAAGAAAGTTTCATCTTACTACTTGAAATGAGTAGGTTCTGTGGAAATTTTCTCCCCCTTTGGAAGTGACCATAGAAAAAATCACTCTGGTAAAGCAGGTCCTATATACAAAAGTTATCAGTAAGTACACAAAGAAAATATTTTCAACACAGAAATATAAAGGGCTCTCAGCATGAAGAGAGTGGAAAAGCTTTATGGTCCTTCCCCTTGCTTCTATCATGGAAGGCCAGTTGAAGCTATCTATTGTCCACATGCTGAGCACAGACAACTTTCAGCCACTATTCACAAAAATAATGAAGAACAAATTACACTTGCAGCCCTGGAAATGGCCGTGGAAGAAACTGAGAATAGACTATGCCTTCTGGATGCTATTCTCCTCTAGAGACAGTGGGGCATCTCACACTACAGTTCCTCATCTGAACAAAGTGGTCTATCCTCAGAACAGACCCAGACTCAGGTCTGGGTTTGGCATGAAGGCAAAAGGGACAGTAGTCATCCTTCCTCAGCACCATCTGCCTAGAGCACCACTCACACTCTACAGAGGGTGATGCAGCATCCTCAGTTTTTCACCCATCACTATCACAGATACCTCTGGTCCTGCACATAGCAACAGGACACAGCTTTTGCATAAGATTCTTATTTCCACATTCAAGCTACCAGAATAACAATACCCACATATTTCTCATGTCAAAACCACTGGCTGTTCAATTACCACATGTTACTAATATATTCTCTGAATAAGAAAGCTTCGTCATTTCATACAAGTGTTATACTACCCTGAAGCTGTTACTCAGAGCAGCTCACAGCTGTTTTTCATGTATGCTAGCTCATACACATTGCTTCCGGGCTGTTCACTGTCACTTTAACAATCCTTTATGACCTCCATGACAATTTCATGCCAGCTTGTGGTGACTTCTGCTGTACTGATTTGTACCTATAATTATTATATTTCAATCTTGAAGTGCCAGAACTGTACAGCTAAAAGTAACAATTTTTAGCCTTTTCAGTTTATATGCTCCACTCTTAGTCCCTGAAATTAAAGGGTAATCTTGAGTTAATTTCAACAGGGAGAAGCAGCAGACTCCCATGTGCCTATTCCAATGAAATGAGTGCTCTGTGAACTGCAAGAATTCCTGCATGCAGTTTCCTCAGAGAAGCAGAACTAATCTAAATGATGCTGTGGAAAAGAATGTCTGTTCAAAGAATGTTCTTCTCACAAATTGGCAGAAATTATGTCAAAAATGGTTCAGAAAATGATGAACAGTGTCCAGGAGTGTCATTTCCAGAAAAGGTAGAGTTCTATATTCCACTATTTAGCATAACCATGTGTCTCAAACTCACCCTTTCTGAATCAAAATAATTCTAAGAATCTCCATATTGGGCTCACTGACGTGGTATTCTTGAGCAAGATCTTTAAAAAATCACATATTTTGGGGGTGGAGAGGGAGGTTACATGTGAGAATGTAATGAAATTATTGTATTCAAAAGAAAATGAACCACCTTATAGTGGGCTTGCCAGCTGAGAATGATTTCATGAAAAATCCAGAAGAAAAATGCTGAAATCTGGAAGGGTCAGTGCAGTTGTTGAACAAACAAGCAAAATAACCTTAATGGAAAAGTAAAGTAGATGCCTGAAATAGACATAGGCTATTATTTAATAATGAAGCTGCTATAGACCTACTGAATGATTGGTATAGCTTAGAGCAGGAGCACCTGAGCTTAGATCTACTGATTTATGTAAGAAATCCAAATAATCAAGGAAGAAGCTGTTTGGGGAACCTGACAGACTTGAAGATAACATTGCCATAAGATAGACATCTGAAGAAAAATCTAGGTTTTGGCTGAAGAAGTGGACATGGTTTGAGAAATTCAAAACATCTGGAACTTCCATTCAGTAAGGAGCACATATATAAATAGACAGTAAAATTGTCAGGGTTTTGATTACCTTAGAAGAAGAAAAATATAATTTGGACTAAGTATTGTCTCAGTGAAAGAAAATCAGGCATAGGAAAAGACTGCCATCAAATAAATCCCTGAATTGAACCTCAAAGAACTGAAACAGTGCAGAGAAGAAACACACCAAAATCATGAAGGGACTGAAGATACTTGGTTACTCAAAACCTAGACTTTTTTATGTCTACTTGTTTTGTTTTCTTTCTAGTTCTTTGTTAAAGGAAAAGAAGTAGCTAAATAGCACAGAAGAACCTGTGGCATTTCTATAGCAAATGTTATTTTCATTCTGTTATGGAACAAAACCAATTCTCCTTCCCACCCACTTGTCCCCAAAACACTCCTTCAATAAAACAAAACTTACATCAGAAATAGACTCACATCAGAACAATAGGCCAGTGTTCAGTAATTAACACAAGACCCAAACCTCCAACACCCTGGGAAAATATTATCTATTAACTGTACTGCGGTGAATCCATGTTCCTAGGGAACCAAGTAACTTCTTTGACAATATATTGGTCAGAACATACAGATTAAATTTTGGGTTTTGACTAAATTCCTCTTACTGGTCCAAAATATTTCCACATAAAAAAATTTTGCCACTATACTTGCAAGACATTATCAATACTACTTTTATTCCACAGGAATGAAGTATAAAGCTGCTGCAATCAAATTCCAGTGTTTTTATGGGTGGCAGTTTGAAGTCTTGACTTGTTTCTCCAAAGCCCAATCTAGAGAAAGTGATGAAAAATATCTTGAGCAAGTAGCAGCAGATGCTTGTATCTGGTCACAAAGTTTTCATGTGAGAGAGAATAATCTTACTAATTCAGAGAGTTTTAAAATAACATATACTTACACCACAGATTAGTCCTCTATCTCATCATGTAGAAGTGACACGGAGCAAACATAGAGAAAAACACTAAAAATACACAAAGAAAAAGAGTTGCTAGCACAAACTGTGCAAGGTTCTATAAATTGCTCTTGCTGAAAACATCAAAAGTAGAAGAAAACTATAAACTAAAACATCATTATACTTCCACATTTCCTATGCAACCCGATGCTGTAGTTTTGGAAATTCATTGCTGTTCTAGATACTGTTTTAAATGTAAAAAATAGTTCAGAGAGACTATAAGTCAGTTCGAGAATTTAGCCAGCAGCATCACATACATCAGCAGAATGCCTTTGTTTCATCATCTTTTGTAATTCAGGTGGTCACAATACCAAAGCAGTGTAAACCTCTCATTTAGACTACTCAACCTCAGCATCAGTGTCAGGAGCCTCGTCTCCACTGAAATGGCGGGAAGTGAATTTTTCCAAGGGTTACTCAGAAGAAGGGCCTATATTTAACATATTGGTAGAGTATGGGGACTAAACTCCATGTTTGAGCTAGATCAAACCCTTTCTTAAAGCACAAGAACACCGTAATATCAGTAAACAAACCATGAAAGAACTCAAAAGAACCCTTCCGTACTAAGTATGTGTAGGTAGGCTTTAAATTTTAGAGTAAATGCACCTGACCTTGCCCATGTCTTTCCTTCTACTAGAAAAAACGCAAAGACCATCTGTAGGTGAGATGCTGCAGGACTAATTACTTAACCGGAAGTATTTATTCTAAGGTGAGAGAAAAAAGATACATCTTTCTGTTGCTGTTTTTGTTGGTTTTCTTTTTATTCTAATAAAATAAGGTGTATGAAGTAGGTGCGTGACCTCATGGGTTGTAATGTGGCATAGGAAAACCAATCCGCTTCAGACTGCTCCATATGTGTAAATATGAGTAAATAGGGTCATTACATATAATGCCTTAAAGTAACTTTCTTAAGTTACTTACTCTGAAAGACATGGGTGAAAATGTCACAAACTCTGCAATTACTGCTTAAAAAAAATAAAAATTGTGAAACTTGGTCTGTTATGACAAATACTCTCACACAAGCAGAGAAAACATGGTACAGTGGATTTTCGTAGGAAATAGTAACAAAAGTTGTACAGTGCCTTAGGTACTTGCCCTGGTTTTGGCTGGAACAGAGTTAATTTTCCTCCTAGTAGCTGATATAGTCCTATATTTTGGATTTAGTATGATATAATTGTTTATAACACACTGATGTTTTTAGTGACTGCTACGTAATGCTTATAGGCAAGGACTTTTCAGCTTCCCATGCTGTGCCAAAAGGGAGGTGCACAAAAAGCTGGGAGGAGGCATAGCCAGGACAGCTGACACAGGATGGCCAAATGGACATTCTCTACCATGACATCACGCTCAGTGTATGAGCTGAGGGAAGAAGACAGAATGGGGAGACATTCGGACTGATGGCATTTTGTCTCCCCAAGTAACTATTATGTGTGATGGAGCGCTGCTTTCCTGGAGATGGCTGAACACCTGCCTGCCAAAGGGAAGTAGTGAATGAATTCCTTACTTTGCTTTATTTGCATGCACCGGTTTTGCTTTAGCTATTAAACTGTCTTTATCTCAACCCATGAGTTTTCTCACTTTTACCCTTCCAATTCTTTCCCCCATCCCACCAGGAGGAGAGACCAAGCTGCTGTATGGTGCTAAATTGCCACCTGGGGTTAACCCACGACAACAGATACCATAGTTCCATAGGCTTAGTAATGCTATGGGAGTGCTACTGTAACCTTTACCTTCACTGTTGAGCCAGTGTTTTCAGAGCCTCTGTAGTATTTTTTTCCATTTATTCTTCTCATGCTCTTGTTCTGATATTGTTGCTCTCACAACCTTGCACCTGCAACCCCGAATAGTGGTGGGCTTTCACAGGAAGCAGCTCTCACTTGTCTAAGAATGACCCCTTAATTCCCCTGTTTTCCTCATCTAGCTTTGTAGATTCTAGTTTATTAGACAGAACCATAACACTGTGCACAACCAAGTAGAGCATAGTGATTTAAGTACTCAATAAATATTAACCCATAATATGTGTACACACAAGATTAATATGCAATAAATACATATCACTGCCAGCTAATTCATGTCTCGCAACCAGTTCTAACACCATCAGGGATGGGAACAACGGGGGGTGAAACGGGTGGAGGGGTGGTGGTGGTTCAGCAGGTCCTGGTAAAAAGTGCATAGCACTAGAGGAAAACAAGGTGAAGAATCATCTTCCTCACTGCCATCCGCTGCACTGGAGGAATGCCCAGAGCTCAGCTAAGGATCCCATCACTGCTTCTCCCAGCTGGCCCCTGGGGAGAGTTTTCCTTTTCCCTTCACACTGTCTCTTTCTCCTTCGTTGTTTTACCTTTCTCCTAAATCAGCTTTTCAGAGGCAATGTATGCCATCAACTGTGGGCTCCACTAACAAATCTCTGTGTGTATAAGCCTGTCTCATCATCTTTTGTGCAACACAAACTTCCTACTCACTCCTTACTCTTATGCTCTGCTCTTGTTTATGTAGGCTTATCCGGTCCCTCATACTTTCTGTGTCACCCAGCTGACCTCACCAACTAACCCAGTAAAAAAGTGCTTTCTTTTTTTTTTTTTTAAACTTGGGTTAAAGTCCTGCCAGATTAGCAGGCTGAATCCTGAGGTACAGATGAGAGCAGAACTTCAGTGCAAAGGACAGTGGGAGAACAGCATGGAGGATGAGGAGGGGGAGGACAAAGAGGAGCAGGAGGAGGAGGAGGTATGGGATCTCTCCCTACAGAGGTCAGCAGGTGGTAGGTCAGCTTAGCTATTTCTATGTATGGTAAAAATTGTAACCCACTTTGGGTCAAAACTGCCTGTGGTAGGGAGCAATTTGAGGAACAGCTCAAGGATGCAGTATTCCAGAAAAGGAGCTTCTTTTACCAACCATGTCAGAACCTGAATGCTGCTGCACTGTTTTCTGTATTAATGTAGACTCCAGTGTGGGAGTCATATCAGTGGAAAACTGAGCAGCCACAGCAGGAGCCAAAAAGCAAATATGTTTCAGGGAAAAATGAAGTGTCTCATCAAGGCAATCATCCAAGCACTAGATAACAAACCAGCATCTGACGCAGTGATAAATTTGGATTCATTCAGAAGAGGGATAAAAGACTCCCACCCCTTTTAGAACTCTTCCAGGCTTTTACTTTTTTTTTGTTTTTCTCTTTCATAAGACATTCAGATAGTTTTTAGCCTCAGCTTAGATAGAAAGACACTTCAGAAGGCTTCCCAAGAACTTCTCTTACTTCAGGAAAAGTTGATCAGCCTTCTTTCTCTCGGGAAAGACAGATAATCCATTGCTTAATTTCCCATTCTCTTAACAAAGCCTTGAATATTAAAGTAAGCAAGACTCACTTCTTTTCACTCCAGAAGACAGAAACAATGGAGAGACAGAACTCTGAAACCTGGTTCTGTTCCCCTTTTTAATTGCTATTCATTCCATTCCTCACTAGCTGGTGGTGCTGGCATAATTCTGTCAGTATTAGTAACTACTTGCACTTTCTTAGACTCTTAAGTTCTAGGACATTTTATGAGCATATGCATTAAAAAAAAATAGGTCTCAACTGCCTAAATCATGAACCAAAATGTAACTGAAGAGACAATAAAAAAAGTGGAGGGAGAAAAAAATAAAAGAGAGAAATTCAAGAAGATATTGCTATCAATATTCAAGATATTGCTATCAATATAATTAGCTTGCCATTTTCAGAAGATACTGTGGGATACAGCTGTCCGCACAGGTCAGATCATTAACCTCATTGTTTTGCCTCCTCATTCTACTTCATTAAAGAAATTCCAAAGGGAAAATTACATAAACAGTGTTTTGTTGATAGTATTAAAATATTTTTAGTATCAATACCATTATAGGAGGTATTTTTTTTCAAGAATACCTTAAAGTTTATTTTTCAATATATAGAAATGTTTAGTTGATTATTATCCTTTAAAATTAATTGGAATACTCTCACAAGACGAAGTTTTGGGTTTTTCAAACTTGTCTAAGCGCAGCGATTCCCCATCTGTCTAACCCGCCAACTAATCCATGATACATCAAAGGGTTCTTCAGAAGCAAGAAATATATTAGTTATTTCTCTGGAAGTACTACTAACAAGCTTTTAATTAACATTTACATTTTCTTTTAAAAATACCTTGTTCATATAACCTATGTTTCAGAAGGGCATGTCTTCTATAAAATTAGTCAAATAATAAAACATTCATGAAATGCAATAATTTAAACTGACACATCAAAATCTCAAATAAAAGGATTTTCATCAAGTATTTTTGTGGTTTCATAAAAAAAATAAACCAAAAGTAATGCAGATAAGCTATTTCTTTTTACCATTTCATATGACATAGTAATGAAAATGTAAAACAGCACACAGGGAATAAAAAACAATTAAGAAAAGAAATAAAGAAAACCATTTCCCAAAGCTTTTGTCCTTCTCAGGATATAGTCTCAATAATGGATTAACTGACATTTTTGCAGCATGCAAGAAAAGTAAATATGCTTGGACTTCTGGAAAGTAATGCACTGGTGATCTTTCAGGAAAGGATTTTCAGTTTAGATTTTTTTCCCCACAGTTTTCATAAATGAGTAACAGGGAAAGTATGAATAGCATTTAGAGGACCAAAATGCCATAGGCCCTACATTTCCTTCTTCAGAGACACTCTTAGCAATTTCTTTCAGTTAGAGAGGTCATCCAGGTCCTCTGCTTTAAACAACTGAGAAGCTTATTTCTCATCCATTTACCCACCTGTTGTGGCCTCTGCTGCCATTGTAGTCTCCAGAACTATCACTATTTCTTTCAGCACACTGAATCCCTAGGAAAGGGCCTTTGTGTTGATTTTTTATAGTAGCTGTCTCTGACTGTATTTAGGAAATAGGAACTAATTAGAGTGGAATAGAAATAGCATTTGCCTCAAACTTGAATTAAGCAACGATCTGAGATTCACATATTCTTGATCTTCAGCCTACTGTACTGAAAGGTTAAAATATACATAAGTTAGTCACATTGACCCCCGCCTTCACAGCATTTAACAACTATTCTTCTTCCTGAACAATTTTCTCTTCCATTTATGCTTTCCTAGAAAAGAATGAGTAGCCTTGTTCAGAGTTTGGGCTCCTTGATGTTATCCTAGTCTTCAAGAGATGTAACAAAAAAATAATCTGCTATCAGCCACATATCCACAGTAGAAAATTGAATAACCTAGCAATCATGCACAAATCTGAGCTTCCACAAGAAATGAAGAAAATTATACAGCATACATTTCATATCTTCTGTAAAGAGAGGCAAACTTAAGGATTTCACTTTACTAATATATTTCTGTATGACAACACCATGTTTTTGACTAAAACCCAGCAATATTCACATTTTTCAATACATTTTGTATGCAATAATTTGAATGTTTAACTTCTGTTAACTAGTTGTTTCTCCATTTCTTACTAACATACCAGATATTTTCAGGCATTGCTCTTAGGTATGCTGTTTCACCCTTGAAGAAGAGGGAGCTGATGCTAATTGAGCCAGTTCTACTCAGCTGGTAAAACTAATGACTAAGTCTTACCTCACTTTCTGTAACTGAAACAAAATGAGAAGAGACAAATGACCCATTTTTGTGATTTCCAACTCCAGTATGATTTGTTTCTACAAAAATCTTTAAAAAAACCCCCCAATATCTGACCAAACACTTATGTTGTTATATGGACATGTACATGAGATTTGTATTGATTGCGACACAATATTTCTGTAACTGAGATGGTTCATTTCCTAAAGGATTTTCTCTCTGCAAAACGACAAGTAAACAGAGAACACATTCATAACAAGATTAATATGTGATCTGTAAAACATTTCAAGAATATTGTAATTCACAAGAAGCCTGTTTTTCAGCCATGAGGCAGATGTGTCCCATTGATGTCCCGCTGCGTTCAGCACCCCTTCTCTCAGAAGGCAGAATTGCTCATGGTTAACTGACACTGTTAGCGATGTATCGCCTGGTGCTTTCACCCAGACAATGTCCAGGACAACTTTGTTTTGAAAGCAAGATGAGGTGCATACATGCTGACTGCTTTGGACTTGCATTTTCTAGATTTGATTTCAAACTTTAGGAACATTTACAAGGTAAAAAAATCCTAAGGAGGCCTCTCACAAAAGTGTTATAGCAAGTCTGCCATAGAAGCTCCTTAAGTATCAGCTGCGAGAGAACAAAAACTTGATGTTTTCCAGTGTGATTTGTATCTCTTAGCCACTGACTTCTCATCTGCAGTCCATTCTGAAAAGAGCATCTTCATAACTCCGTTTCTTATGCCACAATACTTAAATCCTCTTCATTCTCTATGGCAGTACTCCACACTCCCTACATACACCCATCACAACTCCTTCAGTTCCTCCCTTTCTTCTACCCATTTTAGTTTGCTTCCAGTTCTGACATGAAGAGTCAGACCACATTTTCCTGGCCTGCCACAGTGTGCTTGAAGGCTGATTTGCAGAGGGGACCCAAGAGACAAGGATAAACAAAGCGGAACTTCTTCTCAGGTGCTGAGAGCCAAACAAATTATTTTAAATATTATATATGGCTTTCTGGTTGCTTCTTCTGCAAGTGTATCGCAGAAACTTACTATTTCTTAAATCATCCGCAAAGTTCTCAAGTTTTTTTTCTGGAGAAGAGTGAGGGGAACTAACAGAAAGTAATACAGCGCAAATCTTGTTTTCTGGGAACCAGGAAAAAAAGAAGTGCTTGCCATTATTATGTTAGTTTTAGTCCTTCTCTTAGAATTTTAGGGTGATGCAACAGTAATACATGATGTAAACAATGAAAGTGAAAATCCCTAAACAAACTTAGTTTTCTTGATATAGGTTTAGATCTGCATGGAACCAGTAAAAAGAGCATTCTGATCCTGAGTATGCATACATAGTTTTTGCTGAAATTGTTAAAATATGCTCAGTTTATTATAATCTGAAGGGTTTTGTTTTAGTGCATCATTGCACAGTATTTTTGCACAGTATAAGTATCCAGTGTCTGTACTTTTGTAATTTTACTTGCCAGAAAACCCCAGACCAGATGTGACTCTCCTCAGAGTATTTGTCCACAAGAATCACAGAATCACAGAATCACAGAATAGTAGGGGTTGGAAGGGACCTCTGTGGGTCATCTAGTCCAACCCTCCTGCCAAAGCAGGGTCACCTACAGCCGGCTGCACAGGACCACGTCCAGGCGGGTCTTGAATATCTCCAGAGAAGGAGACTCCACAACCTCCCTGGGCAGCCTGT
>Ga0065711_1043120_pt1 | contig 14922 bp, 9 predicted proteins | sample Hoacrofraction12_FD_59098 | JGI IMG/M metagenome (GOLD analysis project Ga0065711, IMG submission 59098) | Hoatzin crop microbial communities from Cojedes, Venezuela - Epithelial fraction 12 v2 (version 2) | ecosystem: Host-associated > Birds > Digestive system > Esophagus > Crop | place... | reverse complement strand
CCGGCGTGCGGAGGAGAATGGAAAGAAAGAGGCAGAAACTGGTGGGTCGGGATAAGGGCAGTTTAACAGAACAGCAAACAGAGGGAAACAAGAACAACAACGATACAGATAAGGAGAAAACACGACAAAAACAGACCCACTCTCTCGGACTGCACCGGAGCCGCACGCTCCCGAGCCGCGAGCGCGTTCCCGCCACGCCGCCCGCCCCACCGGAACCCAGAGTGACGGCACATGGTATGGAATACCGGGCTCTGTTTGGCCAGGTGGGGTCAGCCCCCACCCCCCGGCTGTGCCCCTTCCTGGAGTCCGGTGAAAATTAACCCTGTCCTGGCCAAACCCAGGATACTGAGCAACGTCTAGCTACCTGGCGATTAATTGACTTGCAGCAGAAAACTAACATATGACTATACTAAAAATGGTAACAAAAGCTCTTCCAATCCTTACCTCAACTCTGCCTCGTGCCAGGATTCCGCTGTGTGGAATGTTGCCAAATCACTTCCACTTCCACATTACAGCTGTGCTAGGAAAAAACTTTACCTTTGCTGTTAACTCACTTTTCAATTTATTTCAGCAAGTACACAAAGCAGCACTATTGGGATGGATAATCATGAATTATTCCTGGTTTAGGCCAGTCTACTTTTGCTTTTCTTGAAATCTCAATTTATTTTGCTTCATCCTAAAATAGTGAATTGAAGGCAGAAGCAAGCATATGTAATAATTCAGAGATACTCAGTAGTGCTAAGCTTTAGAAATATCAAATGCAAAACACTTCGTAAAATATTTGTTTTGAGTCAAACAGGTATTTTGGGACTAAGTTCAGATAAGACTTCCATGGTCACTCTTCATTTACCTGTTTACTTAGGCTTCCAGGCAATAATAAAGCAACTTTAATATGATAATGTATGTAGCTCTGTGGATACTGATTGCCTTGGTGCATTTTAAAGAACTGCAATGCGAGTCTCCAAATCCTTGGGGTTTTTTTCTAACCTTTTGATTAATGAAGGGAAATACAAAAACTCAACTAACACACAGAGACAGATATCCATTTCTTCTGATATATTCATGTAATATCCCATTTTCATAACAAATGTTTCATTTTCTCTCTCTCCTGCTTGAGCTAACAAGATGTGCTGGTGAGCTGAGTTCTCTCCACAGTTACCCAAAGTTTTACACTAGTGTAACTCCTTGAACTGTCGTGTGCGGAGAATCTGCTTTGACAAGTTTTAATGTTGCATGTAAAAGGGAAGATCTGAGGAAGGGAAGGAAAGAGCTGCTCTTGTTTCTAATACATGTTTTATTATGTAGTCTGAACATGTTAATACTAATAAATCCAAACTGCCCTGAGAAGGGCAAGAGAAGGGTTTGTGAAGAACGTCATGGACGCTTCAGAGCAGAAATACCATTCCTGTGGCTGCTGGGGGTTGCAATGATCTGAATGACCAGCAGTTTCTGGCTTAGGCATCTTATTCTTAACTGGATAATTTACAGAGAACACAAAAATTATTCAACTACCCTGACAACCAAGACAGAGTGAAAATTAGCTCTGCTTTTCAAATTCATTTCTTCTTCTCAGGGTTAAAAATTCCCTTAGCCTTACACCTGTTAAGGAAAATTTTATTCAGGTTCAGAAAGAGAGCTCTAAGTGAAGACCTATTCACTGTTCTTTTACTGTGATGCAGTTAAGCAACCATCTGCCCATCCTCTATTACTCATTTAATTTATACAGCACAGTACATTTACTTATATCTTTTCTGTCTGTACAGTTTTCATTTTAATATCATTATAGCCTTATTTTTGCCAGTCGTGAGTTCAGTCTCAGCTGGAAAGAATGCACTTTCCTCTCGTGTTGCCTGTTATTTTCCTCATTTTGCTTTTCTGTCAATGCTATTTTGCTAACACACAAAACAGGATATATGATTAGAATTAAATAGCAACATTTTAACATTTGTTTCGCTATTACCTAAATGTTACGTACATCCTAGAATTCAGCTGCTAATATACATCACCTGCAGAGCCACACATTTTCTAAATATTTAAAGGATAAAGTATTACTTGCCTTTTAAAGCATTATTTTTACCTGTATGATTTACACTCTGTATAATTATTGGTTTTTTGGTTTGTTTTTTTTTTAAATCTGGTGTTTTTTTCTTTCCTTTTAAAACAAATATCTCCATGTCACTCTACTTAGCAGCTGTATTCAGTCATAAAAGGGCCACTTGGTATCAGAAAACTCATACATATTTGCCTAATAATGCCTTTTAAGTAATCTGCCCCTTTGTTAATGGCTTTTTTTAACCAGCCATACACTAGGAATCAAAATTAGCATCTAAATGAGGGTGTTTTAAACGCATGCCTAGGGGTTGCAGTTTTCACCTTATTTTTTTTTTAATAGTTTGCCATGTTAAATTATGTAAAATAGAAATGGTTTTTTAGTTTTTAATGAGCTAATGTAGACCTATCAACCCTCTCTCCCTCCTTCCCCCATTTCTCTGCAGAAAAAGTCCACAAACTGTTTTGCAGGTATGAAAAATGGCCATGAAAGAGAAAACCCAGTGTCAGCAGGCAGAAGAGATCTCTCACCCCACAGCAGCAACAACACCACTGCACGAGGGCACATTTGTTTGAAGTCCTTATTGAAATGGCCCAGTTCTCTATTAATCGCTTACGATACATAAAAAGAAGCAACTATTTTTATATTTAATTTCAGGAGAAGAGACTTTGTTGTGACTCCTTTTAAATTAGCTTTTCATTTAATTATGGGGAAAGATTAAAAAGAACTATGTGTGCTGTGACATGGCCAAATGATGATTGGAAAGGGGAAGAAGAGATGCTCACCATCTGCGAGTATAATGTTTGGGGGGAGTAAACAGCAAAGTGGGAGGAATTACAGGGGGATAATCCAGTGTTATCAGGTGAGATACCTGAGAGCTGTAGGGCCAGCCGCTTGTGGGGCGTGGGGAGAAGGTTAGCATCTCCCCAGTTAGGTTAGTTCTATGATTCTATGATTCTATGATCTCGCTTAGGGGGGAAGTATCTCCCTTGCCCAGGGAGGCCTGTGGGTACCACCACCCACCTCAGAGGCAAGTTGCTTCTGCAGGATGAAGGGATTCAACTGCGGTGTGTGAGGAGCAGGAGAGCAGTCTGAAAAGGATCCAGACATGTTAACTGGACAACCCAGAAATGTGAGTTGCACAGAGCTGGAATCCAACACAAAAAAAAACTCTAAGCGAAACTGCTGATATGCGGGTCCCATAATTAAGGTTGTGTATAATGCTGCCACGTTTAACTGCTCTCATTTTCTCCTTGCCTCCTTCAGTTTACTGAAAAACCTTCAGTGGTGTCACCTGCAAAAGCAAAACAAATCCCTCAAAACCAAGTCAGCAACAAAACGTCTCTCTGTTGTTATTGTTGCTTTAATACTAACTCACAGGAAGATTATTTGATGGAAGAATCACTTCCCTTGACGTGCTGGCAACACTTCTCCTGATGCAGCCCAGGATACCATTATCCTACGTCTCATCAGGGCCCAAGGATTTATATATGTTCAGTTTACTTAAGTATTCCCTGACCTGATTCTCTTCCACTAAGAGTTCGTTGATAATTATGAGCTATAAATAGTACCAACACTTTACTACAGAAAGAACTAGATGAAAACGTGCATCTTCTCCATGTCTTCACTTGCAATTCCATAAACTTTTCTCATAAATACTAATTTCCAAACTGTTATTCACAACCTCCCATCAGACTTCTTGTCACTTGACTTATGGTAGCATCAAATATCTTTTTCTTTACTTCTTCTTGCATTCCCTTTGGATCATCCCATGGACCTCAGGGTTCACTTACTGGATTTTTTTTCTTCTTTCCTCTGTGTTCTGGCACCTCTGACCCGATCCCAAACATTTTGAGGTTGAGGGCAATTGTTCTGGCTCTGGTGCCAACAAAGAGCCTGCCATCACTGAAAGGGGCCAGGCTTGGTCAAAGAGCTAGAGACAAGTTTTCAATTAAAATAAAAATAAACCTTGAGACTCACCTAACGGCCTCATAACAGAAAGCAGAGATGTCATGGTAGCACCTGGTGATGAAGGAACATAATTACTTTTATTAAAAAAAACAAACAGGGACTAGGAAAGCAGGAAGAGAGTAAGGGAACAAGACATCCCGAAGTCCTGGGCTCACTAGACGAAGAGGTCACTAATTCTTAGTCACCTTATCTGTAGGCATTCTCTCTAGCATAAACTACTTTATAAACAGAATATTGAACAAAATGTAAGTAAAACAACTCTTCTGAGTAGTGATTGAATCAGTCATATTTCAGGAGACATCTTATGGATATGTCTTTTCCTCTCTGTCATTGATTTTCCTGCACTTGTTCAAAATGTACTTGTTCTATGAAGGATCTAACGGTGTAAAATGTAATTATTGAAGATATTATCTTTGTACCATCATAAACATGGGTAGAAGGGTCTGTGTCCTTCTTCATTTAGAAAAACAAGTTGAGGAGCTGTCCTGTGGTGATTAGAGCCTGTCCATCTCCAAGAGAAGAGACATGAAAGAAGAGAGTTCTATGGTTTCTGTTTCATACAAGATTCAATTTTGCAGTGATATTTAGAGAAGGAGGATGGAGAAAAGCTTTACTTTATCTGATTAATTTTACTTTTATATCTAATGTCAAGAATACCCAAAATTTTAGGTGCAGCAGTCTTCTTAACAAGGCAGGAAAAAAAAATTAGTTGATATATCAGAAGCCAACAACGAACAACAATCAGGTCATTAGTGAAACCACCCATATGAATGAAAAGATTTTTAAATGTGGAGATATTTTAATACACAGGGTAGGCTTTTAGTTGTCATCTCCAGAAGCTCTTGAGAGAGGAATAAAGTCACATAGGAATAACAGGATCTCTTTGCCATTTTAAATTCATTTTTACCAAGGTTTGCACGGGAGCAATGAACTTCTGGGTGTTATTCACAGTATCTGAGTCATGGAGAAGTTGGGTGTTAGATGCCCTAAGTGTCTGAAACAACATTGATCTACAGGCTGTCAGACAGTAAGGAAGCACTTGTACCACGAGCTATGCTGCAGGTAGCTAAACAATGGTAAATAAGAGCAAAGGGCATAAGAGTTACTGTGCTGGTTCAGATAAAAGGTTTACCAGTGTCCAGTAACAAACACTTGGGAAAGGAATTAAGAACAGAAGATGCAGTAATGTGTTCCCACTCTCACTTCCAGCAGTCTGCAAATTAGGCATTTCAGAGGCAAGAAAAGCTTAATGTTCCTCTCTTGGTATCTGAACAATTTCCAAGTGGCTAAAAATGATTTTAAAAATACAGTTGGAGATAATTGAGGTGTTTCTCCTCATGCTACTGGAGATAGGCACCACTGATGCCATTCGCTATCACAAGAAATGTGGGACGTCCTAGCTGGGCTTTGCTTAGCAATAGAAACAGACAGGCATCGCCATTGGGGATTTAGCTATTTTATAGGAGCTCTCGCCTACATAGTCACTCTATCCTGACACACAAATGAGATCACTGCAACAGAGTGTCAATGCAAGGAGCTATTCTGAAAGAGCAGCAACAGAATATTTAATTTCACAAAGTTGTGGCTGCCAATCTTCCCACAGAGAAAAAAGTCTTAACAATTTCTTCATCAAACAAAACATTTGTGAATAAATGATGCATTTCAGATAGGCATCCATTCCATTGCAACATTTCAAATGATGGAGAATCTGCTAGCTCCCATGATAAATTCCGTTAGCTGCCTGTTTTAAATATCTAGGCATTGACACTTTATTGTAGTCTTCACTAGTTCCATGTTTCCATTTGATTTTTATTGACCATTCCTTTTTTGTCATCTTATCATAGAATCATAGAATGCTTTGGGTTCGAAGGGCCCTTTAGAGGTCATCTAGCCCAATCCCCTTGCAGTGAGCAGAGATATCTTCAACTAGACCAAGTTGCTCAGAGTCCTGTCCAACCTGGCCTTGAATGTTTCTAGTGATGGGGCCTCCACTACTTCTCTAGACAATGTGTTCCAGTGTTTCACCACCCTCATGTAAAAAACATCTTCCTTATATCTAGTCTAAATTTACCCTCCCTTAGTTTAAAGCCATTATTCCTTGTCCTATCACAACAAGCCCTGCTGAAAATATTTTCCCCACCTCTCCTATAGGCCCCCTTCAGGTACTGAAAGGCTGCTATAAGGTCTCCTCACAGCCTTCTCTTCTCCAGGATGAACAGACTCAACTCTCTCAGCCTTTCCTCACAGGAGAGGTGCTCCAGCCCTCGGATCATTTTTGCGGCCCTCCTCTGGACCCGCTCCAACAGCTCTACATCCTTCTTGTGCTGGGGGCTCCAGAGCTAGATGCAGGACTGCAGGTGGGGTCTCACCGGAGTGGAGTAGAGGGGCAGAATCCCCTCCCTTGACCTGCTGGCCATGCTTTTCTTGATGCAGCCCAGGATATGGTTGTCCTTCTGGGCTGCGAGCATACACTGGTGGCTCATGTCTAGCTTTTCATCCACCAGTACCACCAAGTCCTTCTCCTCAGGGCTGCTCTCAATCCCTTCATCTCCCAGCCTGTATTGGTAGTGGGAGTTGCCCTGAACCAGATGCAGCACCTTGCACTTGGCCTTGTTGAATCTCCTCAGGTTCACACAGGCCCACTTCTCAAGCATGTCCAGGTCTCTCTGGATGGCATCCCTTCCTTCTGGTGTGTCAACTGCACCACTCAGCTTGGTGTTGACTGCAAACCTGCTGAGGGTGCACGCGATCTCGCTAAGTCATTGATGAAAATGTTAAACAGTACCGGTTCCAGTATCAACCCCTGAAGGACACCACTTGTCTTTGGTGTCCATCTGGACATCAAGCCATTGACCACTACCCTCTGGCTGCAACCATCCAACCTACTCATTATCCACCCACAGTCCACCCATCAATCCATATTTCTCCAATTTAAAGAGAAGTATGTTATGAGGGACTGTGTCAAAGGCTTTACAGAAGTCCAGATAGATCACATCCATAGCTCTTCCCTTGTCCACTGATGTAGTCACTCCATCAGAGAAAATCACTAGGTTGGTCAGGCACGACCTGTCCTTGGTGAAGCCATGCTGGCTGTCTCAAATCACCTCCCTGTCCTCCGTGTGCCTTAGCATAACTTCTAGGAGGACCTGTTCCATGATCTTCCCAGACCCAGAGGTGAGGCTGACAGTCTGGTAGTTCCCAGGGTCCTCCTTCCTACCCTTTTTAAAAATGGGCACAATATTTCCCTTCTTCCATTCACCAGGGACTTCGCCTGACTGCCATGACCTTTCAAGAGGTTTTTTGACTACAATAAATCAAGTAGGGTATCACAGGGCTAATCAAGAGGAACTGAAGTTTAACTCAGGAATAATCCCACTTAATTAGAGACATAATCACCTTAAGTATATGCCCTTCATTATTATAGTATCAAACAAGGCAGAATATTCCCTCAGAACTCAAAAGTTCTGTTGATAATCCTAATTGTAATACCTAAGTATTTGCTAATGTACAAATTTTTATACTTTTCATTTGGATTCTTACCATATTTTTATTTTTGTTTTCCTTTGGGTTTTCTCTTAATTTTTTTTCTCTTATTATCTGTCACATTTTAGAAATCATGCGTACTTATTCCACATGCTAAGATTTTACTTCATCTTATGTGTTTCTAACAACTATTTCATAGTTTTTAATCATTTCATTTTCTTTTCTCAAATTTCTGTTCTCTACTTTTTTCTAGTTGTAAATCCACTTTTCTGTTCATTCCCTCAATTCTATTTCTTTTGATTATTTTAATATTCATTTTTTTCATTTCATATCTGATATTTCATTTCATATATTATATGCATATGACAAAGTAAGTGTATCTTCATGGAAACTATTTCACTTCTATCCATCCTCATACACCAGGCTCATGTTATCTACATGATGTGAAAAGTGTAAGGAAGCAAACTATAATAACCTTTGTATTTTCAAAGTTATTCACTTCACCAGTAATTCACCTTTAGGGATGTGTAAACACTTACTAGCTGTGCTGTGTGGCAGAGTAACAAAGTCTTTGTTATTTGCTCAGCAGAGCTAATTATGTTTTCAAGGACTGCTTTCTGACTGCTGGTGTTCCTCCATATTTTCAGGAAAAAAGCATCTCTGAGGGTTTTTTGGTTGAAATAGAAGTATTTCATAGCGTTCATATCGTTAATATTGGAAACTGGAAAGAAAACACAAGTATTTCAACATCTTCTAAACAACATGGTCTGGAAAAAGTTTACTTTGATTCAGTTAAGGCTATGCAGAGTGAAAGAAGTTGCATTTCTGAAAAGACACCTTCATGTGTTTTTATATAGTTTTAAACTATTTTAAAATAGTTATTTAAGTAGCCATAGATACAAGCTTACCATGTGTTGACACCAATTCATGGCTTCTAACTGAGCTGCTGACTGTAGAGCTGCCATATTTCTGCCTAGAATTTACAAAAATTAAATATCTTCTATCCAGACCAAAATGGTAGATAGAAAAAAAGAGTACATCTAGGAAAACCCGGACAGATGGTAATGCTGGCTATAACTGGCCATGTTTTATGCCATTAGTCCACTCCAACTGAGAAGTAAAACATGTCAGTTTAAGCCACTTCCATCAAGGTTTAGATACCAGGGAAGCAGATGGACCTTCAGGATACCAGCAGCCTAGTTCATTGTCAGGCCCGACTTTAGCAGTTCATTAAGCATATGCTTAGCTTCAGGCACAAGCGCACAAGTGGTCCCACGGATCACAGTGGGTCTATGTGTCCAGCTTAAAATCAAGCATGTACTGAAATATTTTGTCCAACAAGGGTAGAATTATTGTTCTGTTTAAGGCTGCAGTGTGTGCAAACTGCTTAGAGAAATCAAAGCTCAAGCCTGTGGGCTTTACTTAAGTACTTAAAAATATTTAAGTAGTCACACAGACATCAGTCATTCTGTTCATATGCTTAGTGCTAAACATATGTGGTAATGGTTTCCTTGACTGGCCTTCGCAGATAATCCAGCCCAAGTGGCATCACCAGTAAGAACTGTGGTCTCCATTTACCTGCTCAGTGCTAAGAGCTCGCAGGAGTTTAGAGTTCATAGCTGTATATAAACAAACAAACAAAAAAAAAAAGTATTGAAGAGTCTTCCAGCCACTTGGAAATCTGGCTGATGCCAGGACCTCTTGGGTCAGTGGTACTGTGTCTATTCAAGCCAATGTTTTTCACAGCACTTTTCATTAACCTAAGCCTGTAAAAACATCCAACCCACAACAGACCTATGAGGTATATAACACATCCAGCCTACAAGCATGCTGAGTGAGGCCAGAAATGGATATCTGACAGTCCATAAAGGTGAACATGAAGTCAGTAGCTATGCACAATTCTGCTGACTTGACCCATGAAGCTGACTAGTCTTCCTTCTTTCTGATTTCCAACATGCAACCATACAGAAGCAGCAGTGTAGGTTCAAATAAGGAGAACTATTTTTTTGTTGGTCCAAAGCTTGGTGGATTGTAAGCACTAATAGTCCATTCGAATTCTACATGCTCTTACTCAATTCCTAAGCTAGTTAATAGTGTCAGATACTCCATTAACACTGCTTAGGACTGAGATCCATGGCATGGCAAGCAGTTCAGGAAGTACATGCCTAAATCTATTATTTCAAAAAAAAAGGGAAATATAAGCCAACTAAGTTAACCACAATAACAGTAAGATAGCTACACTTAGGGCTTCATCTATACATGTTTATATTCTTTCAATATCATATCCTAAATTCTGCAATTCACCTATTGTCCAGCATGAAGCTTTTTCAGTCCACCATTTAATATATTAAAGATTCTATAATAGAAGGGAGATATCATCCATATTTTACAGGTAAAACCTGAAGCACAAAGAGAAAAACTTGATTTGCCTCAGGTTGCATCCGGCTCCTGCTTCTTAATAAAGTTTAGGCCATTGGTTTGTCAGTCTTCTGTTTTAGCCACTAAACTTCTGCCATTCAAAGACTTTCCTTCAACATTAATTAGAGACAGAACACGTGACCTTTATTCTTCTGCTTTTTTTGCATTAGCACCTAATTTCCAGCCTTTCCTGCTCCCCCCACTGTGTCTCATTGTTTAGGGAATAATTTATATTGATTAATACAAGTTTTCTGCATGCAATATACAGTAAAAGAAAATCAACCTTACACTGAGGCCTCACAATATAGTGTTAACAACCCTACTGGCTGGAAGTTAGCCAACTAGTTAATCATTACTGCATGAGCATAGGCACCTCACAGCATGCCATATCATTGAGGTAATAAACAATAGATTTGTTAATCTAGTATGAAAACATTATCAGTTCTCTTTTCTTTGCAGCCACTTCAAAATCTTCTCTAAGCTTTTCTGCAGATCTCTTACACTGCAATTACATCTAGTCAGTTGTGTTTTACAAAACAAGAAACTGAAAAAAATGATGCAGGAATTAATGCTATTTTGCAGTATAATGTATATCATTCCATTCATCCTTTGCATTGGTCTTCTCTTCCAAGTGGAAAAGCAACGAGTTGCAAAATTGATATTTGATTTTTTTCCTCCCCCTAGGGATCCCTTTTTACTTTTTTTATTTAATGTAATACTATTAATAAATAGAGTTCAATGAAACTAATAATTAAAAAGCAATGTCTCTTGTATAATTGTCTGACTATAATTCCAAAATATATATCCTAGTTGTGTAATAATTTTGATTTAATAATTTTTTGTAGATTCAACTTTCCAGTTTGTCATCAGGCACTCTAGATGACAATTTTTTGTACTTAACTGCAAAAATGACTGTTCACAGCAAACCAATGTAACTTGTTGCCGTACTAACTGGCGAGATAATACTACCTTATTATTCATTGTTGTTTTCCACCATGCTAAGGTAAGAACAATCCATCTGCACCTAGGAGGAAATATCAGACTGATTTGAAAGACCTACGTAAGTTAAACCATATAACGATTTGATTCTTTTTGATAGCAAATTTGGATGACAGCACATTCTGTAGAAATTGCAAACCAGTCACCAATGACATTTTGCCAACTCTGTGGGAGAGGAGGAGTAATTAACACTTCTGTTGCAGAAAGCAATGTTTATTATACCTCTGCTTTTTATTACTAATGAAAGATTGAAAAAAACCAGAAGAGGTCACTTAGATCTCTTCTTCTAAAGCTGCCTCTGTTGCTTTACTCCATCTATTTCAATTTATTCCTAAAAGTGGTTTTTATTGTAGAATCATAGAATCATAGAATAGTTTGGGTTGGAAGGGAATTTTAAAGGCCATATAGTCCAATCCCCCGTGTAATGAGCAGGGACATCTTCAACTACATCAGGTTGCTCTGAGCCCCATCCAAACTGACCTTGAATGTTTCTAGGGGTGGGGCACCTGCCGCCTCTGTGGGCAACCTGGCCCAGTGATTCACTAATCTCATTGTAAAAAATTTCTTCCTTATACCCAGTCTAAATCTGCACTCTTTTAGTTTAAAACCCCTTGTCCTATCACAACAGACCCTGCTAGAAAGTCTGTCCCAATCTTTCTTCTAAGCCCCCTTTCAGTACTGAAAGGCTGCAATAAGGTCTCCCCGCAGTCTTCTCTTCCCCAGGCTGTAAAACCTCAACTCTCTGAGCCTGTCTTCACAGGAGAGGTGTTCCAGCCCTCAGATAATTTTTGTGGCCCTCTTCTGGACCCACTTCAACAGGTCCATGTCTTTCCCATGATGAGGGCTCCAGAGCCAGATGCAGGACTCCAGGTGTGGACATCATTTTCAGTAGAATTCAGTCACAGTTTAGCTTTGGGTAATACAGTGCATGTGTATTGATGCCTACTTATGAAATTCAGGACAAGGTACATTTATATCCTGGAGGGAGGCCTCTCCCCCAAGATGCTTGGACTTTAAAGTGAAGAAGACAGACTGGGAGCTGAGAGAGCTCACCTACATGGAAGCAGAAGTAGCAATTCTTTGGGCAGTGCTTGCAAGCCTTTTTGCAGTGGTGCCACTGCCTTGGCTACTGCAACTCCCTGCCAGGCCATTTGGGCCGTGGGCAACATGCATCCCACACAGGGTGGCAGCTCCTACTCCACTGGATGCTACTTCAAGTGATCCTGAAGTGTTTCCCTCATCCTTAGTGTCCCATGCAATTTGCATGACATGACAGTCAGTGTCTTTGATTTTGCTGGATTGGAATGCTGTTTCCTTGTAACAAATCTACACTTCTGCATTATAATTCCCTGGAAACTAATTGCTTCAGAAACTGAAAATTTTCATTGTTCTTTTATGCCAAATGTCCTACCTACTCTTATCTTCCAGCTTCTTTCCAGTTTTCCAGGTCCTCTGTTCTCATTCAGTGGGCTGTTTTCTTCAGCTGTTGACCTGATGGATTTCCTAATTTTACATCTATGTGCAATTTCCCGCTTGTGTTCCCAACTTCAGCCACATATTTTGCTTTGTTATTTCTCTCTCTTCACAATTCCAAACTTAGGTCCCGCTACAAAGAGTGTTTATCTGCTGTTTCCCACTCTTCTGTCACACAAAGGTATTAAAATGAACTGAGAATAAACATTAATATCAAGCCATGATTAAAAACCATGATTATCTTTTGCGTTAGCACCTCTAGAACCTACCAGCTGAAAGTGTTTCAGTGACAATTCAGATTTATTTCACTTCTGAGAAGTTATATATATTAAGGCTATAGCATCCAATGAGAGATTCAGGAGGAACCCAGAACACCTGGCTGCTGTGTATTTTGGGTGGAGCATGAACTAAGTCACATAGAAGGTAAACAATTTACAAAAGGGCATGTAGTGCTAATACTAAGATGCAGATTTGAGCCAGGAATCTGACCACAGTGCAAGGCTCTGACCAGTCATTTGAATTGACTGGTTTCCAAGCATTGTCTCCAGAATCAGAGCCCCTCCAGTTTTCCTGGGAAATATCTCTGTCAACTACTAAAGCAAGACTGCACCATATCTATCACACTTCCTTAACTGAGTAAGCCGCCAATCCACAGTAAGGTTTTTGAGGAACTGTATTTCTGCACTCATTTTGCATTTAACAAACATCTTTGTTAGGGCTACCTTTGTTAACCTGGAATTATCTCCTTGTTCTAGGAGTAGAGTTTCCAGTGGAAAGATTTAGTGAGCAAATGACAATATGTGAGGAGTCAGAGTAGGAGAATACAGTCCTTTTACTAAGGCACCCTCTCTGAGAGGTGCTTGTTGAGATGGGTAAAGTGAACAAATTTAGTCCAGACTTTTGTAACAATACATATAGCAGTTTAGCAAGCTGTAAGACCAACATTTCAGAGGCAGATGAGCTTTGGATTGCCTCATGCAATAAAGCTTTGTATTTTCTCTCTTTCTTCCTTGCATGTGGAAGGTAAAATTCTTATTTTGCCAAGGATGAGATAGTCCTTGATTTGATACCTATCTTTTCTGATCATAGATGAATCACTACCAAAATGACAGATCCCTGATGTAGATATAGAATCGTTTAACACTGGAGATGCTAAGACTGTGCTAGGATAAAAAGCGAGGGGTTTAGTTCTGTAATTTCTCCTTTTTCATACAGAGCCATAGGCAATGCAGTGTTCTGAGACAACGTTCAATACCATTTGCTTATCTAACACAAATGCCATTAACAGTGAACTGCAGAGTCAGATTCTTTTCCTTGTTCTGACCAGGTTTCTTCTTGAACCTGGAAAACATTCTGTGACAGAAAACAGAATCAAAACTCTCATACTGCTCTGAGAAGTTTTGTGTTCAATCAATAGGCATTTTCCAATGGAATCACTGTTTGTTTGTGGGGTTTTTTTAATAATACGTGAGAATTTTGTTTCATCTATGAAAAAATATCTTTGAATCTCCTAGAGGCAAAGAGATAGACAAACAGGAAGGGTCAAGGGAGAAGTTACCTCGCGATCCTACCTTTCTGTCAGAGATGTGCTCAGCCAAAGGAGCTGCAGAGGCAAAATCAGGCCAGGCTTTTTAACAGTCTCCGCACAAGAGAGAAGCCAGGTTGACTTTCAGATGCTTGGGGGAGTCTGCAAGGCTTGCAAGTAGAAAAGTCATCTTTATACTTGAGCACAATGACAAGACTGAATCAATAAAAACAGAGCCATCATCCCCCTTCTGGGCTGTTTTTAGAGTCTGTTTTCAAAGTAGAGCAACCGTTCTTTAGAGCAATTTAAAATAAAATGGCAGCATGCCACAGACTTTGTCCCACCAGCATGAATCTTACTGAGATCTCCTCAAGAGACCATTTTAAAAAGTATTATAAAACACAATGAGTCACGAAAAGGCCTACTTCAAACAGATTCCAATCACAACGAGGTGCAAATTTGTTACTGTAATTTAATTCCTCCAAGTAATTAGTTCTGTAAAGACAGGAGGGACAGAGTGTCAATCCTGGGGGCAGACAGAGGTTTTTCTGGCAAAATACCAGCCATTCAGCTCTTTGGCAGAAATCCCCATGTTTCTTTAGAAGATACCCAGGACATGTAAAATTAACACCTTGATATTGAAAAGAAAAAATGGAAGAATACAAAACAATCACTAATGAGGTAGTTTTACAGCTACAATTTACAGTTCCTTTATTTTGCCCTTAGCATCTTTCGGACAGGTGAAAACAGGTGTCTCCTGAAGAGACAGTGAGCTTCGCTCCATTTGTTAAGATGCATATGGCTGTACCTGCCAACCTGACAGCGCACCGAAGCACATCCCTCTCTTCCCAGTCACTGTTACAACAACTACTCAAATAGTGTTTGTTCATTAATTTCTAAATAAAATTTTAAAAAAAAGAAAGAAATTCCTCTGTTTTTATTGGCAGGCTCAGACAAACCTTACAGGAGCTACACACATGCAAAAAAAAAAAAAAAAACTCCG
>Ga0065711_1043119_pt1 | contig 14922 bp, 9 predicted proteins | sample Hoacrofraction12_FD_59098 | JGI IMG/M metagenome (GOLD analysis project Ga0065711, IMG submission 59098) | Hoatzin crop microbial communities from Cojedes, Venezuela - Epithelial fraction 12 v2 (version 2) | ecosystem: Host-associated > Birds > Digestive system > Esophagus > Crop | place... | reverse complement strand
CCCGCCTCCATTCTTTTTTCCCTCTTTCTTTCTTTATTCTTTCTGGTAGCAAATGAAGGAAAAATTTGGAGCACTCTGTTCATTCTTGTGAAGTCAGAGTGTGGCTGCAGGCTCTTTACTCAGTAACACAAAAGGATTACAACTTGGTACCAAGTAGCCTGGGAGAAGTGTGAGCGTGAAAGTAGAGTGGTCTTTGCCTGTAGACCGTGTGGATCCCTTATGTACGTGCCTTGAAAAGGCTTCCCAAGCCTTAGGAGCAATTAATAATGAAATCAACTAATAACAAGATCTGCAACGCAAAGGGAAAAATAGCCGGTATTCCGTTACGGGAAGAAAATGAGCAAACCAGCAGGGGACACGCTGATCGTGTCTGATTCATGTCATCTGTATAATCCCAGCTAAAGTTTTAACAGCCCAGAAAGATGAATTACCCACTCTAACCAACTCACGGATCAGCAGGGGGTTTATTAGAAGCAGGCTATCATTTAACAATGTCAGGAGTATATTTATTATTAAGCAGTAGACTCCACAGTCTAAATGGAAAATCATTACTCTTCCTTAGACACCAAACAAGGTACGTTCATAAAGCCAAATGGCAAATATATTGTGCGCTTGCATGAACACAAATACTGGGTCCACTTTACTGGACCTCAGGGTTTTCTATCTTTAGCTAGAGACAAATAAATCAAAATGTGTTAAGCTACTGGAGGACAAAGCTGTACACCATATGCTAATTTTGACTCTCCACACTCCCTAGTGGCTTCGCCCCAGTGAAGAAAAGAAATCGGAGAGAGGATTCTGGGTTTTCAGGAGAGAGGGGAAGTTTAAAAGTGATTGCATATGGGCTATGGCACAAAAAAACATGCAAGAATACTCTGAGCTAGCAACTCAGGCTTCCTTCTAATATGCAGTGTGTAATTTCAGCTTAGAAATTGCTCAGAGTCCTTCCCTTTTCCTTGAGACCCCTGTCCTTGTCCATAGGAAGACCAATCAGTAAGATGTATGATAACATACAGCAAGCATTTTGGTTTTATTTGCTGCTATATTAAGGTACGCAATATGGAAGTGTAAATAGTATAGTTTGAGTAAACTACCACTTAAAGTATTAATATTTCAAGCTGGATTTGTGGGAAAGGCTTAGGCCTGGCCAAATTTTCAGACCAGTTTTGCAAATCCAAAGCATTTCTGTTGGGCCCAATGAACATACAACACTCTCAGCCTGTAGCACAGCCAAACAGTTCTAAGCATTTTGCAGTTCTGCTGTTGCTGCACAGTCAAATGGCAATCACGGCAATAGTCTTTTGGCCTAAATGTGGGAAAGAGTTACTGGACACAGTCATCTGACCGATGTGACTGTCTACATTCGTGGGCCGCCACAATTGGCTCTGAACATCGTTAAAAAAGTCTTTTCTTTGCAGTTTATGAGACCTTTACACCCATATTTTTAACATGTCCTACTACAGGGCCTGATGGGAGATACCTTGAAATATGACAAGGTAGGTTTTTCAAAATTTAGAAGCCAAATTGCAGAATGAGCTGAGAGCTGGGGCAGGCACGGAACAAACACAACAGGCTACTTTTAACTTTCACACTTTTATATCAGCTGTCTGGGAATACTTGATTTCTGAAGTTTCAGCAAAACCATACAAATTTCTTAAAATTTCATCATGTCACAATTATTTCCTTCATCTCACATATTAGGGATTTGTGAATATGCTAGACTGGAAACGTGGGATGTGGGTCATTCGGAGTTAATGCTGGTCTTTAAACCTGCTCTTCACCGCAAGTTGCTTTGTAAGAAGTAAAATGAACTAGTTGACTTTTCTGGTCCTATTTCTTGTCATGCATTGGGAAGGGGATGTGCCAAATGTCCATTTGAATGTGTTGGAAACCAAAACCAGTCTTTGTATCTGGCGATGTGGGGCATATCTGCTGATGGTCTGGGGCATGGATCTGAATGGTCTTACTACAGCAAGACTTTTCCAGTTCTCTTCACCTTCAGAGCTCAATCTGCCCAATCAAATTTGAAGTCGTTTTGTATTTCCTTACCATTCCCACCAGCTACTTCTATTGCTGAACAGTCTGTCACTGTTCCCTGAATTCCCCATAACCATTATCCATGATCAAATCATAAAAGCAGATTTGATATCATCTCAACAGGAATGATTTTCATCTAGGTGTGATGAATATCACTTGCACTCCAATACCTTGGATTTGAGCCATGCATAATTTTTGCATTAATTATATCATTACTGTTTAATTGCTGCTGTTAGCAGCATCACCTTCTCTGAGCCATCACTGTCATCATATGGCCTCTGCATTATAGCAGGCTCTTACTTCTGCAGGCTCCCACCTGTTGGGGCAGCCTATGCTGGTTCGCATGTATGGGATGTCCACACAGAAAATAACTAGATGATTCCCAAATGATAAGTCTGATGATCTGCTGCAATGCAACTGTAAGCAGGAACACTTATTTCTGAGGATATCAAAGAACTGTGTTCAATTGACTGAAAGAGAGTACCTGAGCTGCCACCTCTTTTTTATAAAGGCACCTAAACCCCTGCAAGGTGAGTGCACGATGGTGCCTCTCTGAAATGGTCATTTTTCATGTTCTCTTTGAGTAGCTTCAGACGGCTACGCAAAGTACAGAGAAGCTGGAATCGGATCTCAACCTGAATTTTAAGGAGCTTCATAAACTCAATTTGTATGTCACCAGGAGAGTAAGTGCCACCCAGAAGTGATATGCATGTGGTTTAGGCTAGGAAATGAACACCAGGCTGCGAGTGTGTATCAGGAGGCAGACTAATGCTTAGTTAAGAGTGTGACCACATGCTTTCAAAGCTCTATAGCTGGTCACATAATGCAGTTCAGTTCATAGCTACTAGAATGATGCTTCTGGAAGACCTGAGTGCTTCCTACTGACTAGTGAAAACATTAAGTGGTGGACTAGTGACAGGAGTGTCATCTGATAAATAGTTAGCAACACTTCTGGTGTCATCTGCAAGTGCTTTGGGAATCTACCCTCATCTAACCCACTGCAATGGGGAGGCTCTATGCAGAGCCAGTTATGGATTTGTAAGACCTGGGGCAACCCTGTCATGCTGAACTGAATGGAAGTATCTCATAGGCAGGCATGAGACCCTCTGCTTGCATCTTACAGCAGGACTGGGTGAAATCCAAACTGTTACAGCTGCAGGCTGCATCTTCAGTCTTACTGACTTTTTGAGCTATAAGTTTCAACATTATCTCTTGTCAGTCTTCTGCACTAAACTAAAATCCATTTTAGATAATGTCAGAAGGATGCCAGTACAACAGGTTATTAATCCTTCTATAATATCTGGAGAAAGCTACTGGGGCTAGAGTACACTCATGATAATTAGCCAACTACCAAAGCCCATGCTTCCATTCTATAGAGGAAAGGGCTTGTTTCTCTGAAGTAACTGCTCTCCCAATAATCTGACCAGCCCTTAAGAGATGATACAAATTAAAACTACACTCTCTTATTCAGAAACAAGATTAGCTCGTTAAGGAGGCTTATACTTTGTACTATCGTTGTTGGGCTCAGGAGGTTTCTGACTGTCTGAATCTCCAGTCTCCCACTCAGTATTTAGCTATCTGCAACCATCATTACTTTACTGCACAACATCCATCAAGCAACAAACCCTGGAATTTGTTTAGCAGCAGGAGATCATTATCCAGGAGAAGTGTTCTTCGTGCCTTTAGACATTCTGCCTTAAATAAGGGTCAGCCATCCTGCCAACTGCATAAAACCCACTTTACCCTGAGTGTGAACACTTATTGAACCTTATGAACCTTATCAAACTATATGAACCTTAGTAAAACAGAAACAAATGCAACTTCCTGAGCTACTTTAAATTATCAGTGATTTTTTATTTTTTAATATCTTTTTTTTTTGTCTGTGTGATGAGAAGGCTGTGTATTGCTTCTGGAAACCTTTTTTTTCCAATGGCAATGGCTCTGCTGGGAGTTCTTGTTATTGTTGCATTCATTTCATTTGAGTTTGCTTACACAGACAGAAATCACTCAAGCAAAATCACTGCTGATCACTCTGCAAGTGGGAATGATGTTGAAGTGACAGTTATATGGCTCTGTTGTGTGGATATATGCTATCTTCATTGGTTGGAAAAACCGCCTTGGGAGGGGCTCAATCTTTTCGTGTTTGCTTTCAAGCACTTAGGAAGAAAGGCAGCAATTACAGAATGTGGCTTTGGGTCACTTTAAGTCACCCAGTGATGAACATTTATGCCAGCTTTTTAAAAGGCACTGTTCTGTGCCAGTGGTTACCCGCTGTATAGATAATTGTAAAACAAACTCCGTATTCCAGTTGACACCCTTTCTAATTACATCTCACCTTCATTAGGCTATTAAAGTGATAAATGCTAGCAATTACATTGAACTCCAGTGAAAACCCTCTGTCTGTGGCATGCACGGACTGCAGTGTGAGTGATTTGCCCAGGAGCCTGGCAGAAGTCTGCCAGCACAGTGAAGCCCTGAACAAAACAACCACAAAAAGGGGAAAAAAAAACCCCAAAAGCCCGCAAAACAGCTCAACTGATTAGAGAGTATCTGACAGTAAAGTCTATACCCATCATCGAACCGCACGGCTGGCTTCGGCTGATCCGCTGGCCGTGAGTGGCAGCTTCTTTTACTTTTAATTAGATCTGTGCAGGAGGGGAAAAAGTGAGTGGATCTGGCGTGTGCTTTGACAAAGAATAAGGTGTTCAGAGCTGGCACTGGTGGCTGTGCTGTGGTACTCATGTTCTCACACATTTTGGCTCTCCCATGTTCTTGCACGCGCAATCTCCTTTGCTTCAAGAGGCAGGTTTCCTGTGACCGGCGTAGACGGACATCAGTAGGATTTAATTGTGCAGTCACGTGCATGCATAAACGAAAAGCCATTTTCTGTCCCCAGGAAGGGATATGGTGCGTGGCAGTTTGCAGAGGCTGCCCTGGGCGGAGGGGGAAGCCACAAGGAGGATTCTGGGTGCTGAGCTGCCCTGTGGTGGGGGTGCCATGGCCTCCCTTCCTCCCGGACAGTCCCTTCTGGAGAGCCAGGGAAAGAGCTGGTGGGATTTGGATTTTGGCTGATAAAAGACTTTCTCGTTGTTGAGTGATGTGGGACAGGAGAAGGGGAGCTGGTGAAGACAAGGGGCATCTTTGCTCCCAGCACATGCAGCACCTCCTCCCCTCCTCCTTTTCTGATCGTTTTCTGTGGGGCCACTTCTCTCACTTTTTTCCTCACACCTCTCTGTGGTGTTTCGCCCTTCCTTAAGCTCATTTTCCCCAGGGTGCCACCACCATGGCTGAAGAGCAGGGCTGGGCCCTGCTGCGGGGCAGCCCTGGCCTCTCCTCACAGCAGCCCCAGCTTCTCCTCACGGCTGGTGGCCACCTGCCACCAGCACCTTACCCCAGGCACTCACTGCATGGGGGAAGAGAGTGATGTCCCCTGGGTCAGAGGGAGCTGGGAGCTGTAACTCTGCTCTCAGCTGCCTGCAGGCCTCCCAGGGTAGCAGGAAGATGAGCTGAGGTGTCTGGAGCGGTGTTACTCGGCATGCGCGTGGCTGGTGTCTATCATAGAATCATAGAATGGTTTGGGTTGGAAAGGACCTTAAAGATCATCTGGTTCTAACCCCCCTGCCATGAGCAGGGACATCTTCCACTAGACCAGGTTGCTCAGAGCTCCATCCCACCTGGCCTTGAACACTTCCGGGGAGGAGGCATCCACAGCTTCTCTGGGCAACCTGTTCCAGTGCCTCACCACCCTCATGGTGAAGAATTTCTTCCTAATGTCTAATCAAAATCTGCCCTCTTTTAGTTTACAGCCATTCCCCCTTGTCCTATCACTACACACCCTTGTGAAAAGTCCCTTTCCATCCTTCCTGTAGGCCCCTTCAGGTACTGGAAGGCTGCTGTAAGGTCACCCCGGAGCCTTCTCTTCTCCAGGCTGAACAGCCCTGACTCCCTCAACCTGTCCTTGTAGGAGAGGTGCTCCAGCCCTCGGATCATCTTCGTGGACCTCCTCTGGACCCACTCCAACACATCCATGTCCTTCTTATGTTGGGGGCTCCAGAGCTGGATGCAGGACTCCAGGTGGGGTCTCATGAGAGCGGAGTAAAGGGGCAGAATCAATTCCCTTGGCCTGCTGGCCACACTTCTCTTGATGCAGCAGAGATGTGCTGTCACGCCAAAGGTGAAATCCTCGAGCTGATACCCTGAGCCTGCGTGCCTTGGGATGGCTGATGCCTTGAGTCCAGCCACCAGCCTGGTCTAGGGGAGTAGTGGTGTGGACACCCAAATGGGAGCTCTTCTACAGCCAGGGAACGGGCCCCTTGGTTTGGAGTCACTTTGTGGTGCCCATGCTGCGACTGCCTGATGGCTGGCTGTTAAATGGGCATATATGGCTTTACAGTAATTGCTGCAGATCTGCCCGATTTCAATCTCATAGCAAATTTAATTTTAAAACCTCACAATGCTTTGTTATTGCCATGCGTGTGGTTCAGCAGAGAGATCAGCCAGCCACTGCAGGAGCAGATGTTTCTTTTCCTGATGGACTGAGCCAACACAGGCGATGGAGTGATAGAGTTCCTGGTGTGGTTTTCCTTTTGGTTTTCTTTTTTCGTTTTTAATAAATATGAGATCTTCTGCAAACTTTTACCTGAGGGTTTCTGTAGGGTGATTGCTATTGCTGCCAAGAGCATGCCCTGAGCTGGCCCAGGCTTGCTCAGCTCCTCAGGGCTGTTGTCTTGGGAGCCAGACATCCTGGGTTTTCTGTGAGTAAATCATTTCCCAGAGGAGGACAGCCAAAGTCGCCTCTTCTTATAATTTCTAATCTTCCTATGGACAGATTGAGGGCTTCTCAAATGCATTCGCTGTCTGAAATTATTTGCTGAATACGACCATTAGTCACTTCTGATTTATGAATTTTTCAGTCTGTGAGCAGCTCAAAGTAAGGTATTTGAGATTCGAAATTCTGGCTGTGTAGATGTGTTGATTAGCTGGTCTGAATGCATTAAGGTACTCAATGTGTTTCTAGCTGCTGACTAAAATGAGTGTGACCTTTAAATGTTTTTTACTACTAAAAATAATAAGTCATTAAAATCCTTAGTAGCTGGCCTATGCCTTAAGAATATGATCCAGAGTTAGGAAGAAACAGCTGTGGGTTGCTTATTGACAAATGGTAGCAATAGACTTTCCTCCAGCTTGTTTCGAGGGAGATAGCTCTTTGATCCGTGCATGGCCGTGCCATATCCGAGTATCTTGCAGAAGCATCCTGAGTGAAGTCAGCAACATCTGTCATATTAATTCTTTCCTTTTCCCAGAAAAAGAACAGGTGGAATGGGATGATTTGTTTTGGTATGGATGCCTTCTCTAATAAGGACTGTTCCTAGCAAAGCTTTCTGCATCTGGTTAGTTACAGACTAGGCACTGCACTAGTCTGTCTGTGGAAATTCTGTGTCTTCTTCACCAAATATGGTAGAAATGCAGTCTGTTTTCAGTGACTCAGTCTACATAATGCTCAGTCTATTTTCTGTGACTTGAAGGTTTGCTCAGGATACTATTTTTGAGCAGATTCTTGCCAGTAAAATTATTTAGAAGCATATTTGTAGAAGAGTAACATGAAAGTAGCAGGAACCTGGAAAAAACAAAGCCTTTGAAAAAGAGGAAATGTAATTCCTCAGAAAAAAACAACACAGAGGTTAGAAGTCACTTTCACTGAATGCCATTCCATTGACCTATCTTTCAAACAGGGATGTCCACAGCCTTGCTGAACTACCCTGCTGTTGCCATTATGAAAGGCACGCTCAGACTGCCACCACCACCCGATCAGCTCCTGGCAATGTGTCCTCTTGGTCAGTGGGGGAAGAGGCAGAGATATCAATGGGAGATGCCTGATTATCTGCAAGGGTGGAGTTCAGACCTGGTGTGACTTTGGGGCAGAGCACCCTGTGGCCTGGCTCTGCCCTGCTCTCTAGGCTACAGGGCTGATTGCAGGTGTTTGTAAGTGGTTTAATCAAGAGTAAACAGATCCATGTGTGAGTCAAATCAGAGCTCAGGCTGAAGCCTGGTGTTGGTTTGGTGCTAATGAGGCTTTCTGGGTGTTGCATTAGCTATAATTCTTCTTTGGCCACCGCGGTTCAGGCTCTAACACCTACTGTAGGTGACGACAGCAACAGAAGTCAACTTCCCTGTGCTTTGGTGACACCCAACTTGCTGTCTGTGAGGAACACAGCCCCAGGTAATAGTCAGCAGGTAGAGTCAGTGGGCCTGGTCTTTGCAAGTATTTACTTTTCAAGCACTTTTGACACAAGTTTTGACAAATGGCTTTGGGCAGATGCAGGTGTGAGGGCAGGCATTAGGGAAGTGCCGGAGAGGAAAAATGAAAATGAAGAGCAAGGTCAGGCTAACAGGGAGATGTAGCATCTTGTGTTACATCTATTGATATAGATGCAGATGAAAAGAAACAGGGAAACATTCAGGCATATGGGCTTTTCTTCAGGTCTGAAACCAATCCAAAAAGGTTGGTTTTGCTGGCCAGCAAAGAAGCACTATTATTTACCATATGGCAGTCTGCTCTGCAGATGCTGATAGCCTGCCAGCCTGAATCAGACTGCCTTCTTTTGAGGAGAAAGTACGTTTGTGGTATGGGCACATGCCACTCAGCCTTAAGGCCGGACTCAGGCCTTTGGCGTCTCCCATTGAATTTAACAGTAGGGATGAAACCTCAGTGTCTGTGGATTGTTCATGATGTGGCCGTTGACCTCGGGCAGGGCTAGGGTGCTGCTGCCTTGTCCCAAAAGATGTGCTTCAAGGCACACTGAGGTTGTTGAATCATGCTGTCAAAGTCAATGGCTTTTGGATTAGATCCTGAAGCCAGCAGGCAGTTGTGCATGGTTTTATTGGGAAATCCAGGCCTTGAGCTAATCCCTGGTTAGAGGAACAAGAATTACAGGTAAGTTTCTGAGCTGGACTCTTGAATTATAAATGGGAGTTCATTTTCCAATTAAATGCTTTCTGATTTCACTTTAGATGTCTCTCTGTTTCATGCATAAATTTTTCTCTCTGGAGTTCTGACAAATGCAAAGGGGTATAAAGCACACCTCGTGGTGGCGAGGTGACAAAAGGTGGGGCACAGCCCTGGCAGTCCCAGCCACTGACTTTAGTATTGTCCACTTACAGTAGCAGTAAGTAGCGATGAGGAGTTTTTGAACTCTGCTCTTCAGTTATTGCACAGTTTTGAATGGCATTAACAGGATCTAACCTGCCTCTAAACTGCCACCAGTGGTAGTGGTAAAAGGGCAAAGGATGCATGCTTGAAAGGTGGGGGAATTAAAAAATTGACTGTATATGCACACTGTAGCTCTGTGGCCTGTGTTGCTGGCCTGGTAACACAGCAGGTAAAACAAAGGCATAGAAATCTTCATAAAGCATAACTTTTATGATGATCACTTGGCTTTTCCACAGCACGCAACTGTGCTTATTGTCAAAATGCCCAGAGATTTATTAAGCCGGTTTGGTTAATAAAAAAACAATTAAAGATTAACTGTTCTAAAACTTCTCTTTGTTTTTTTTATGTACCCGATTGTTAAAACGCAATAAAATGTTGTTAATCATTCATCATTCTGACATGGAGTAATTGTTTGTTATTATTGTATGGATTACAGAGTGCCTGGAAGCTCAAGTCGGGGATCAAAGTCTTATTGTGTGAGGCACTGTGCACACAGAATAAATAGCAGCCTGCGGCCCCAGAGAAGCTGTAGAATTGGGGTATCTACATTATTTTCAGGTTTTGTGTCCCAGCAATGTAGTGACCTCTTCTCTCTCTCTCTGACAGTCCAGTTATTTAGTATGAAACCCATCTTTATGACTTCCTTGCAAGATGCTGCAAAGCTCTCCCCAGCCCATAGTTAATAGGACCATCCCTGGTGCTTTGGAAGGAAGATGTAAAGGGAGTGGAGGAGTGTAATTCTTTTTTCTAGGAATCCGATCCATCACAGCCCATAGTATTTCTCCTCAATACCATTCTCTGTCACTCACTAGGACATATATTGGGTCAAACACGTTATAGTTTGATTCTCCAGCTAATGGCTGCCGAGGCCTGGTCTCAGTATGCTGCAACAAGCACAGTAATTGAAATTCAGACTGCAGGAGGGAAATAGCTTACTCTTCATTTCAGCACATCTCACACATGCTAATACAGAGTTTTCTCTTGGACAGAGTAAACAAGGGGCTGGATTCAGTATTGCCTCAAAGTCTTGTCTCACGTTAGTGAACAAAATGTGACAGTACAGAGAGGTGCCAGCATTGATTGTTTTTAAGTTCGAAGTGTCTCATATTCTTCCTCAGGAGAACAAACTTTTGATACTTCACTGTAATGGAGTCAAGGTCCCTGACTTGTTTTTGGGAGCTGCTGGGATGGTGTTGCCCTTTCTTTTCCATTAGTGAGTGAGGAGAGCTGCTTCGCTGAGCTCTGCTCCGTGCTCACTCCCTTTCTGCATCTCTGCATGGCTCACCAGTGTCAGAGTAGCTGGAGAAAATTGGATAACTGGGAGGACGACAAGATCTTTCTCATTAGATGGGCTGTGGGGGATGTGACAGCGTCTCATCCAGCTCTTGCTTCATCTTAAACCTTCTCTTATATTAGTGCTGGTGTAGTGACATTAGTAATTTGATCTGGAATTTTCTAATAAGCTCACCAAATTTAAAATTAACGTGTTCTGTTCCAGAAAAAGTTAAAACTAAAAATGCATCAGGAATTGAGGCACTATCTTGTTGTTTTCTAGTCTACTTTCAGACACTCCTAGGTGCTTCCTAGCACGATATTGTACCAGTTTTGCTCACCTCAATGAGGAGCAGCCATTTCCAAGTCTGTCTCACCCTGGCGCCAGTCTTGCTGAGCCTTGCTGCTCCTACAGTGTCCCTCTTCCTTTTCAGGCATTGCCTTGCATTTTACAGTTTTTTTTACTGCATGGAATAATATCACAGAAGTGATCCTCTGTAAAACATCCGAGAGTTTGCCTTTCTATTTACATTCTTGTTCTGTATTTTGACCCTGTTTCTGTCCTGGTTTGTGACTGTTACCCATAGCCTCTTGTGCTTGACCACAGAAATTTTTTAGGGTATAGTCCTCCGCTTCCTTCTGCCCCAGGAAGAAGGTGGTGTTCAGAAACATAGTGCAGTTTGGCTGGAGAAATTAAATGCAATCTGTGATGCACTTCCTTAATACATTGTAGAATATATGTAACCAGGGAAGAACATTAGTTGAAATGTCAATGAAAAGTGTCAGAAATGTTCACTACGGGCCAGATGCTGTTTTCTGTACTGATATCTTGCTCTCCTTATGTGCACGGAGCCCTAGCTAAATGCCTTATCTATCTATTTAAGGTATTTAATTAATACTTGAGGTATAGTACCTATCCTCATTGTTCTGCATACTGATAGAGCAGAGCCGAGGGAGCAGACCTGCGTTAACAAATCATGTCGTGCAGCTCTGAGAGGAGACTTTCATCCTGACAAAAGAGCTCAGGGCTGGAGCTGCTCTGAAGCTGCTCATGCACGTAATGGGAGCCTGCTGCCAGCGCAGCGCGGGGAAAGAGGTTACAGCAAAGGGCCAGCGTGGGAAACGGCATGCCAGCCGCTGTGCCTGACACAGCACAGGCATGTGACAACAAGCTGGGAAATGAGAGGAAACACGTGAACTCCTTCTTTTCAAGGGTGCTGCAGTGACATATGTGGATATATTTGTTCATGCGGATCACAGCTGGCCCCTTGCGGTTCTTGGAAAGTGGCATTTGGGGAGGACAGTTTTCTCCTTCAGGCATTTAGCCATTTGAATGTCTGAACCCAGGCTGAGTCCTGACGCTGTGCTGCTCAGGATGACTGCCCAAGGGAGGTCATCGCTAGGCTCTGTGCCTTAAATTCTGTACTTGCTCTGTAGACCTTCACCACGTAGTCTTTTCTTCTTTTGCGGCTTGGATGGGCTGGAGTCTTTCTTGTGTCCTAGGCACTAGAGCACCCACCAGAGCCATACTGCTAAAGAACAAAGACTCTTTCCTTCTAAGGCTGTACTAGTATTATATGTTCACCCAGGTAAATCCCTGAAATCTTTCTATACAAAATCTTCTTTTTGCTTTTTTCCTCCTCCCTTGACTGCAACCCTCAGCAGAGGAACTGTCTTGATAACTGGAGGAGCCTGCTTCTGTTTGGAGCTTTTCTCTATGGCTTTGCCACCCTTCCTGTACCTTTCAAATAATGGGTCATATTCTCCTTTGGTTTGAGCTGAAGCAACACCACTGAGCAGTGTTACACAGGTATAGCCTCAAGAATAAGCTGACCTGCCCTCTTTATGGGCAGTGGTTTTTTACTTGCTGTCAGTCAGATGAGCAAGCTCAGAGGCATCTGCCTAAAAAGTCATTAGGATGAAGGAACATGGTTGTACTTAGGCTGGTAACACTTTAGATTTTCATTTAACCGTCTAACCCTGTGATGCTGGCAAGTGCTGATGCTGTTATAAAAGCTGTGATATGACTCTTGTCTTGGCCAAAATTATTCTTAGAGAGAGATGAAATGGGTCTCTACTGAGAGGGGATACAGAACGTGGATGGCTTTTTTTCCACAGAAAGCTCTAGCAGCAGCTGAATGCAGGGCTATGACAGTGGCCTCAATCCACCTTGTGCTGCAGTTCATCTTCTGCCGAGCAGGAGCTGCTGTGGGATGGGAGCGGGTTTGGGCTCAGTGTATGTGAGAAGAACTGTGGAGTGTCAGTTGTCAAGAGCAACTCCTGGTTGCAGTGGGGCACATTCAGAATTTATCTAAATGCTACAAACACCTGTTTTAGGCACCCTGTGTGTTCCAGGGAAAACGCAGCATGATCCTGGGAGCCTTGCGCCTGTGCTTCCTGGGGCTGCAAGGAGAACTGTCTGCCGCCCTGTCCCAGAGGCAGAAAGACTTGTGCCCGTCTTACCTAACGGTACCCAAGATGAGCATGGTTTCTTCGGACATCACCAGCAGGTTTCTGTTCCTTGGCATGCTCTCCATTTGCTTTTTAAAGTTCTTGGTACCTTGCAGGTATGTAACTTTGCGTATTATTGCTTTAGACAAGGTTGTTTCTGTTGGATCAAGAGAAGATGAAGCCAGAGTCATCCAAAACATCTGCTTGCTGGTCTTTTTTATCTTTTAAATTTTCAGGAATTTGCTGATGGGAGTGCTATTGTGAGAAATTAGTAAAGGAGAAGGAGAAACTGAATTGTTTGTATTTCATGGAACCAATATATTCCAACAATTATGAATGCTGTCTGCACAAAACACACTTACTGTGTGGTAGAGAAGCTCCATGAGGGCTTCTCCCAGGACAAGGCTAAAATGTTAAGTCTGTGACTTCCAGCCACCTCATGGTCTTAGTTCCACTGTGACTGTATTAGGGCTTGCCACAATTAGCTTCAGATCCTTCCTTGCTGAGTTTCAACATCCATGCAGGGACAGGTATGACTCTCACACGTTGATACAATGCACAGTCGATCTGATTTATTGCTCCGCTTGCGTGGTTATATACATTTTTCATATCTGCACACGCAATCACGCTTATTCGGATAGGCTACAGCCGTAAATCACGCACTGTTCACGCACCCCATATTCCCTTATGATTGGTAACTATGCACTAACGCTAATAGCAACAGAGTGCCTCCATGTCCTTGAATACATCTTGTTTTTGCTAACCCACGTCATGTACACTCTCAGCACTTTATCAACTGCTATTCTTAGCTGCCCTTTCCAGCGGCCTGTTCAGTTATGCTGTTTTACTTAAATGGCCTAGTCGTGCTAATTCTCAAGCTACATCGACCCCAACACTTCCTCTCCCCTGCCCTAATTCGGATAGTAACCCCATTTTCAGGTTTTGAGTATATGCTAAAGAACATGGAATACCAGAGCAGATATTTGTCTTATCTCAAATTGCAGCCTTTACTATCTCTAGGTGTTGGATGTCTTGTGGGAGCAAGGAGGAAAGGTGGACAGCAAGTTGCCTGCTTGACTGGAATACCAGCAACGCATCCTTGCTGGTACCTTACAAAAGATGTCAAGGAAGAAGAAGCTGCTCTGTGCAATATATGCCACTAGTCAGCAAAGACTGAGCCAAGGACTGTGAACTGCAAATATTTCTAGTAAACTGTCTGTGAATGATCTGCTGGCCAAGGATTCTTCATTAGAGGATGGCAGGAATGTTTCTGAACAACAAACAAATGTGAGACTGTCGCAATCTGTTCACACTAAGACAAAAACAAAACAAGTGTGAAATAAATTATCTCGTGCCTACAGGGCTTTAACAAGGGCTGGATGCAGAAATGCTAAACAGGGGCTAGTATGCTGATGAAAACAAGAACTTCATTTTGATGTGAACTCCACAAAGATCTGGCGCTAACGGAGTGCCTGCTGTTTCATGGTACCCAATACCTGTGTATGAAGAGGCAGATGAGGGATGCCATGGCAAGAAGGGGGAAAGAGCTCCTTCACTCAGTGAACTTCCTGGCCTTACTGAGCAGTTGTCAGCAGAGCCTGGTAAAGCAAAACAGCAGTGCTATTATGAGATAAAAGGATATCCATGTCACATGCAAGGATAATGTCATGACGGCTCTGTTTAAAAAATGTTCCAATGTTACTCATTGGCCAGACTCTTTTCAGTGGTGCCCAGTGACAGGGCAAGGGGCAATGGGCACAAACTGGAGCATAGGAAGTTCCATCTGAACATGAGGAAGAACTTCTTCACTCTGAGGGTGACGGAGCACTGGAACAGGTTGCCCAGAGAAGCTGTGGATTCTTTTTCTCTGGAGATATTCAAGACCCGCCTGGACAAGGTCCTGTGCAGCCTGCTGTAGGTGACCCTGCTTCGGCAGGGGGGTTGGACTAGAT
>Ga0065711_1043118_pt1 | contig 14922 bp, 6 predicted proteins | sample Hoacrofraction12_FD_59098 | JGI IMG/M metagenome (GOLD analysis project Ga0065711, IMG submission 59098) | Hoatzin crop microbial communities from Cojedes, Venezuela - Epithelial fraction 12 v2 (version 2) | ecosystem: Host-associated > Birds > Digestive system > Esophagus > Crop | place... | reverse complement strand
CACAGGATCTTGTCCAGGCGGGTCTTGAATATCTCCAGAGAAGGAGACTCCACAACCTCCCTGGGCAGCCTGTTCCAGTGCTCCGTCACCCTCAGAGGGAAGAAGCTCTTGCTCATGTTCAGGTGGAACTTCCTATGCTTCAGTTTGTGCCCATTGCCCCTTGTCCTGTCACTGGGCACCACTGAAAAGAGTCTGGTCCCATCCTCCTGACACCCACCCTTAAGATGTTTATAAGCATTTGTAAGGTCCCCTCTCAACCTTCTCTTCTTCAGGCTGAACAAGCCCAGCTCCCTCAGCCTTACCTCATAGGAGAGATGCTCCAGTCCCCTCATCATCCTCATAGCCCTCCGCTGGACTGGACTCTCTCCAGTAGCTCCTCATCTTTCTTGAACTGGGGAGCACAGAACTGGACACAGTACTCCAGATGTTTCCTGTAGCTGAGAACTCAAACTGAAGGTGTATTTCTTTCCTTGAGATGTTTTATCTGGTACTCTGAATCCACTCTTGCAATGTCAAAACGACTGTCTCACTTAATTCCTGATGCACTGTCTTTATATTTCTTTTTCTATTGATTCTCTTTTTTGGTAGGCTCTTCACTGGGGAAATGAATAAATTAAAAGATAAATGAAGGTGTCTCTATGACCAGTATAATCTTTTGCCTGGCTTTTTTTGGCTAGTGAAATGTTTCAGTTTCCAGGATTACAGAGGAAACTAATTCCAAGGGCATCGTCGCACATTTCACAGAGAAGCTCTGGATTGAGGATGACTCTCCTTCACTGGGTAGCAGAAGTCATAGATTGAGAGAAACAACTGAGGTTATGTTCGAATGCGCATTACTCCAACATAGCCAAACACTGGTACAATCACCAAGGAAAAGAGGAGACAATGCAGACACAGTAATTTAAAAAAAAAATCTAAAAATATCTAAAAAGGAGAGATGTTATGTAATGAGATTAAAGTGAAATGAAAAAGCAGTGACTTAAAACTAGAAAAGGAGCTTTGAGAAGTCCCTCTCACTCACCTTGAAATGGTAAAGTACATAGTTAAACTGGAAATTGCTAGTGTTTTGCGTAAAATGCTGTTTCTGCTGTGTTTCACAGAGGCAGACGAGAAAAGACAAGGACTCTTCCTGCAGTATTTCTGACGGCTCAGGAAATGACAAGCTTCATCACTTCTTTTGGTGCCTTTGGATATACAAACTGTTTCAAAACTTTATAAAATGATAAATTTTTAAAATCTGGATAACAAAAAAGAGCGAGAGCATCGCGCTGTGCTTTTATTCAGAAGAATATAACAACATGTGACATTTTTTCAATTTATACTAATCAGATCTAATCTGTACATACATCTATATTTTCAGATAAATTTATGTAAAACAATTATATTTATAAGCACTTCTAAAGAGAAAGAAAAAATAATCAATGGTACAATTAAAATTCTCCAAACATATGCATTTTGTCTTAAAATTTTAGTAGACAGCAGATGAAGTAGAATCAACAGTGCAGTGTGAATTAAAACTAACATTTTCCTACAGGTCCTGTGCATCTCTTGTGTACAACTATATCACATGCATATCGACTTTGCCCTCCGAATGTCACCATGTGTTTGATGGAGTAGGCTCAGGGTACCTGAAAAATTGGGTACGTGCCAATAATAGCTTCTCTAGGGTAGGAACCATGACTTTTTTTAAAAAAAGGAGTAAAGCTTACCCTTTATATGTGGATGGTCAATGGACCCATCAGAAATGCTAACACTTTTCTTCCCCAAGGCAGAGTTCATTTGCTGCTCATTGTACTATCTGGAACAGCAAAGCTGCAATTAAATATATTTTTGTTTAAAAGAACAGTAGTACAAGCAAACAAAAATTCAAAGCTCTACCAAAACAAAATACTATGTGATTACCCACTTCTTCTGCTGTATGGAAGAAGAGGGAGCAGATGTAATTTAAGTGACCTAATGCAGTTAAATGTCCTCAGATATGTACTAGGGAGAGCATGTAAAAACTTACACAGAATGCAGCAGAATGAAGTCAAGAAGGAAGAGGCAGCAGCACCCATGCTGAATTTGCTTTTGTCCCTGATTTCCTGTAACGGTGGCACACAGAATAACTGCTGCGGGCTTGTGAGGTGCACTTTACCACAGGGTGTAAAGCCAGTGCAGTTTGCCGAGCTGTACCGCTAGATGGAGGCAGATATTGCATAGTTCACGCGTAGTAAGCGGGGTGAGGAGTGCCACGGCAGCCGTTTGCCCCAAAGGAGGGGGCAAGTGTGCGAATGGAAGCACAACAGGAGCTCGGCAAGAGGTAAGATGGTGCCGACAGGTCATCAGTGGCAACTTTGCCCTCTCTGAGGACAAAAATCATGGCTCCTACTGCATTTCACATGCTGTGGAGATGCTAGCTGAGCGCTGCTGCCTGTCAGAGATACCTTCTTCTAGACACAAGAGTACCTCACTCCCACCGTCTGCTGGCCCCGCTGCAGTACAGTCAGCTCCTGTGCTTGCTGGAAGCTGTCTCCCTGATGTGTCCCATTGTCAGGACAGTCTTCCTAGGAGTACACCTCCGGAGTTTTATCCCATTTGTATCGGTTCATACGGAAATTAAGTGTACACTAGAAAAAAGATCTGCTACTTTCAGTCAAGTATTTGTTCTCATACCTTCTTCATTTGTCAGTGCAGTGCCTCCTCCAGCATGGTGCATGGATTGTCACATGTGTCCTTAGGAATGGTTCTTTCTGCACAGTCTTTCCCTCTGAGGATGTCTGTCTGCTGCGTCTTTTTTCTCTTTAAGAAGCCCTAGCGAGTGACTTGAGCTCAATAAAGAGCATGGCATGTCTCTCTTTTGTACTAGGTTCCCTGTGGGGACTTTGGCAAGGAGAACAGGGTACGTGCTATGAACATTGCATCTTTCCAGGACCCCCCAGGTCAACCCAAGGTGGCCAAGCATCCACGGAGGCCGTGAAGCTCACTAGTATCATTCTTTATAGTCTTTAATGCAGTCTGGGATCTGACCCTCTATTCTGGGACTTCCTGTTTTTCTCGTACCTCAAGACATCTCTGCCCTCAGAATAATATCCACTTAGCGCTAGCTACTTCATCTATGAGTTTCATGTGGAAGAAATGTCCAGTAACTGATGGGAGTGTTTTCAAACTCCTGTCTTACCAGAGGTGAGAAACCTTTCTGAGGGGGAAGCACTTGAAGGAACCATGCTTCATACCCCATCCTTGACACTCTGGATGTCTCAGTCAGTGACTTATTTCAGCTATCCCATGACCTGACGCTGCTTCTTGCAGCAGATACTAGGTTAGATGGACTGGACTAACAGGAATTCTTTATGGAATAAACTGCTGTCCATCTGACAGATCAGGAGCGCTAACTCTTTCTCCTCCTCTCTTCAGCTGGCTGCTTCCTCTCCTTAAGGAGGAGGTAGCTGTAGGGCTGCTGTCTTGCCATCACTGGAGGCACTTCCAAAGCAAATACAGAGCAGTGGCGATCCCATGGATGGTGAAGATCCTTTTTCTGCTGCAGTACCTTGAAGGTAAAGTGTCAACTAGGAAGGGAGTGTTTAGAAGAGGTCAGAAAGAAAGCATGAAAAGGTAGTTTCCCAATGTGACAGAGAGGAATCAACTTTAATTCCTTACAAATTGTTTCACATCCCTTCCAGCTCCAGGGAGCCAGGAGAAGCAAACCCCAGAAATCAGCTGGTACCCAGAAACTTGACTAGGAATTTGGCCTACCTTGGCTTACGTATTAGTGTTTAGATGCTATCCTAGAAAACATACATATCCGGTGGCTGAGCAAGCAGGACATGCGTCTTCTGAGTACAGGTAGATTAAAACTGCCTCTCCTCCTTTCCACCCGGCCCTTGAATTGCAGAAGATGACACTACTTTCTTGTGTCCCACGTTGCCCATCTCTCAGGCGTCCTGCACCAAACCTGGGACTGGGCAAAACTTCTGCCTATTTATATGTGGAGTCAGAGCCCTTCCATCACCAGGCAGCAGCTCTTGAACTGGAAAAGACTTTTGGATAAAGGCTGGGAAATGCTGTCAGGCTTTTGAGAAACTAGACCTTTGTGCACATTTGGTAAATACATTGAGGTAGAAGTCTTATCTCCCCATCAGGGAGCATAAAAAACTCCTAATGGAGGAACCATTGGTCCCACAGGAGTTTACCCTGTTAAATATTCAAAAAATCTCCAGTGTTTGTAGACCAGTGCCTGTGAGCAAAGTAAGCTGTTCTCATCACATCCTTCTCAGCTTTTCCAAGGACTGAGCCCAGCAGGGGCTTTGAAGTTTCTCAGGTGATACTTTGCTCAGAGAACCAGGAAGGCATGGCCATTTTCTCTTGGGACAAAGACATGAATGCATTTTCCTGTGTCATTACAGTTCTTCAGTTATGGCAGGAAGACAGGCGTCCCACCCTGCAGCAGAGTGGCCCAAAATCCCAGGGCAACTGACCATCTCCAGCAACCAGGACAACATCCTAGTTTTTCTATGGTTGTGCCTGTCTGTGCTTGGTTTTGTTTCCTGGCAATGTGGGATTAGTCTTCCAAAGGAGGGAAGGAGAATTCCTGTTTGTTTTGTTTGCTTGTATGTTTGTTTGTTTTTTTAAATTTCAAAATACCTTAGAGGTGTTTGAATATCACAGAGGACAATGGGAATCCTAGTCCACTGCTTCTTAAACCTGCAAGCTGGGGAGGACATGAAGTTGAAGAACTGTTCCCTTTGGGAAAGCATCCCAGCCCATGCTGAAGGAAGCACAGTGGTGACATTCTCCTCTATATGTGAGCTGTATGGGAAGTATACTGTGATTCTGGGGAGGCAGCAGTAGGTACTGTGAAAGGCCAGGACATGCATGGGAATTGAAAGCAAGCCAGGAACAGGGTTTGTAACTCCAGCAGCAAATACACATAGGGACTTTAGGTATCTGTGCCTCTATTCAGAAAGATATTTGTCTGTCTGTCTATCACACGTGCAGGAGTTGTTTAATGGCCTAGTGAAATGCCAGAAGAAAAAAAAAATCAGACAACAGAGTATACAATTTTGAGGGTTTTTTAATTGTTGAGTGAAATTGTATAAAGTGCAAATAAATCAATATAAAATTTCAGAGAGAGAAAGTGCAGTCCAGGAGTTATAATTTTAGTTAGCAAGAGGATTAAAATTGTTTCAGAACACCAAAACAATCAGTTGTAAAATCTTTGGTCTTTTTGAAGCATGTTCTTCAAGAGTTTGATGACTTCTTCCCTGTGGGAAAGAAGCACAAAACATAGAGACTGTACTGGAAATGGACAATGCAGACAGCTATGCTTTATTCCTAGTGTTCCTGTAGCATGCCTTGAGGAAGGTGGTCCTTAAACAAAAGCAAACCTGTCAAAGCTTACCCCATGGTGTCAATTCTGGCTATGCCCCACTCCTACTGCTGAATAATTTCTGCCTTCACTGAACTGTCCCATTGACTTGGTAAGTGGCATAGTATCTCTCATTCTACTCTGCCAGTAGCCCCACTCACTGAAACAGCTCATTTGCAGAGCAAGGTCCACAGGATTTTTCTGGCAGTATGTAGGTGTGCAGGAATACAGTGTGCCAGGCCACTGCACTGCTGCTCTGTCACATCTTGGCTACAGTGTGGACACGCTACGGAAGGAACAGAGTGGACATAGTATACACGAATGTGTTTTTCCCAGGTTTGTTGCCCTGCTTTCTCTTTGGCATTATAATGAGTCCCTTGCAATCAGGGAAGGTAGTGAAACCTGTACCCCATTAGGTTTTGTCTTGAAAATCAAATCTTATAGTAAATTTACCGTATAACTTCTGAATTCCTTTCCTGTCGTCCTCTGAAAGTCTGAAGGTTGCTGGGTTCATGTATGAGTAGATAGGGTACATCAGAGCTCCACGGACATTTGAGTGAGCGAGTCCCAAAGAATGGCCAAATTCATGAGCAGCAACAAGGAACAAATTAACTTCTGCAGCACAGAAGCACAGAAAAGTATGTTAAAGGCATGCCATTTCTTTTTCACATACAAAGAATTGAAGTAGCAAGAGAATTTGTGTCTTTCATTCCCTTGGAATGAAACCTTGGAGTTTTGATCAGTTATTACTGAACTTTCTCATGTAACTATAGTATTTTGATAAAAACATTACTGATCCCTTGCATACGCATCTAGAGACCATGAGTCTCTTTCTGACTCTACTTTTAGTCAACCTTAATCCTACACGCATGTCATTTTACCTTTTCACAATTTATGTAGAAAGCAGAGGCTCACAGTCCTTGTTTAGCCTGTGAAAATATTTTTAAAATACGAATGAAACAGGCATTATGTAGCTTCTAACAACAATGAAGTACAAGTGCTTAGAAGGGTAGTTGAAAAGAACAGAAATGTTGGTACTGAAATGGTACTGAAGCATGAAGAGTTATGGAAGGCATGTCCTATGGGATCTTCTACCATGTACAATATTTGCCTTTCCCCTTCATACACACATATGGGTTTTACCTTGACTGAACTCCGACCACCTTTCATCTTCGTCAAAATGAGCATCTCCACCAAGCCCTTCCCCAGGTGCAAATGCATGAGCTAGTGTGTTACCTCTTCCGTCAAAAGGATATCCATCACCATGCTCTGCATTTGAAAAGAAATAAATGTCATCGGATGGTATCAGCTGTAATGTTTAAACGCAGCAAATTGAAGAGTGCTGCTTGTTTGTGCTAATTTTATTCGTTAGCAATCGTTAAAAAAATCCTATGATGGCTGCAATGTTGTAAAAATGAGGAACAAGGCTAGGAAACACTCTTCAAATTCATAACTGAAGTTCAAAACTTGTATTTGACAATTCAGGCTTCTACATGTTTCAAAAAGAGAAGAACATTTTTTCTGAGCTTCTGTCAGAAACGTGTGTCTGAGGCACCAATCAGGGATTATTTCAAAATAAATACTTGATGCTTGACAGCATTATAAGCACCCGAACGTTTTCAGTGTTGGGAAGTGCTGGGCAACATTTGTTGTAGACATTCTCACTTATACTGATTTTAGTGGAAGACGATGATTTGGGGTAGATAACCATGTTCCTGAAGAGCTGAGTTCATGTGTCCCCAGCCTTGGGGTACAATCTATTACCTATTTCTATGACTGCACATAGAATGTTACCGTTTCATACCTAGAGTGCAAGAGCTGACACGATGGTATATGCGTACCAGCTCTGAAAATTTCCCCCTACCTCTTAGTGAGCCTCTGACTTGACTGAGGAGTATTTGAGGACTCAGATGCCATTCTACGTCCTTTCCCCCAGACCGTGTGGATGAACCCTGGGGCAAGGCTATCACAGGCAGAAGAGTCCTAGTGTGTGATGAGAGATTAAAACCCATTCTAACTTGCAGGATCCTTTCTTACTTTGACTGGTACATTAGTCAAATCTTCATGGCAACATAATACACTTCCTGTCAGTGAAGCGTGAGCTTGGGACATTTTGGTGTTTGTATACAGTCATCTACTTGTAAGCCAGGTGTCTGATCTTCACTTACAGTCAATGGAGATCTAGTAAATTTTGTCAATGGATCTAGAGAACAAGTCAGCTAACCTTAAAGTAGGCAAACCTTAGTTTGGCTAAGTTGAGTCAGTTTAGGCTCCAGACACAAGGAAAAGGTATGGCTGCTTTCATGTATTAGTCTGGATTACAAGTGAGCTTCTGAAGTGACTCTACTGGTCATTTGCGTTTGCCATGCTTTCACTTGCACCTTGGTGCAATATTGGAGTGTACCAAAGGGAATCGTTCTAGAAGAAAATCAACAAAAAGATACTCTCTATGGCCAAACCTAACACACCTCAGCTGCCAAAGGTTGTTCAGTCCAGGGAACCAGACTAGATCTAGACCAAAGTAAACCTTTGTGAACATGCCTGAATCCAGCCTGCGAAGGCTGGATCTTCAGAACCAGCTCTTTTCCTCTACAGATCTGTTCCCATTAGTTTGCACAATTTATCTAGGCAGGCAGACCCTTGAACATCTAAATGAAGGCGTCTCATTCTGGAGCTGATTTCTTCCTCCATTTCACAGGTGCAACTCTGAAAGGATTTTCTAATTGTTTCATAGGAGTAAAACTGAATCATAATATATAAATTTGGTGGCATGATAAAGAGAATATAAAATTTGTACAGACTTCAGAATAATTCCAAACTCTTTGTTCTTTCTTAAAGCTGTGACGTAAAAATACATCCTTTGAGTCAAATGTAGACCACTGCATTTTAAAAAAGACAGGTATTCTCACCATGTCGTGCAAATCCAATCACAATGTCTGCATGTCTGTTGAACACTCTTTGGAATTTCAGAGGAGTTACGTCACTCCATACTGCAAAAGCCCTTCTAATTGCATCATCCACTTTCTTTTGGGGTAGATCAGGTGTATAATTGACAATCCTGGCAGTAAAAGGAAACAGATCAATGTCATCCAGGATGTGAATAAAACCCACATAGTTAAATACAAAGCAACCCCTTTCCCCAAAAAACCTGAAACATCACTAACTTGTAAGTCAGGTGTGTCTTTTTCCACCTTGGAGTTCCAGGAAATGTTTTGTAATCTGCTATATCGGGGACTCCACATCTGGGCTGTTTCATTGTTTCTTCTGTTTCTGCATTTAATTTTCCAGTTACAGTCAGGTGGAAAAACCTCTGCATTTCTTTAATCCTCTCTTCTAAGCTTAGGCTTGTTTTTGTAAGAAGTGGAAAGAATGTATCAAGATATGCCTGAAGAAGAAAAGGAAAATAAAAATTAATACGTACATCTGTGATCTTTTGGTAACTGCATTTTTCATTTGATTGAATTGTTTCATCATCCTGGAGTCATGGCTAGTTTTAGATGCACTTTTTCTTCTGTAGTTTAGATTAGCATATATAGAAGAGTTGAAATAACACCAAAACACTGGAAGCAAGGAACCCTTTTAAGTAAACACAATTCACTGACCATTCAAACCTGCAGCCTTCCAAAGTAGTATACATAACATTTTTTTGAAAAAATTACATGCTGTATTTACCAGTTGGAACTTAGTCTCTTTTGTAAGTGAGACTTAGATTATCTAAGCTAGTCAGCAAGTTTAAATTGTTTTATGTCACCTCTGCAAAAACAGTTGTTTTAATGTAAGATAAGAAGATAATGAAAACAGATAGGAAAGCACTGTAGAAGCTGAATCAAAAATCAAGTTATTCATAATGCAGTTACATTGTCCCCCGGTAACATACCTTTACATTCTCAGAGTCTGTGTTGTTCCATGATTCTGGTTTAGGTTGTACTGGAAAAGCAAGACTCTCAGGTAGGAGGATGGCAGCACAAAGTAGGAGGTATTGCATCGTGCCCAGCTTGCCGAGGAGCTTTGCTACAGCAGAAAGGGATTAGCCTTCTGTCTCCCAAGACCACAGCTAAAATGCTTATATAGATCCGGATAGCCTCAAGTGGCGACTTCATACGTGACTCACCTTTTGGTGGTGTTGACGTAATGTCATCACTATTCCAATGTAATGTAAATGAAAGCACATTAAGCAAGTCTTTCCTTTGACTTCCCTGTTCATGTCATGTCACAGCTAGCAGCCAGCTTTGGCTCTCTTTTCATGGTGTTCCAGTAGCGAAACCACAGGGTCATAGGGAAGTTCACTTTCCATAACTTCATCAGTACAGTTACTGTATAATCACTTCTCACAGCGCTTCCCCCAGGTTCCTTGTACACAACGGCATTTTGCAACAGCCTTTCGGTCAGACAGCCTGCCTGTATTAGTTGATGCAGAGGCAGAGATGAGATAGATTGGAGTGCTATCTCACTGAAACTACTGGCATTTCCTAGGGAGCATGCACAACACTGTCTAGGTAATTTTTCTGATTCAAATTATAGAATCATAGAATCATTAAGGTTGGAGAAGACCTCTAAGATCATCAAGTTCAACTGCCAACCTGACACCACCATGCCTACTAAACCATGTCCCGAAATGCGACATCTACAAGTTTTTTGAACACCTCCGGGGATGGCGATTCCACCACTTCCCTGGGAAGCCTGTTTCAATGCTTCAAAGCTCTTTCAGTGAAGAAATTTTTCCTATTATCCAATCTAAATCTTCCCTGATGCAGCTGGAGGCCATTTCCTCTCATCCTATCGCTAGTTACTTGGGAGAAGAGACCAACACCTGCCTCACTACAACCTCCTTTCAGGCAGTTGTAGAGAGCAATAAAGTCTCCCCTCAGCCTACTCTTCTGCAGGCTAAACAGCCCCAGTTCCCTCAGCTGTTCCTCGTAAGACTTGTTCTCTAGACCCTTCACCAGCCTTGTTGCCCTTCTCTGGACGCACTCCAGCACCTCATTGTCCTTCTTGGAGTGAGGGACCCAAAATGGAACACAGTACTCCAGGTGCGGCCTCACCAGTGCCCAGTACAGGGGCACGATCACCTCCCTGCTCCTGCTGGCCACACTATTTCTGATACCAGGCAGGATGCCGTTGGCCTTCTTGGCCACCTGGGCACACTGCTGGTTCATATTCAGACGGCTGTTGACCAACACCTCAAGGTCCTTTCCCATCAGGCAGCTTTCCAGCCACTCTTCCCCAAGCCTGTAGCGTTGCATGGGGTTGTTGTGACCCAGGTGCAGGACCTGGCATCTTGTGAGGTATCCTACACTGCAGGAAATCCAGTTCAGTAAAGTTAGAGAGATTTCTGTTGGTTTTACAGAGATCAGAAGAGACCTCTTTAAATGTGCTCTCTAGAAAGAGGAGGCCATGGGGAGCCTTTGTCCCTTTCCTCCCAAATGAGATAGCCTTTCAGGAGAGTTTCTTTACATTGGAGAACTAGATATAAAGCATAATTTACAAGAATGGGTGAAAGCCCTCAGAAAAAAAGCAAGGAGCTTACCCTAACAAATGTGGAGTTATCTATCTCCAGCTGTACCAGTGCAACCTGACTGAGGTCCATGAAGCACCAGCAGAGAAAACTACGGCTGAGCAGGGCAGCCGCAACACCCATGGTCCGCTAAGACCAATGCTGGTCTCAGCTGCACTCCACCGAACCCCACTGGAAGTGATAGTATTTGAGGACTGGAAACACCAGTCCATGAGCTGGCTTGTGATTTTTTTCAGGCTGTGCAGTTTTGTGACCATATTACAGCTAATCCAAAACGAAAGGCGCATAAATGGGAGAAGACTGTTACTGTTTCTCACAATAAAATAGCTCATATGGGTATAGCTGAACATGGCTGGAAGAGTTTGTGGGTTACTGGCTTAAGTCCAATGTACTTCTGACTGATGTGACAAGAAAGACTTTGATTTCAGAGAGAGATGGTCTATACCAAAAAACAGCTGTATTATGCAGAAGAGGACTATGTTACACAGTAATGTCTGAAACAGTTGCTAAAGGAACGATGCTTCCATCTGATACTGAAAACAGCCCAGATACCCACCATGTGACCATTTCTGTACCTTTTGGTAGGCTTACAGGAAATCTATTGATGTCCAAATTTTAAAGCTTGATGAAAAAAAGCTGTTTTATTGTCAGAAGCAGGTTCGTCTTTTTCTTTCTCAAGAGCTGACTTCATGTCTGACTGTGGCAGTAAAGTAGGATCTGGACCAGAGTCTGAGTGGCAGGAGATGAGGATGTGTTTAAACCACACTGAACTCCATGACTTTACCATGTGGTCCTGGTTATTTCCTCATATACACAAGAGGAATTTGAAAGCCTTGGAGCCCCATTGTAGCTGACAGGCTATTGACCAGCTCGCATATAGTTTTCACTGGGCCATGGGCAAAACTGAAAAGGAGAGTTTAAACACAAGAGCTTGCTGAGAAAGGTCAGGCTTCATGTTCCATTTCATTTTCTGCTGGATATCTGTGAACTCCCCTCTTTCTTTTTCTTTGTCTTTTTTTCAGAAAAATCCAGAAGGTTTCACTGAACATTGGGCTTGAATTGAAATAAAAAACTTTCTGTGAAAAGATTTTTCATTTCTTTAGGCTCAAAATCAGCAAGAATCAATCCAATTCTGATAAGATCAAGATCAAAAGGAAACAGATGCTGATTTTTATATTTAGCTGTGTGAATTTTGCAGGCTTTATCTTTTTCTGTTGATCTTGAATGACAAAAACTGTTGTGGGTCAGAAAAAATAGTTTCCTGTCCAAACATCATAGTCAAATCATTGAGCAGAGAACATGTGCTAGAGAGTATGGCCTGTGTAGAAAAAGTTCAAAGAGATCATAAGAAGCGCTGTTAGAGACATTTAGTAAAAGAAGTTGCTGTAGCCACACAGTGAAAATAAAAGCACTTCATAACATAAAATTCTGCTAAGAAGACTCACAATATTACCACTGAAAGGCTTACTCTGTGACATTTTCTGAGGTTAGTAACCCTGCTGTGAACAAGGATGCTGCATGAAACTATGTCCTGTGCAGAACTCATTGATGGGCATCAGAGCTTTGGTGGTCTAGAGAAAAATACATATATAGAAACTAAGACCTGAACCTCCTTTGGACACGAGTGGGATGAAAAAGTGAAGTAAAGTGAAAAGTGAAGTGAAAGTGAAAAAGTGAAGTAGTGAATGATCACTGTTTCTTGGTCATTTGACTTGGACAGGAGGTTCAGCTGGATTCTGCCCAACTTGAATGCAGCCAACAGTGGAGTTAATGCAGGTCAAGCACTGCTCAAATGTCTTTGTGAATGTACTGGGTCTGGCTGGGATGGAGTTGACTGTCTTCATAGCAGCCCCTGTGGTGCTGTGTTTGGATTTGTGGCTAAACCGGTGTTGATAACACAGCAGTGTTTTGGTTATTGGTGAACAGTATTTGCACAGCATCAAGGCTTTCTCTGTTTTTCACTCAGTCGCCACAGTGTATGGAAGAGACTGGGTGGGCAGGAGGCTGGGAGGGGACACAGCCGGGACAGTTGACCCAAATTCTCCAAAAGGATATCCCATGTGATATAATGTCATGCTCAGCAATAAAACTGGGCTAGCAGAAGAAGGTGGAGTGAGGGTTCTCTTCCAAGGTAGTCATTGCCTGGAGACTAGCTGGACATCAATCTGCTTGCAGGAGGTGGTGAGCCTTTGCATCACTTCCCTCCTCCCCACCTTTCTTTCACTCATTAAACCATCTGTATCTCAATCCATGAGTTTTCTCTCTTCTGCACTTCCTAATCTCGCAACCTATCCCACTGTGGATGGGGAGTGAGCTAACAGCTGTGTGGGTGATTAGCTGCTGGCTGTGGTCTACCCACTGCAATGAATATCAAGCAAAAAGAATGGCCGAAAATCCCTGGGAAATGTATTGTTTGGTTCACTTGTGAATTATACAATATCGTATTTAAGCTTCTACCAAACTGCTTATACCTGGATTCTTATGGTCTACAGGACACCTGATTTGTTTTGTTCTGTTATTTGGTTATTCAGTTTGACTAACAAAAACCAAAATTCAAACATGGCAATTATTTCTGTAGAGTAAAATGTTTTTTTGCATTGCAATTTCTTGAGGCTAAGCCCAGTGAGGCGCTGTCTGCTTCAGAACCTTCCTGTTTTTTTCCACAAAAAGAACCTTCATCCTCTTTCTTGTCTCAGCTTCATGTGGCACACTCCATTTGGTTGCAAAATGGCCTCTGAGCAATGCAAATATAAGTCCCCTCAAGGTTGTTACGGACCATCTTTCTTTGCTGGGGCCTAGACTGTAGAGGAAGGCACATCTCCATGGCTTCTGCACTCAGTTTTCCATAGATTTTTACCCCTGAGAGGGCTCTTTTCAAAGGAGTCTCTTGGCACTGGTAATCCAGGGCTATGTATCCATTTTGCAGGCTGTGTGAGGTTAAAAATCTCCAGCCATCCCTGCCTGGGCACCGAGGTCCTGCCGAGGCCCCGTGGCACTGCAGAGAGAGGCAATCCAGTTCTTCCCTCCTGTTTAGCTGGATCAAGGTGCATCGAGCTGTTTCCCAGCAGGATCTACCTCATGTCCCATTGCTTTAGGGGAGGAAAGGCCTTAGGGAGAGACTAGATGTTCAGGTTCAGCACAAGAAACATAGCAAGAAGTAACACATCTATGTTACTAATAATTAAGCAATCAAACTTAACATATCTCAAGTTGTGGGTTTACCATCATCTTATGGTGTCTAACGCTGCTTTGCATTTAATGACTTTGTGTTTGGAGGAGTTTAATCAGGATATTGTGTGGGAAAAATATGTAATTATAGAGATAAGTTTTTACAACAGTAATCTTGAGGAATAAACAATAAGGGAAATGGCATTCCTGTAAATGTTACCTACCTGTGTTAGTTCTGACATCCTTCATTTTTCAATCTGTCTGCTCCATTGGTCAGTGATCAGGAGTGTCTCCTTCCTCCTGCTAACAGACACATATGGACCTGTCACAGAATCACAGAATCACAGAATGTTCAGGGTTGGAAGGGACTTCTGGAAGTCATCTAGTCCAACCCTCCTGCCGAAGCAGGGTCACCTACAGCAGGCTGCACAGCACTGCATCCAGGTGGGTCTTGAATATGTCCAGAGAAGGAGAATCCACAACCTCCCTGGTCAACCTGTTCCAGTGCTCCATCACCCTCAGAGGGAAGAAGTTCTTCCTTATGTTCAGGTGGAACTTCCTATGCTTCAGTTTGTGCCCATTGCCCCTTGTGCTGTCGCTGGGCACCACTGAAAAGAGTTTGGCCCCATCCTCCTGACACCCACCCTTCAGATATTTATAAGCATTTAGAAGGTCCCCTCTCAACCTTCTCTTCTTCAAGCTAAACAAGCCCAGCTCCCTCAGCCTTTCCTCATAGAAGAGATGCTCCAGTCTCCTCACCATCCTTGTAGCCCTCCGCTGGACTCTCTCCAGTAGCTCCTCATCTTTCTTGAACTGGGGAGCCCAGAACTGGACACAGGACTCCAGATGGGGCCTCACTAGGGCAGTGTAGAGGGGAAGGAGAACTTCCCTC
>Ga0065711_1043117_pt1 | contig 14923 bp, 8 predicted proteins | sample Hoacrofraction12_FD_59098 | JGI IMG/M metagenome (GOLD analysis project Ga0065711, IMG submission 59098) | Hoatzin crop microbial communities from Cojedes, Venezuela - Epithelial fraction 12 v2 (version 2) | ecosystem: Host-associated > Birds > Digestive system > Esophagus > Crop | place... | reverse complement strand
CCATCTGAGGAAGCCAATATTTGGGGGGGGGGGCGGAATTTAATCCCGAAAATATGAAATTAGAACTGAACGCACCTAGGTAGAGTCTGCCCATCCCTGGTCTCCCCTTGGAGCAGTGCAAGCGGCAGGTGGCAGCACCTTCTCATTGGTACGAGCAGCGCTCCGCTACTCCCTTTGCTGCTGCTCGGTTGGAGGCAAAGAAATGGCTAGTTATTCCCAAAGCCATCGCATCTGGACCTGAATAATCTGGCTCAAATGGGCTTAGTGAATATTCAGCGAGACCAGATGTTACCCAGCATTACTGAGGTGAATTAGAACTTGTTGTAACTTTTCCATCATTGCTGCTTGCTGTTCCTTTCCAGGGCAGGAGTGGAAAGCTTTGCTTTCAAAGCAGTCAGGAGGTTTCTGTTTACAGGGAAATGAGAGTTTGTCATCCTTGGTTGTAAAACTAGTGCACAAGGTTTAGGAATGACACCAAGTTAAATAGCAACGTTGTACTTAGAAACATCAAATTACTAATTTATGTTACTTAAAAGCATTTACAGAAATGGTAAGTATTGTAATGTTAGCTGTACCTGCTGGAGGCTGAGGTACAGATGTACGGATTCAGTCAGTGGCAAGACAAAGAGCTAATGATAAGGGACTCTTTAGGAAGTCCTGGCCCCAGTGAACTTAACAGGAGACGGAATGGAGAGTCCCGATGTCAGTGCTGAAGGACAGATACTTTGAAAGGTAGAGGATTGCTTACCTCGGGAAAATTCCTGAAGGCCCCTACTTAGTCCTCCCATGGTGCCTATGATAGACCTAAGTACCTTTGGTGACATCCAAGTTCAGGGGAGCGGTAAGCAATTCAGATGATGATTGTGAGACAATGAGCTGTAATACGGGATCACATCCTAGACAAATGCTTTAATAATTGGACAATTGGTTATGAGAAATAACTGTCTGGTAAATGTTATTTATCCAAGATTAAGCTTATCTGTCAAGAGACTTGGAGAAAGACATACCCTAGGATAGCAAATAGCTATACTGACCAAACCACTCCCTCTGCAGTCTTTCAAATCCCCACTGTTGTTACCAGTGCCCATGTTATGCTGGGTGCCTTTCATGAAGCTCCAGTGACATCCCCGTTTGGTTTAAGAATCTATTTGAAATCATACTAATATTAGTTGGGGCAGGAAAAATCCTGTCTGTCTGCAGTCAGGAGTTCAGTTTTCTGTCTTGTCTAAAAGCTCACATTTCCAGTAGAGGCTGCATGTTTGAACACTGACATCAGGGAAAAAACAAATCAGATTTTATCTTGTGTTTCTTTTTTCTTAATTCTTTATTTAAAAATGCAGCACAGGTTCTTTCACAGATTATATTTTTTTTAAGATGAGAAATAATATAAGAAATAGTCCTATTTTCCTGTAGCAAGGATTTCGGTCAAAAAAATCTTGATGACATCTTCAACAACGATTCTTTCCCTGCTTGACAACTACCATTTAATGAAAACAAAATATTTTACAGCAATTTATTCCTTTTGGATAGATTTCTATTTGAAAGTTTTTATGTAGTCCAGAATAGGGACAGGAGAGAGAAACAGCTCTCTAAAATAACTAATAGCTTACAATACAAATGAACCAGATTCATCATTTCAACACAAAACCTTCAACCTTGAGCCTTAGAGTCAGTTTTTTTTTCTAGTCTTTTAGTCTTTTACTTTATGTATGAGAGTGTATATACATATGACTAGAATATATATGTTACGTATACATATATTATGCTTTTCACTGAGTGAAATAATTCAGCACTTAGGTCTCTTGTCTGGGGAATGGGAGACCTGTGTGCAAGTCCACGCTTGACTTCAAATGAACCAATGTGGTCCAAATGGTTCCAGGACATGTGCTGAGATACCATGCTGTTTTAACGTCTCTTTCACATCTTCTTTCGTAACAGTTGTCAAAGGTTTAATTTCCTTCAGCATAATGGCGTTTTAAAACAATTATCTTGAGTTGTCCATATTATTCTTCACTCATTTTTACATATAGTATTTTTTAGAGCAATATTTAGACAGCGTTATGATACCAGGTGTAATTCTACGTGTTTTCATTTCCTGCTGAAAGAACAGGAACTTAAGTGCTCCCTTTCCTCAGTGTTTCTGCTTGCTGTTAGTCAGTGGTTACATCCCATTGCTTGTGCTTGCACAGGAGCTTCATGAAAACTGGTGTACCTGTTCTCTGAAAGGTGTAACCTCAGATGGGGCATTTGTAGAGTTAAATTTCTGGTATCCTAATTTTTCCTTCTCCCTTTTCTTTTACTTGATCCTCTCTGTAAAGTACTTGTGATCAAAATATGTCTCTTTCCTTCTTTCCATCCCTTTTAATCTTCCTGACTAACAGTTCTCTGCATTTCCCTTGTTATAGGTGGGCTGGATCCTCTCCATCCTCGATGAGCTGCAACTCAGCCCCCCGCCTCCAGTGGCTGTCCTTCCGCTTGGCACTGGGAACGACCTTGCCCGCACCCTCAACTGGGGTGGGGTAAGCACTGACTGGGGTACCCTTACGTATGGGCTCTCAACTTGCTGCTCTGATTTATTTGTGTAGGGTGGAACTTCATTTTGGCTAAAATAGCAGGTAGGGCTGTGTCCGAGGTCTGATTCAGTTAGGCACAATGGTTTGGTTCAAAGTGCAGTCTCGTATCTTGAACTACTAATCATGTAGTAGTTGTAACAAAAGTGTACGTAAATGTGTCTGGTATTTCAGGCCAAGCAATGAGGAGAATATGCAGGCTTCTAATTGAAACATAGTTTAAACTTTATGTCTCTGTATTTATGCTTGACTACACCACTGAAGTCATTCCAGGCAAGGCAAATACACTTTGAGCTCCTCTCCTTATGGCCGTACTTTGCCTGCCCAACACTTGTGTACCTCAGCAACAGCTTGTTGAAATGCTTGATATATCAAAATTTAGCAATATTCTGAGGTTGTCTTAGGAACATTCAATCTGGTGTTTTAGGCCTGTGTGGAAAGAGGGAGGTCTGTCAGGTAATTGTAGAGTGACTTACTTTGCTTTCATTGTCCATGACTGATACTCTGGTGACGCTCTGCTGCCAGGGTTACACAGATGAGCCAGTGTCCAAGATCCTGTGCCATGTAGAAGATGGGACCATTGTCCAGCTGGACCGCTGGAATCTCCAGGTTGAGCGCAACCCTGATTTGCCCCAGGATGAGCTGGAGGATGGGGCACGTAAGGTTAGAGCATTCAAGTTTGTTTTGTTTTGTTTTGTTTTCTCCCCAGGGAGATGATAGGATGACCTAAGAGCATCTTTAGGTTACTCCACAAGGTGCGTGGGTGGAGAAGCTCCAAACTTTTTTCGTTCTTTAATTGCATCTCTTCCTTTTCCTCTTTTCATGTGTTAGTGGTTCCAGAGGTGCGTGAAATGTAATGCAAACCAGCCATTTATTCGTTGTTTCTGACTCCCAGGCGTTGAGCGTTTATCTCAAGATCTAAATGCTGGAAAAAAATCCCTAGCATTTTATCTGAAAGGTCATTGGTTTCTTTTCTCTAATTAACCTGGAGTGGCAGGAGAAGCAACTCTGTGACTACTATCCATTCCTAAACTAGACAATACTAAAAACAGGATGTAGAATTTTGTTCCTTAGGATTTTGCTAGTGGACACCGTTTCCTCCTTTACAGCAAGGTGTAGTGTATTTTTGTATCTAACTTGTGTGTTGATCTCCACATAATCTCCTTTAGTGTATCTTGATAGTTGAAGGATGGGAAAATTTTTCTGTGAGGGTATAACTTTTATAGTAATACATCATTTGGACTGGAGATGTTGGAAGTGTTACAGTCATTAAAAAATGGTTCTGTGAACCATTTTCCTCTCCTCGGTTGTAATTTCCAGCTTATCTATCAGATGCTGCTGTTCCCTCTCTGCAGCCCCGCTGGGCACGTGTAATGATGAAGAGGCCAGATGTGTGCTTCCCTGCCTCATGCATCCGCAATAGAATCAGGACTTCTTGTCTGGGACTTCATTGCTCCTGGTTATCTGCAAAGCAGGAATAACACAGCTGAAGTTTTGTTTTCCATGGGGAGCTTGAAGTGCCAGCAATTAGGAGAACCTTTGTGTTGACATGTTAAGTGGAGCAGCATTATGGGCAATCCCAACAACAACATAAGGAACGCTTTGTGTTTACAAAGACACACGTGTGTTCATAAAGTACTGTAGATGTGTGGTATTCTTTGGGCCTTTTTATCTGATCGTCTTCCACAAGCCGTTACTAACCTTCTAGAACAACCTTCTGCCTGCATTTCCCTGATCTGTTCCACTTTCTTCTTCACAGGTTTTCATGAGATGCAAGGTTTAAAGTAGTTAATTCCTGGTGTGTCATGGAATTTTTCATTCATGTTATTTTTACACGTCTTTTTATTATCCAATTGCAGCTTCCTCTCAGTGTCTTCAATAATTACTTCAGCCTTGGATTTGATGCACATGTTACATTGGAGTTCCACGAATCTAGAGGTAATAGGAACTTTTGACTTTCTTAACCTTAGGAATGGGCAGTTATTTTATGAATTACAAATGGAGTTGGATTTAATGTCATGTTCTTACAATTCAGAAGGAAAGGTGGAACATAAAACCCTGAGATATGTATGAGTAGGAACGAAGTGATTGTATTGTGAGTTTCCAGGGGGCTTCATGATATAAAAATGAAAAAAATACAAGGAAAAAAGGCGTTCACTGGGGGAAAAGGGCTAAAAGGGGAGCTTTTCAAAGGTTTTGATCTTCTAAAGGAGGTACCAAGTACAGATATAAAGGAGGTTTTAGGCTGATGCAGAAGTGTCAGAGCAGAAAGAAAAGCAAATGCAAGTCAGGTGCAAGCCTGGAGGTGGAGGGAGGAGAAAAGCTGCAAGACTGTGGAAGTAGCAGGGTAGCAGGAGGATAATTGTGTTCTCAAACTGAATAGCTGGTACCTCTGGATGAGTATAGCATAATATCATGGGACTTGGTACAGGTCCAGAGTGTCTCTATGCGAGTGATAGGTTTTAATGTTCACAAAACTGTCAGGAGTTTGAGCTGTTGTAGCATCTTGTTTGTCCCCTTGCTGATGGCAGTTGTTACTACCCCAAATAGATCCATACGTGGCTCGACAGGTGGGCTTTGGGCTGATGTGAATTGCTCTATTTTATGTGGTTTAGGCAAGCATGCTTGCATAAACAAACCTTGTTCAACTGTTTGTGTTCAGCTTTTGGTCATTTCAGCTTCATATGCAGGTATTTTTTCTGAATCGCAGCCTCCCTTATCTTTACTTTCATGCTGTGAGAGTGTCTGTTCAAGATGAAAAGATAGCACTCTAGTGCCATGCTAAATAAAGAGCAGAATACATGATGGAATGAGCTAATGCATATTTTATAACATTTAAGACTGCTTCAAGCTTTAGGAATAATAATGAGGGGCCACAAAAGGCACAGGAATGGAATTATGACATCTGTATGCATTTTTTTATGAATACATAGCACTATGCATTGCTAATGTGAGTGAATATACTGTATAGATGAAATGCATGGCTACTTTCTCACTTAATGGAAGCATTACTTAATAATGAAGTTATTGAGCACTATAAAGACTGGATGTAATTCCAGAGATGCTAGTGTTTTAAAAATTTACATGGGTGAAAGATTACTTGGCAGAGCAAGCTGTGTGTCTGTGAGTGGGTATGTGTGGCCAGGAGAGCTTTTCATAGTACAAGTGTGTGCTCTTACAAGTGGTTACTGCTGGTGTCTTCCTTACTCTCTCAAATTCTAAAATATACAAAGTGTGTTCTATGTCTTTTAGGAGAGATAAGCTTATAGCATTGGAGGTGTTGCTGCTATGTGGGTTTTATTGTTTTTCTTGTGGAACTGGGGTTGTTCAGCCTGGAGAAGAGCAGGCTCTGGGGAGACCTTATTGCAGCCTTTCAGTACTTCAAAAGGGGCTTATAAGAAAGGTGGGGACAGACTTTTTAGTAGGGCTTATTGTGATAGGACAAGGGGTAGTGGTTTTGAACTAAAAGAGGGTAGATTTAGACTGGATATAAGGAAGATTTTTTTTTTTTACAGTGTGGGTGGTGAAACACTGGAGCAGGTTGCCCAGAGAAGTGGTCGATGCCCCATCCCTGGAAACATTCAAGGCCAGGTTGGACGGGACTCTGAGCAACCTGATCTAGTTGAGGATGTTCCTGCTCATTGCAGGGGCAGTTGGACTAGATGCCTTTTAAAGGTCCCTGCCAGCCTGAACTATTTTATGATCTTATGAATTAAGCAGTGCAAAATAGATTCTGATCTCATTTAGAATTGATGACAATCTGGAGAAACTCTTAGCAAAACTTAAAGCACTTTCATGGCTGTAGCACTTGGTCCAATAAGATAAGTGGTTGTATGCAGTTGCTTGTGTGGAGCTATTGTAATCACATATAGTATTAAAACAAACAAACGCCATGTCCCGCCCCTGCCAAACCAAAATAAATTAAATTTGATTTCAGCTCTCAGCCTATCAGGGCACTTTATGCAACAGAGATTGGTCAATTGTTATATTTAGAATAAACAGTGATTGCAGTGTCTTGGAGGAGCCTGTACATGAATGTGGCCATTTCCATGGCAACCTCTACATATTTCTTGGGACTAATCAGATTGAGCCTTGAGGGTTGGCTCCAAGCCTAAGGTATTTAGCTTTGCTTCTTCAGGATCTGTTCTGAGTACTGACTTTTTCCAGTTTCCTCCCCGTTATCCTTTTGCTTTGGTGAAGCAGAGGAGATGCAATTTACTTTGTCCCTGTAGAGCTGAGGGATCAAACAGCATGTCTACAGGACTGTTCATTTGCAGGACAACCACCCTGCTCCCCCCTCCCCGAGTCTACCACATTCCCTTTGCTGCTCCCTTGACGGCTTGAGAGTGGTGAGGATGGAGTGAGCCGTGGATATGCAGTCAGTGATTTACTTCTACAGTCAAAGTTGCACTCTACTCAACTTCAGGCTCTATTCCACATCACAGAAAGAGCCCTTCCTCCCTACCCATGCTCACCTCCTATGTTAGAAGTAGGAGCAGTTCAGTACGTTGAAGACTGCTGAGTCCCTGACCTCCTTTTCTGGTCTAAACTGGGGCTTTGATTCTGGTCAGTATTTGTTGTAAGATCCCTGTAAGAGCCAACGCTCTGGTGGCTGCTGCCCAGGGCCATCTGGGATCAGAGAACGTGCAGCACAGGCACTAAGCCTTCAGGAGCCTCCTGCTTCTTAGCTTGGGGCGTTGGGACTTTACATATAGAGCGGTCAGCTCAAGAAGTGAGATGAGATTTACTTACACAGTTAAATTAGCTGAAGAATAGGTGGCCCTGACGGCGTTCCAGGCTTACCTGGAACACAAGGAATGGATGATACAGCAGCTGGGCAAACAGTCAAACAAGAAATGCAAAGTAGCTCGTTCTTACAAAATGGAGCCTGATACTGTGAGATGTAGTGACTTCAAAGAGAACTAGAAACACGGTTTCAAGCGGTCATTTGAGAAGAATTAATTTGGAAGTGTTCACGCCTGTGTGGTGCTTTAGCCAGAAGGGTTATCTCGATGCTTGGATGTTTTCACTGGAGAGTTACTGAGCAAGGACAGGCGTTTGGTACCTGTGATGATCACTGAGTACAGTGTCAGAAGGGCTGAAACTGCGGGATGCCACGGGCTAGGAAAGTGGTTCCCAGGGAGGCACGAGAATGACCTGTGTTCTGGGAAGCCTGCCTTAGCGAGATTAAAGGAGCTCCATTTAGCTTATCAGAGAGAAGGTTAAGAGGTGATTTAATCACTGCCTAAAAGTATTTACGCAAGGAGAAGATATCTGATAGTTAGGGGCTTTTTAATCTGACAGAGATAGAATAAGATTTAGCAGTTGGCAGTTAAAGTCTGAAAAGTTCAAGGCAGGAAAAAACCCCACGTTTATTTTAACAGTGAGAATAATTAACCATGAGATGTGCATTGCTACTTGACTATTAAAATTCTCCATCACTTGGAGTCTAATCAAAATGAAACAGTTCTCTAAATAGGTTTTAGAGTAACCACGTTTTTTTTGCTGTAGGAATATTTGGGTAGAGATGTCATTCCTCAGTACCTTCTAGATATCTTCTTTGTAACACATCAGAATTTAAGTGTCTGTCTCATCTTGTAATTTAATAATACTTTACTCCTGCTTAAAAGCATAAGTTAGTGTTTCATGGATTTCTAATAATTCATTCTGTGTTGGTGGAAACAGAAGTCTCACAAATGATGCTGAGGGATCATGAGATGAATAGTCTGAGAGCTGATAAATTAACTGATTGTATTCTTGTTCTCTCTTTGCTTATGTTTCCGCCTGTTTTCACCCTACAGGAAAGGGGAAGGATTCAATATCAATGTTTGAAATTTAATAGTAGATAATGGAACAGATGGGGGACTCTCACACAGGAAAAATGTGTTTATGTTGATATTTTCACTGAGTGATGTGTGCTAAAAGCACTATAGTGCTAGCAGGGAATGTGAAGGTACAATGGAGTCTACTTGTTTTATTAGGGTGTTCATATTTTTTCCTTTTTATCCTTTCACAGAAGCAAATCCAGAGAAATTCAACAGCCGATTTAGAAATAAAATGTTTTATGCAGGGGTGAGTTGTGATTCATCCTACAGAATGATGTTAACTTAGTTGTTTGAATGTTTTCTTCAGTACCTTCCCCCTCACTGTCACATCAGGAGCTTATGCCAGTTCATTTTGCCCGTTGCAATTTAAAGCACACATGTACTGTTTCTGGCAATGCCACACACACATCTGTTGGAAAGTGCCCGAAGCACTGTTTTACACTGCTTAGCAGGTGAGAGAAACACTACTCCTTTGCACATAGGACTGGTCATGCCTTAGTCCCCCTGCTTCTGGCTTGTAAGCTTCTCAGTAAACTGCTCTGCTTCGTTCAGGGTTTGGGCAGCACACTGGTATTGACTTTGCTAGAGAAATTCCCCAAGCGTTGGCCTGTGTCTTGGTAGCTGTGAGGAGTAGTCTCGGATGTAGGGTCATGGGGAGTGGAGGGCGGAGATCAGCTATTTGGAGTGGTTAGTCTTCACGTGTGAATATTCAGGTGAAATTACCCACTTCTGCATTCAGGAGGTACATGGACAACACTTTATTCCAAAATGCAATTATTAAGAAAGAAACACTAATTTGATAATGTGTGCCATATAGTGTCTTTCTGGATGATGACTCCCACTGCACCCATGTGTCTTAAACATCAAAACAAATATGTGAGCAAGACTTTGCATTTAAATCCTTGGGAATCCGAGGACCTTCTTTGGTTAACCTCTCAGAAGAGGTATCATAATTTAAAAAAAAAAACCCATCATATCTCCTGAGAGCAAGAAATAATAGGTTTGACAAAAGGATTGCATTTGGTAATTAGCTCTGTGGTGTGATAAGAAATGAGGAAAGATGAGAGGAAGCAGTGATGACAATTCCTGCACTTACTTCTGTTTCAGGCAGCCTTTACAGACTTTCTGCAAAGAAGCTCAAGAGATTTATCCAAGCATGTTAAAGTTGTGGTAAGTATAAGAAATTGTGCCGTAATATTGTGAGAAGAGGGAGGAATGAAGAGAGAGCGAGGTGAGAGTTTAATGGCTCTGTTACTTTTCAGTTTTGAGCATGCCATTTGCAACACATTCCAAGGAAAATCTTGGGAAAGTTGTTACAAAGCAGCAACACTTCTCTTGTCTGTGGCTCCACTCAGCAATTTCTCTGTGCTCTGTCACTTTGGCTTTGTAGTGTGATGGTACAGACCTGACTCCAAAGATCCAGGAGCTGAAGTTCCAGTGTATAGTGTTTTTAAACATACCCAGGTAAGCCCAAGACAGATGCTTGGAGTTATAAAAGAAAAATAGTAATAATTAAAAAAAGATGACTACAAATTGTCCTAGACTGGGTGAATGTGCAGGAGGCCTATATGCCACTGTGCTGCCTTCTTGATAGCTAGGTGCTTATAATACTGTTATTTAGCAATACAGAATAGCATCAGAGTTCAGGGTACAGTGAAACCATCCTTTAAAAAGTTGAATATCCTGATGCAGACATAGTAGAAACGATTAACAAACAGGCCTTAAAAAGTTGTTCACCTAACCTGCAAACAAGATAATAAAGACACAGATGCCTGGTCTTTTGCTTAATAAGAAGCAGAGTGTGACAAAAGGGTGGGAAGAGGAAGCAGAGTTGGGCGGGGGGAAAGGATCAATGTTTTTCTGATAAAGAAACAGCAGACCCTTGAAAGAAGTGGTTTTTTTAACATGTTGGAAGGTGTCCCAAGTAGACAGCTTTTAAGAATACAGCTACATTTCAATCTCCTGCTTTCTAAAGCAGTGGTCTCCAAACTTTCATTGATTGCGCATCCCTATCGGTAAAAAAATTTTTGAGAACCACTCCAGTATATGTATATTTATAAATTATATACATATACTACTGTACTATTATATTACCTACATTATAAAACATACACAAAAATAGAAATTAAGGAAGGATGCGATAAAGATTAAAAAAAAGATTTTAGTTTTCTTCTTATTTATTAAAAGTACAAATAATATTTCCTTCACACATCCCAATTGTGTTGCCCATTGCGGATTTTTCTTGCACCGTCCCTGTGATGCATGCACCCTACTTTGGAGATCACTGCTTTAGACAGCCTACCACTTTGCTCTAATCGTAGTCCCAAGCACTTGATCTTTTGAGTCCTGCACTGCCCTCACTGCAAGGTTCTACCTGATGTCACCTCTCCAAATTTCCCCCTGCTATCACTGTTGAATCACTTTTACATCCATTTTTTAATGGTAGGAAAGATAGATGCTACAGCTGTGTCTGTTCCTGCTTCTTATGCCTCCCTGCCTCCTCAAGCTGTGCAACATTTTGCATTCCTTGTTCTGTTCGAGCTTCTGGGTGAGCAGGGAGAGATGAGATAGAGCTCGAAAGCTGGAGTTGCTGCTTAGCCCCATGCCTGCCTAGCAGAGGGGCTAGGCAGCTTTCTGGCTCAACAGCTCATCTGAAGAAAGCAAAGCAAGTGGGGAGAACAAAGTGCTGCTGCTCTGTTACCTGTTTCCTGGTGTTTCCCCATTTTCCTCTCGCAGAGGAACCTGCTAAAGATTATGATGGATATGTTTATGGATGTTGTACCAGCTTGGAAACAAGAGACAGGTTTTCCCTTTTGTCCAGTCCTTGTCAGCATAACTTTTAATTGTCCCTGAGCTGAATCCTGGAATGGGTATCTGGATACTTCTGAAGGACAGCAGAACAGGCTAATAGTCAGGCTACTAGTCAGGACCCATCAGGGCAGGCTGCTTTCTCAAAGCTCGCTTTCCGAACCTCTTTCTGTAGGTATTGTGCTGGCACAATGCCCTGGGGAAACCCTGGAGATCACAGAGACTTTGAGCCTCAGCGCCATGATGATGGCTACATTGAAGTTATTGGGTTCACCATGGCCTCTCTGGTGAGTACACTGCAGGTGCTACCAGACTTGGGGAATGCTGTGGGCAGCACTGCAGAGAGCAAAGTTGTCCTCATTCCTGGAGAACCACCAGGATTCCACATACTCAGCTAAGGCCAAAACATGCTCTGCTGTTAGGTTTTAAATGAGGGGGACATACTGTAGTTTTCTAATAGAAGAAGTGTTGTTTAATAATAAAAATGTAGCCTTTGCAAAATATGGCTAATTTGCGTGTGCGGTGGTGCCAAGATTATTACGGTAAGAACAGCATGTGGGCATGTTTTTACTGTGGTAATGTTGTACGGTCAAATAATTACTGCTGGCTCTTTTTAGCTTTTGTTATATTTTGATCCATGGCACAAAAGTTCTAATTTTTTTGTAAAACTGGCTACTGGAAACAAATATGAAATATTTTACAAAATTATATGCCCATACTGTTTCCATATGCCCACTAAAAATGTTGTGAAAATTTAGTACTATTTCTGGCACAAATATGTCTTCTGTTGTTCTGCTAGGGAAAGAAAATTCAGCCAACAATTCTAATTTATCAGTGCACTTTCTGTCAATGCTGTCCTCAAAGTGAACTCAAGCTGAGTTACCATAAAAGCAATCTTACTGCAGATACCCTGGTGTCCTACTATCACAGTGCTCAAACACAGTGACAAGCTCGTCAAAGGAAGATCAAATGCAGTCAGAGAGTTGGTAGCTATCCCCGTGCTAGCATCAATCTACCCAAGGCACCACAGCTTGAAATTAGTGTGCCCAACAGAAGGCACATATCAGGGCTTCCTGGCGTGTTTGTATAGATCGTGCTGAAGTCCATACTTGTAGGTCTTTGTTGCCACGATGTCTTTTGTGGACCAAGTTAAAGCTAACATGGATAAGCCTGTTTTCACTAAACTCACACACTTATTTGTTGTGAGACCTGCCCTCAGTGCAGGTGACTTTCAGTGAACACCCTTGATAATGGCGTTTGTTTCCTCAAAGAGAAATTCAAACAAATCTAATCTTCAAAGTAAGCAAAAGTAAAAGGTCGCTTTGATCAACCGTCATTTCTTTAGAAGTCTGTTGGGGTTAAGGATTCTTTTTTGGCCTCTCTTTTTTGATGGATCTAGTGAATTAGGGAAATTACGCACAAGTAAGAAAAATCTTGGTTGTCCGCTTAGTAGATCTTGTGGAACAAACATTTCTTACTTTATCCCTGAAGATTTTAGGGTATGGTTTGGAAAATGCTGTCAAAAGTCTATTTAGCACGTACCAACTGGCAGTTTGCAGTTGGAAGCTTTTTTGGGTTTGACACTAATGTGGCTTTGGCCACTCACAGTGGCTAGAGTGATCTCAAGCTGCAACAATTTTAGTTGGGACTGAATTTAAGAAGTAGGGCCCTTTGAGCTGCTATTTCTCTTTAAAAGAAGCCTAGTTCAGAATGGAGTGCCTACAAGTCTAGGTTGGTTGGGATGCTGAGGAACCACTGTAACCCTAGACTGCGTTGATATAATCCTAACTGGCTCGATATGTCTCTCAGATGCGCTTGGTCATACGCAAGAAGGTCTGTGAGACCAAGGAAGAGAAGCACTTTATATGAAGTACTATGGATATCATTGATCATATCATCAGTTGATCCATACTATTAAGCACGCAGAGCAGGATTAAAGCCTTGACTTGTGTTTAGGCTGTTCTCTGTTGTTCGTGCATAAAAATTTTTTCTGACAGATGAGCGTTAATAGTCACATAATAGTCACACTAATTAAAAAAATACATTTCTGCCCCAACGTGTCTACCTAGAACTAGAAGAATCTGCTCATTGGCCTCCTTGTTTCATTTCTTTGAAATGAGTTCTTGAACAAGATATTTAAATGTTTTTAACAAGGTCCTTCTGTTTGCTCTTTTCATCCTGTCTAGTCTTGAGGTGGAGTTGCTCTGTAATCTTTCATAATAAGGATTTTAAATTTATCTAATTCACATTAAGGACTGCATTCTGTTCAGGAAGGGAAAATAATGTTTTGTCTTGCAGATGTACCCAATTAGGGTCGTTGTTTTAAAGAGCAGATAATTAGTAGCATTACTGTTAGTGTAAAAACAAACAAACCAACCAAAACAAATTGTAACCTTTAAGAATGAACACAGGTATTCATCTGTGCATGCATGTGTGTGTGTAATATAGCTGACATACCAAGGTGATGAGACATGCAATGCATATGGTTAGATACCTGCTTGTTGCCCACCACATTTCTTTGTGAAATTTTAAGTACTACTTTGCAATTGTTGAGTGAAAATACATCCATTGCACTCCGTTAGAATGCCTTAACCGTGGAACACTGTGTAATGGATGCTCTCAGCAAAACTGCATTTCAGATTTGTTAACTGTCTCAACTATCTGTTCTCAGGTGTCTTTTCTCTCTCTTTCCTCTTTGGTTTTGTTTATGTTTTGGTTTTTTTTTTCTGTAGGCTGCTCTACAAGTGGGTGGTCATGGAGAGAGGTTGCACCAGTGCCGTGAGGTGACACTTTTGACGTATAAGTCTATCCCCATGCAAGTGGATGGTGAACCATGTCGATTGGCTCCCTCTCTCATTCGGATCTCCTTAAGGAACCAAGCCAACATGGTGCAGAAGAGCAAGAGGAGGACATCCATGCCTTTGCTGAATGAGTGAGTCGAATACGTGCATGTCCTAATGGCAGGAGGCCCGTCTGGGGCAGCATATTCAGTCACAGATTTTGCATGTACTGGACTTGCAGCGCATTAAAAGAAAAAAATCAAAAATGCACACCTTCTCTACTTCTTTCCACCGTATTGTAAATACTTACCTGATTTTCTTTTATTCTTTTATCTTCTGGGTTACCCTCTGTCTTGCTTTTAGAAAGGTGTTGTATCTTTCAGTTTTTTATCTAGAGAGGTTTGTGCAGACTCAGCAGTGTGTATCTTGGCTTCTGACAGTTCTGCATATGTATGCTATTTGCCCTGGAAGTTCTTTTGATTCATTTCTGAAACTTATTGGTCTGCTTTAATAGGCTCCATTGGAGACCCTGTGACAAATTGCCACAATCAAGACTCAGGACATCCTGTAGTCTGTGTTGCGGGAGCATGCTGCCTGGCACTGTTTATGGAGAAGGACCTGAAGGTCCAGCAAGGGCTGTTTGTACTTTGTAGGGAATCATTCTCCAGTATAAAAACCCAAATGAGGAATGAGTATTATTTCCGTCTGAACATGAGGAGGAACTTCTTCTCTCTGAGGGTGACGGAGCACTGGAACAGGCTGCCCAGGGAGGTTGTGGATTCTCCTTCTCTGGAGATATTCAAGACCCTCCTGGACAAGGTCCTGTGCAGCCTACTGTAGGTGACCCTGCTTCGGCGGGGGGGTTGGACTAGATGACCCACAGAGGTCCCTTCCAACCCCTACTGTTCTGTGATTCTGTGATTCTGTAAAGATGAATAGG
>Ga0065711_1009960_pt1 | contig 14923 bp, 5 predicted proteins | sample Hoacrofraction12_FD_59098 | JGI IMG/M metagenome (GOLD analysis project Ga0065711, IMG submission 59098) | Hoatzin crop microbial communities from Cojedes, Venezuela - Epithelial fraction 12 v2 (version 2) | ecosystem: Host-associated > Birds > Digestive system > Esophagus > Crop | place... | reverse complement strand
CAGAGAAGGAGACTCCACAACCTCCCTGGGCAGCCTGTGCCAGGGCTCCATCACCCTCAGAGAGAAGAAGTTCTTCCTCATGTTCAGATGGAGCTTTCTATGCTTCGGTTTGTGCCCATTGCCCCTTGTCCTGTTGCCGGGCACCACTGAAAAGAGTCTGGTCCCGTTCTCCTGACACCCACCCTTCAGATATTTATAAGCATTTATAAAGTCCCCTCTCAGCCTTCTCCAGGCTGAATAAGCCCAGCTCCCTCAGCATTTCCTCATAGGTCAGATGCTCCAGTCCCCTCATCATCCTCGTAGCCCTCCGCTGGACCCTCTCCAGTAGCTCCTCATCTTTCTTGAACTGGGGAGCCCAGAACTGGACACAGTGCTCCAGATGGGGCCTCACCAGGGCAGAGTAGAGGGGGAGAAGAACCTCCCTCGACCTGCTGGCCACACTCCTCTTAATGCACCCCAGGATCCCATTGGCTCTCTTGGCAGCCAGGGCACACTGCTGGCTCATGGTCAGCCTGTCATCCACCACCACACCCAGGTCCCTCTCTGCAGAGCTGCTCTGCAGCAGGTCCGCCCCAAGCCTGTACTGGTGCATGGGGTTGTTCCTCCCCAGGCGCAGGACCCTGCACTTGCCCTGGTTGAACCTCATCAGGTGAGGGCTGCCGCCCCGACGATCTCGGCGAAGAACCGGACCGACGGGGTGCTTCGCGGGCCGGTCCCCACCCCCACGCTGCCCAGCTCCGCGCAGAAGCCCGGCGAAGGCCCTGACGCCGCTCCACCCGCCCGAGGCGCCTCAGAGGAGCCGCCGCCAACCCCGCACGCAGCGCAAGGCCCGGCCCCTGCCCCGGCGCTGCGGGGGAAAGGCCTCCCCTCAGGCCCGGGCGAGCCGCGCCGCCCCTCCCGCTCCCCGCCGGTGACCTGCCTTGAGGGACTCGAGGGTGGCCTGCCGGTAGGCGCGGGGGGCCGCCCCGGCGCGCCGGGGGCTCTCCGGGCAGCGGGCCCTGCGCACCACGAACCGCTCCATCCGCCCGCGCGCCCTCCCGGAAGAGCGCGCCCCCTCCCCCTTTCCCCCGTGTAGTTCCCGCCGGAGCTGGGGCCCTATGGGATGGCTGCGGCCGTCGCGCGACGCAGACTACATCTCCCAGTAGGCACCGCGCTCGGGAGGGAGGGGGGCGGGAGGTAATCTCGCGAGAGTTCCGCGGCGCACGCAGCCGCCGGCGGGGGCCTGAGGGAGGAGGAAGATGGCGCGGCGGCGGAGTGGCTTCCTCTGTCTGCCTCTCGCCCTGGTGCTTCTGGCCAGCGGCAGCGCTCGGGCAGCCGGGCCGCTGCCCGCCGCCTCGTCCGAGGCCTTTGACTCCGTGCTGGGCAACACGGCGTCGTGTCACCGCGCCTGCCAGCTGACCTACTCCTTGCACACCTACCCCAAGGTACGGGCGGGCCCTGCCTCACAGCTCCCCGCGGCGGGGCGGGCCCCTTCCCGGGCTCGGCCCCGTTCCCCTTCTCCTTTCCCCGGCAGTCGTGCTGCGGGGCTGGCTTGCAGCGCGGCCCCGGCCTCCCCGGCACGGCCGGGCCCTGGCCTGGCCCCTCTCCCCCCTCAGGCCCTTTCGCTGCGGGGTGACAGGAGGGGGTTTCCTCGGGCAGGAGCCCTTTTGGCGGCCTGTCCCCGGGCGAGTTCTCTCAGGCAGTGCTGGACGTGTCCTTCAGTAATCTTAAAGATGAAGGAGGCTCATGCTCGCAGTGCTCAGGTGCAGCCTGCCACTGTTCTTCGACGGCAAGGCTCATCTGGCTTAAATCTTCATCCCCTCAAAGCAGGGAATGCAATGGCTTCTCTAAAAATAGATGCTTCGTTTTGAAAATAGATGGTTAGGTTGCAGCTTGCCAAATAAACGCCACTTTATAGCTTTGCTAGGGCTGGGTACTTTTGTGGGTTTGGGGCGATATTCTGCTTTTTTTTCTCCTATTCCTGAAGAAGCAGCTCTAATTTGATTCGGGCTGCTCCATATTTTTGGGCACTAAAACAGTGCCGTGTCAGTGACAGGCTGGAGATCCTGAGTCAGGGTGCCAGTGTGGCACTTGGATGTTGAAGGGTGAAGCGTAAATTATGATGAGTCAGAACCTTCAACCTGTGTTTTGATTCGCTTGCGTGGAATTTTTTTCATCTTGTGATAAGATCTGACATAGTGTCTAACGGGAATCTAGTTTCGTGCTCCAGAGTTTGCTCTTGGTTCCCGCTTTGTACAGCTGTGAACTACTGGCTTGAATTTGGAAATTCTAGTGCCAAAAATCTCATCGTTCCTCATTCTTTCTTGGCAACGTACTTCATTATCAGCTGCAGCTATGGAGCAGGTTGAACTTGTAAGCGGTGGGAGCTCTTACCCCATCTTTGAGATTTCACAGGAGGGCAGCGGGCAAATGGAAGCAGTGACAATGTTAGTAATAGGGCTTTGTCTGCTTTCATGTGGAGCTTAAATCAGATTTTGTGACTAGTGGATACTGGCATCCCCACAGAGAGAAGTAACAGGGAGCTGTGTGGAATACGAGTAAACTGTATATACATCTGGAATACAAGTAAACTGCAAATACATCTGTACTTGTGGCATGTTTTGGTGCCTACATGTGGTGATAGTGAGGAGAAAGAACTAAACCTGAGAAATTACGACTAAAAAGTATCCTGATACGTTTCCATACTGTTTTGGAGCAGTGCTCTTATTTCTGTTACAGGACTCTTTCAAGTTCAGGGAACGCTGATATTTCTGTGATTGTTACTGTACTTTTGAATTTTTTTGTGTATTGTTGGAGCTGTCAAATAATACATCCGTCTCTTCCTTTACATTTAGTTTTTGTTCTGTTTGTCACAAAACTACCACTTGAATTTGAAGGGAACTGGTTTAGTTGTTATTGGAAAACAAGACAAGCTTCAATAAGACTTTCATGGAAGACTGCCATGAAAATCTGTCTGCTAAAGCTAATGCTGCCTAGATATCAAACTACAAATGTGTTTTCTGTAACAGCATAACTATCTTGCATTTGAAGGGAACTGGTTTAGTTGTCATTGGAAAACAAGACAAGCTTCAGTAAGACTTTCATGGAAGACTGCAATAGAAATCTGTCTGCTAAAGCTAATGCTGCCTAGATATCAAACTACAAATGTGTTTTCTGTAACAGCATAACTATCTTAGTCATCTTGTCAGTGTTGTTAGAGTTAAGTTTTAATTTATGTACACAGTTTTCTATTTTTGTGCCTGTAAAGCACGTGAACTTGTGTTTTGAGAGACAAACAATGGCCAATTCAGTTATAATAGGTTATACAGCAAGGTGTGGCGTGTTTGGTTTTTGTTAAATCAATTCGGAGTCCGTTTCCCACCTGTACAGCAACTGGCTGCAGTCATTTGAGTGCTTACCTAGTTAGTGGTTTTGATGGGTCTGATTCGTGATGGGGTGTGATTGTAAGCAGGAGCGCTCACCTGATAGAGGCTGTCTTCAGTTCTGCAACGTGGGGAGCGCTGTGTGTGGAACATGCTTGTCCATCCCTTTGGTGTTGCAGACAGAAGAAGTGCTAGGTGTAGGTTTTCTGTAATTTTTATACCTGCAATGAGGAAGCACTTTTCCCCTTCAGTTCAATAAAATAAATAAAAATGTGTGTTTGTAGAACTGATTTGGCAAGTAAGCAGTTAACCAGGGCACTGGTATAGTACCTCAGAAGATAATCTCTTATTTTGACAATTCTGTTGTAGTTCTGATTAGAGTCTGGTAGATAACGTTGTAATGTGTCAATAAAATATGTCAAAATTAGTCTGTTTTTGTCCTCTCTTGTTGAGTTCTACAGTTTAAGTTCTGAGATGGAAGACTGTTCTTTGTAGGGTTAAACATAGGCAAATCTTTTGCAGCAGTATTTCTTGTTTTTAAACTCAACACTTAAAAAAAATGCAGTGCAATTTTGCTTGTGAGTTGTAGGACTGGAATTACAAAACAGAATTTGCTGTTCCAGGTCTGCCCCCCCACCGAATGAAGAGCTCTATTTGAAATAAATGAATAGGTATGTTAGTGCTAAAGAGCTGTAGCTTGGTTTTATTTCAGATCATCCAGAGTGTCACGGTTTCTAGGCCTAGCGGAGGGAAGGAGGATGATGCTCCCGTGGGTGGCTTTTTATAGCACTTCCAAAAAAAGAAATCTATTTGTTTTCTGACGATTTATTCTTGAATGGAGGGATGCAAGTCTTCTCTTGTGCCTCCCCAGGAAGAGGAGCTGTACGCGTGCCAGCGAGGCTGCAGACTGTTTTCCATTTGTCAGTTTGTGGACGATGGCATTGATTTGAATCGAACCAAACTGGAATGCGACTCTGGTAAGACTTCAGTACTCCTTCAGCATCCTGTAATGTGGGGACTTTACAGAGGGAAGAGCAGGAACGTCTGAAAGGGTGGTGTTAAATTGGTGGTGTTACTTCAGTTGCTTTCTGGTTTTGTTTAACAATTTCTTGAGGTTTATGTACAGGATATAAAACAAGCATCTTAAAGAAACGTTGTCTGTTCTCTACGAGTTTCTTCTTACCTGAATCTTAGTGTTCTGTTCTCCTGAATTTCTTAAGTGTCATTGGTCTCTGTAAATAAATCAGTAATACTTCATTTTACTATAAATAGTTTGTCATAGAAAACACAAAATGGCTGAGGAAAGAAAGTCCAGTCAAATTAACACTTTTCCTTTAGCAATTCTATGCGACAATCAGTCCCATTTACGATTCCTGACAAACTTGTGTATAAAAGCGAATTGTTCAGGCAGAGTAAGAACACAGATCTTAATGTGCTGTCTGCCTTGCAACTTGTAGTCTAGGCTACGCCCTGAGGTTTACGTACAGCTAAACTCTTGGGAATGAGGTACGTGTTTTGTTTGAAATAGGACACTGAATGCTGGTGACTAATTCTCTCAGATTATCTGTGGTAGAGCAAAAATTTCACAGCGAAGATGAAATATGTGTACTGTAGGCCAATGAATAGTGGCTTTGGAATTGTATACAACTTTCATCCGATAATGCTGAGGCAGCTGATTCACGGTTTTATTCAGAGATGAAGTGGGACATAACCACCCAAAGCAGGAAAGGTAGGAGCTCCCATCTGCATAAGTCAGCACTCCGCGGAGGCTTTTATCCGCTCAGTAGCTCACAAAACAGGAGGGCTAGTGGCTGGCTCAGAGAGCTGGTGGAAGGTATGCAAGTAGAAAGCCTGACACGCAAAGATGCTAATGTGATACAAAACTGCATTAAATACTCTAGAAATGGGCTAATGCTCTAGTCTGTCATACACTCTGTATAGCTGTGATACAGCATGTCAGTCTACTTGTCAAACCACGCATGAGAGAGTGCCATGTAAAAGGGTAATGTGGCAATAGACCACATGTAGAGGTAATTGAACAGTTGCTTACTTTCTGGTTTAGCTCTCCTTTCTGAGGCTGTTGTCTTTTGCTGGCTTATGTTCTATAAGCTGTTACACTGGTTGGTGCCCTGACTAAGTATTCTGTGCTTGGCAAGGTACATCTTGGCTGATCTGCTCAGTTCTGGCTGCTGATGCTTCTTTATGCCTGCAAACACTAGTGTGGTGGCAGTTTTACTGTGGAATTGCTGTTCAGGTGCTATGAGCTGAATACTCAAATGTTTAGCTGCTGATGCCATGCTTCCTGCCAGCTTCTTAGCCTTTATGATGGTTGATTTGTTCCTGTGGAAAACTGGGAGAGCTACTGTCGTCTGTTTTGCTGCTTGGTTTGAGTCTTTAGTTCGGGTAGTACTGCAGCATTGTCCACCTACGCTTTAGAGTTTTGGGGAGGAGCTATGCCCATGTATTGCCTGCCTGATTTCTCCGTGAGCAGGATAATCTAAATTACTCTCTCTGAATAATTTAGATTTCTTGGTCTTTATGATCTCTAGTGAACCATTAATAGAAGCTATTTGTAAAACAAAGAGTTATTCCATAATACTTTCAATGCAGTTTCTGTACTCCACACACTAGCAGGAAAATGGTCCTTTGGTTTTGCTGTGATACCATGACTTCTGTTGTTACCTCGTAGGGATTTAATGGACTGATGGTCCCTCTGTTCTTTTTAGGATTCCACCTCTATTCTCTGAGGTAAAAATTCATGGTTTACACGGTATGTAGAAGAAACACTGAAGTCCTAGTGGGAGGGTCAGTGAAAACTTGTGTCCCTGAGTCTGACCAGGGTAACATTTCTGATCAGTTGATCTGATTGCATTCAGATTTCAGCTACCTCATCTGTCCAAGCTCTGATTCCTTAACGTTCATTAGACCTCAGAGCAAATGCTCCCTTGAAGCGACTGCCATATCTTTCCCTGCAAATGGGATTGTCAGTCCTTTAACTGCTGCTTTGTTTCTGATCCAACTTATACTGAAAATGTTTTCTTAACTAAAATGCAGAGTTTATCTTCTCATTTGGGGAACTTCTTCCTTGCAGCCTGTACTGAAGCATACTCCCAATCTGATGAACAATATGCTTGCCATCTTGGATGCCAGAACCAATTGCCATTTGCTGAGTTAAGGCAAGAGCAAGTAAGTAGATGACATGTTTTTCAAATACCACCTACTTGTTTTCTGTTCAGTGTGTCTTCTCTTTTTTAAATTTCTTCAAATGGAAGATAAATCTTCCTAAGGGCTGAAATCTAGGCATGGGGCGAGGGGTGAGCCAGACATGACTTCTGTCCTTTTCATAGAAAAACAAGTGGAAAAGCAGTTAATGTTGTGCTTGCAGTTAATGTCCCTGATGCCAAGAATTCATCTCCTCTTTCCTCTGACACTGGTGAGGTCATTCTGGAGTGACATGATGGATTCAGCTCAGAGCTTCATAACATCCTCATGGACTTTCTACCTTCAAGCAGATGATGGCAAAATTGTCATATTCCAGGTGCTTGCCTTTTTCGTTGAGATTAAGGTGTTCTGGCTGCTAAATGTTTAACTGTGCTCCTTCCAGTCACAGAAAAGACTGTGGAGCACTGTCAGAAGTGGATTTTTCATAGTATTTCACTATCTTTAGGGCCAGTGCAGGGGAAAAAGAAAAAATAAAATCAAACTTCTGTGAATGGTGCATGTCTTACGGTTAACTTCTGTATCAGGTCTGAAAATCTAAATGATAAAGATCCGTGGAAGCCTGCTAGCAGGATCTCCTAACTCCTTGTTTTGTTTTAGTCAAAGCCAGAAGTACAGTATGTTCCACAGCTTGATCAGGAAACTGGAGATACAAGAGGATCCTTGTCGCTGAGTAAGACAGCCTGTAAGTTGTGCTTTGTGCTTCGGAAGAGCAAATGCAAATGTTCCCTGTTATGCAAGAAAAAAAAAAAAAAAGTTGCAGGTGGTACATAAAAGCAAACTTTTAGAAAGCTGAAATAAAATTGTTTGCTGTGTAGGCAGTGCTGTGTATGCTAAGCACAGTCTGTGGTAGAAACCCAGCTCTGCTGGAAATAGAAACATGCAGGCTAGGGCTGTTTTGAAATCTTCCATTTATGCTCTCTGTATAAACAAACCGTATGGCATTTGGGTCTTCTCTTCTGCTGCTTTCCTGACCACTCTTTCTGCGGTTGTATTTCAGCGGACCTACGTCCAGGAAGTTCACAGACGTACCGAGGACTTTTTGAAGAGCGAGAAAATGACAGCTTTTTCAAGTGTCTTTCCATGTATGTATATTCCAGAATGCCTGTACCTAGTGAGCAGGATGATGGCCTTTTGTGTTTGTATAGGGACACGGTTGCAAGACCTCAAAGTGCTGCAAGTCTGTTAGGTTCAGGATGCGTAGCAGTTAAAATTGTGTGTCTGACTGTTATTGCTGCTTTTCTGTGCTGGCCCCATGTTATTTGCAGGCTATTCTGCCAGCTTTGATTCTCCTTTCCATTTCAGTCAGACATCATATTGGTAATTTCCTACCCTGTTTTTCCAGTGTGTTCTGTGAACTGTTTAATCAGTCCTGTGTTTTGCCTGTTCTTTAGCTCTGGATTTGTTTCAGGGCAAAGCACTTGTTTTATATTTTGTTTTGGGATTGTCTCATATGAAAGACACTGTTGTATCTCATTCCCAGGCTGAAAACACTCTTTCCCTTACTCTGATTACTTTTCCTCCTTAAAAGATTACACATGAAGGATCAGTGAATTGCACTCCGAATGTCGACAGAAAAATCTGGTTTTAAGACTGTAAATGGGAGGATGCTTAGGGCCCAATAAACAGAACCCAGCAAGTCTTTTGTGTCTTTCAGATCAGATACTAAATAGATATTAGAGTACCCAGGAGTCTGAAGTGGCCCGTGTAGCTGGAAGAGCTAGAGGCTAATGAATCAGCAGGAAATGCAGTCAAAACTGAGCCAAACTTTTTAGAGGATGCATTGTCTTGTGTTCAGTGTATGAAATCTAGTAACATTCTTTTCATTTCAGAAATTCCAGTTGGATTTTAACCACTACGCTTGTCCTGTCAGTGTTGGTGCTGCTCTGGATTTGTTGCGCAACTGTAGCTACAGCTGTAGAGCAATATGTTCCATCTGAGGTAACGCTATTTTATAACTTGGAATATTTTGAGTTTATTCATTATGTTGCTTCTGTGTTACAGCTGTGTAGAGACCAAGAAACGTTTGGGGGAGGTTCAGCTAGAAAGAGCTTTTTTATTTTGCAAACGTGGTTAGCAAACCAATTTAGTTGTTGCAGTGATGATTTTATAGCTGAGCAATTCTTGCTTATTCCTGTGGGTGATAGGTGCTCTCAGCCTTACTCGGGCGGCCCAGATATGAGGCCTTTTGGTTTGTAGCACTTTCCTCTTGACAACCTTCAGCTTACTCTTAACAAATGGAGGCTGCTTCTAATTCCTCTGGGAGTAAAGCTATACTGAGAGCTGGATGGTGTAGGTGGAACCCGGTGTGGGTGTAATCCAGGAGGACCAGTAGCGAGAACAGGAGTGACCACGTATTCCCGGTGAGCACAGAGGGTCTGAGCGGAGAGGGCTGGCTGAGCTAGCATCCCCAGCAACTCCTGAAATAAGCAGTCTCACAGTCTTTGCGAACGGAGGGAGCTGTTACACGAGCACTGTATTTGCTGTTGTTCTGGCAGATTTAATCCGTTTCTTTTGGGCTCAGATCTAGTTCCAGCCATGAATTTCAGATGTTACAGAAGGCCTGGGTTAACTTGTGTTAAAGGGCTGCAGCAGTCAGAACCGCGGATGTAGCTGCGTAATGACATGCATTGCATTCACAGTATGGAGAGTCTTTGTCTGAAAGTAAATTGTTTAAATATTTCAGAAGCTGAGCATCTATGGAGATTTGGAATACATGAATGAACAAAAACTGAACAGATACCCATCCTCTGCACTTGTTGTGGTTAGATGCAAGACTGAGGAGCATGAAGAAGCAGGACCTCTTCCTACAAAAGTCAATCTGGCTCAATCAGCAATTTAAATAAGTCTCCATTGGATCCAATAGACTAATTCTAACAGAGCTAGGAACTCCTGATTGTTTGTGGTGGTTCTTCAGACAAGAAGCTTAGCAGCCAGTCTTTAAATGCAAATAAAGTTACAGAATCAACAAATGTCATGGGATTTTGTTTTCAACTAGTAGTGAACATTCAGACATCTTGAATTTATGTTTTTTTCCAGGCATAATCACTTCTCACTGGTGTTTGCTATGTGTCCTTTTGCTTACAGAAGCGGTAAGCAGGCTTTCCATTCTTCTGCCTTGACACTTTCAAACTTATCTGGGTGTTCTAGGATGTAATGTGTACATTCAGAGTTAGCTTTGTAAAGGTATAAGAAATTTTAAGTAGGCAAGAAATGCCTTTTTAGTGTTGCACTTTCTGTTGTAGTTAAGAGAAAATATTATAAAATTATCTGCTGAATTTTTGTACTTGTTAATGTCCATGCACAAAGAACCCGTGTCTCCAAAAACAGAAATATATTTTTTCTACAGTGTGGCGGTATCCGAGGTGGAAAGCGTCTGTGAGGTGCTGTAGGCTATAACTCCGTTTGTGAAAGATGGAAACTTTGTGACAACTTAGGGACCTACCCCTTCACACACATGACATAACATGGTCAATTATTTTGTCAGACTTTAGCCTTTGAGTCTTAAATTGCTTGTAAAGTTAGCGCCTGTGTTTTCGGAAGAAATTCTACTTTCTGTTCTTGATTGACTGTTCTAGTCTTGTAACTTCATTTACAGAAACAAGTTGATTCCTGGGAGATGAGAACAGACAAATAAAATTGACTGTACAGAAAATGTTGACTATACAGCTTTTTGCTATGCTGTTATCGACGATGATACTCGGTATGAACGCCTGCCTGTGGCATTCCCTCGTGGGCAGCGTGGCCTGGTCTTGCTGCACGACTCGCTAACACAACCACAACAAACAGCGTCTCGCAGATTTCCAGTTTTTTCTTGTGGTGCTCTCTGAGGAGATTGCTGTGTGCTATATCCCGTAGCATTGACAGGTTGGGGATGTGTGTGGTTTATTTTAAGGTCTCTGAGGGTTTGAAAGCTGAATAGGATTTATGATCTCCAACTCATCATCGCATTCTGTTGATTATGCAGAACTCCACTGAAAGTTTAAAAAAAAAAAAAATGAAACAAAACCCAACAGCTCTTCAGGTTTTGAATTCTAGTGAGAACTGAAGAGGTTCAGGAGGGTACAGCAGTGTTCCCTCACTGTTCAGACTGGTTCAGTAGCCGTTCCTGATTTGGCTGTAACGCTGAAGGTTGTGTAACTGCAGATGACAGAGCCTTTCAGGGGCAATTAAGCAGGAATGTGCATTAAGTGGTCTGTGCAGTGCTGCTGCAAACCCTGGCCTAGAAGTCCTCGAGCGGGTTTCCTGTCAATGAGGTTTAAGAGCATTAGGAGATGTTTGTTTTAAGGAGGCTGCTATCAACGTGCAGAAATTGTAGTTTGAAATCTTAAATTAGGGGTACCTCTTCATGCGAAGTTCTTCTTCAGTGGGACAACATCATAGCCCAGAAATCTGGGTGCCAGCAGCCACTGGTGGGTGCCGTTGTGTGTAGGTGGCATCACTGCAAAGGCCTCCAGCGTGGCTGTTGGGAAACTTGGCGGTCTGATGTTTTCGAGATGTTTCTGGTCACATGGTGCAAACCTCCGCATGCAGCCCCGGTGCCGTGCCGCGTGCCAGCGTTCCACTTCGAGCGGTATCAGACGCGATTTGTGCAAGGGGTGTTTGAATTTGTTTGTAAATATGGGCTTTACATTGGTGATTGCTGCCTGTCTTCTCAGCACTGTGTCGTCTGGGGTTGCTGTTCCAGAAGAGACTTTAGCAATCCCAGTTTTTCTAACTGGATTACTGACATGGACATGTTTTCAATTCTGTTAAAATGGTTTCCATGGCCATTATATATAGTTGCAGAGGCAGTGTTCCAGCTGCATGAAACTGTGGCTATTTGCCTGTTTCACACACGTACAGCACAACCGCTGTTATGTTGATGACTTGATTTCACAGAACTTACTCTTCCAAAACGTTTGACTTCACTGCTTGCGTTCCTGGGTTTGAGTGAATCCAACAGCTTCAGTTTGCGTTGGGCGCTGTATCTGCCTGCGGCGAAGGGAGAGGACCCGGCACAGGCCTTGTGCGTTTGGTCTCCTGTGGGCTGCTGAGTGGCATTTCAGCTGAGCGGAGTCAGGGATTCCCTAATGCGCTGCTGGGTTGCGGGAACCTCGGTGGCAACCTGGCGCCTGGCACTGCGGCTTCCAGGGCAAGCCAGGGGCTGAAGAATTTGTGGTGGGCTCATAAGCTCTTCTCAAAGTACCTTCCCGCAGTAAAATCAGGTGCTAGCTAGGCTCCAGTAATTGAACTGTTTCTCGAGATTTCTAATCTAAATGGACTAGTTTAAGTTGTCTTCGCGTTTAACTTTGCAAAGTGGCTTGTCCTACTCATGTTTTGTTAAATGTTTGACTGTCGTTGTCAGAGGCTGCAGTTGGGTTTGATCTCTGCCCAAAACCACTGCTTAAATGAAGGGCCTTGAATTACTGAAATTGCAGGAGGAAAGCATTTTGTATTCTGTGCAGGCACGTGTTCAGCTGAACTTGCGTCGGATCTTTGGAGGGAATCATCTTGACACAAAGAAGGCAACCCTCTCAAGCGTGCGTGATTCATTGCTGGCAGCAATAGCCATGGTACGTTTGGGGGGACCTGGGGGTTTTTTAGGTGCTAGAATTAACAAGAAGGCTCCTGTCATACCGGCTATCTTCATCTGTGTTCCCTCTTCAGCTCCTCTGATCTTTGGCAAAGATTTTTATTTTTTTTTTTACTTCCGAAGGGCTTGCCTGTGTTCGTTACCTCATCCTGATGAACTCGTTTTTCTGAACTATAAGGAGTATTTGATATGGGGTAACAGCTCTCAAATCCAACTGCCTGGTTGGTTACAGCTGAGCTTGGTATCTTGGTGTGGGAAGTAGATGGTGATGGATGTCAGGTCTTAGGGGGCATTGGCCTCTCAGAGTGGGTTTACTCCGTATTTTAAACCCCTCCATCGCAGATTGTTTTGTGGGCTCTGCACAGCTACCCTCCCTGACCTGGCTCTGACGTGGGACTCTTGGCAAACTCACAATCACCTCATAAGCTTTCTGAAGGCACACAACAGTCCTGCTGTTTCAAGTCTGCTTAGAAACTAGAAGTTCCTCTGGAAAGGTAAACAGATCCAGAGGTGAAGACACGCAGGTTTTAACCCTTCGTCTGTCGTTCTTCCATGCTGCAGCAGCTGCCCAGACTTGCAGGCTGCTTGGTGGTCTCACTCAAAATCCCCCTCGGAACAAGAGAGCTCTCTCGCAGCCAGCTGAACAGTGGTGTGTTCCTGTGAGGAGCTGCTGCTTTGGACAACTTGATGGTGCCACGCTGAAGGAGGAGCTCCTGAGAGACTGGTGAGTTCTGGCTGGCCTGCGCGTGCAGGGCTGGCAGACGCCCTGGTCAGGAAGCGTCTGTTCACTCCATGTCCTCGAGCATGAGTTGTGTGGGGATGGAGAAGGAGGTAGCCGTGATTGTTCCTCCATGTTGGGCATTATTTGGTGTTTTGAATCAACTCGAGGCAACTGTCTCGGACCCAGCTTTAGGCAGTATAGCTGCCAGCTTCTCCTCTGAAGCCCTGGTGAGCTAGCTTTGCTGGTGCTTGGGGAGGAGTTGTGATCTGTGAGGTGGCAGCAACTTGGAGGCACTCGAGTCCTATGGATTGTCCTGCAAGCAAGAAGAACGCGGGCTCCTCGAGCACTTCAGGCCAGTGTTTTTTCTCACCACAACCCCCCATAGCAAAGCTGCCTGCTCGTGGCATTTTATCCTTGGAGGTGCAGAACTCCACATTGCGTGTGCGCAGACCTGCAGCCAGTTTAGAAGGCCACAGTCTGTTCATAAGTTGGTGTTAGCTGCAGGCTGAGCTGCTAAGGCTTACTGCAGGCCTGGACATTCGAGTCCGCAAGTGAAGGAGAGGACCGTGGAGGATTTGCTGTGCCCATGCTCATTGCCCAAGCAGGGGAGCTGTTCCTGATGGGGTGTCCTGCACAGCTCCGCTGAGATCTGGTCATCTTGCAGGAGTCGGGGCTGCTGCAAGGCCAGCGTGTCGGCTCTTGAGAAGGAAGTGGGGAGAGAGGAGACTTGTGTGAGGATGATGAGACTCTTCCCTCGAGTTTTCATCGTGGAGGGGGGTTCTTCCTGACTGACACCAGGGTAAATGCAGTTGGCACCAGCCGGAGGTGAGCATTCCTCTTCCGAACCACGGTCAGGAGTGGCGATGGGGTTCTCGGCGTCTGAAATCTCCACGTCCTTTCCGATTTGCCTAATGCCCTGTTGTGAAACCAAGATGGAGCCAGGAGGAACGAGAAGCAAACCAGAAATCCTGCTTCCGACCAGAGCACGGGCTCAGCGCTGCCTTCCCTGTCCCCTCCTGCTTGCACGCCCGGGCAGCAGCGCGCTCCTTGCTTTCCTCGCTCCGTTGGGTTTTGTATCCTGGTAACATCGCTCGAGTTAAGGCGCAGAAAACTCCCCGCGGTGCTCTGAGCTGCTGTGAGGGCTGTGGCTCTGGGAAGCATGAACAAAACTCACCCGCAGGTACAGTCCTTCGCTTCGGAGAAATCTTCCGTGCCGCTGTTTCCTAAAGCACCCGTGCTCTTGAGAGTGGTGTTTGTCTGACCTCTTTGTCGCTGGTTCCTGTCAGATTTCGAGTTGTTTCTGCTTAACCTAATTTGATTCAAAAGGAAAGTATTGATACAAAGCGCTGCCTTAGTGTTTGTTTTGCAAATGGGTAATGAAGATTTAAAAGGTGTGCTGATTGATGGCTTCACAAATTGAAGCTGGGCTGCATTTCCACCGAGGCAATTTTTACTTGTATGTAAAAAGAGAGGAAGGTACCGTATGCTCCTGGTTAGCATGGTACGAGAACTAGAAAGGCATAGCTTGCGTGGTTACTGCGTGCTGCTTCTGGAAACAGTCTTTTATTTCTTTCCTTCCAGAGAAATGGTGATGTGCCTGCTTTTGATTCAGCAAAGTCCTTCTCTGAGGAAAGAGGTAATGAATAAAATGCAGAGCTTAACATTTTTATTATTAAGGTATAAATCAATTGAAACCATCTATGTAATGTAAAATACAACCAGTATTTATGGTCTGTTGAGTCTGATTTGTTTTTTGTCCCCCCCCTTCTGTGTAGTGAAACGTCCAGACTATGAAATTAATAAGCATTGTTGGCCTGGAGTTGGCAGTCTAATAGTACAGTAGCATGATCGGTAATCACAGAATGGTCGGGGTTGGAAGGGACCTCTGTGGGTCATTTAGTCCAGCCCCCCTGCCAAAGCAGGGTCACCCAGAGCAGGCTGCACAGGACCTTGTCCAGGCGGGTCTTGAATATCTCCAGAGAAGGAGACTCCACAACCTCCCTGGGCAGCCTGGGCCAGGGCTCCGTCACCCTCAGAGGGAAGAAG
>Ga0065711_1007420_pt1 | contig 14923 bp, 12 predicted proteins | sample Hoacrofraction12_FD_59098 | JGI IMG/M metagenome (GOLD analysis project Ga0065711, IMG submission 59098) | Hoatzin crop microbial communities from Cojedes, Venezuela - Epithelial fraction 12 v2 (version 2) | ecosystem: Host-associated > Birds > Digestive system > Esophagus > Crop | place... | reverse complement strand
ATATTCAAGACCCGCCTGGACAAGGTCCTGTGCAGCCTGCTGTAGGTGACCCTGCTTCAGCAGGAGGGTTGGACTAGATGACCCACAGAGGTCCCTTCCAACCCCTACCATTCTGTGATTCTGTGATTCTCTCTGTGGGCACGACAGCTGTGGTCTGACTGCACAAGACCTCAGGGACAAGTGTGTCTTTTCTGTTTTGTGCTATTTAATGCCTATCAAGACAGGATTCCTGCATTATACTGCAATATAAATAATAATAATAAAGTATGAAGATAATTTCTTAAGTAAATCAGCAAGCAGTCAGTTCTAATACTGTACTGCTATTTGTTTTACTTGCTCTGTGTAGATAAAACCACAGGTGTTCTTTTTTCATATGAAAGGTGACTTATCTATAAAACAAATAAGATGGGCGCCAGCTGCCCAAATTGCTCTCTAATGCTGTTTAAACAGTCTGCTTTGTGTTTTCAGGAGAAAATCTCTTCCTTTTTAAGTCTATAAATGGCAGCATAAGTTCACTTAGGTGTACAATAAATGTTCTGCTTAGAAAAAAAGAATGTTCAAATTACTGAATAGGATAAACAGAGTCTTCTTCATCAAGCACCAGTAACATAGGTCCTGCCCTTAGGAAAGTGCTCATTTGGGATTTTAAGTCATGAATTTGTTGATAAAGCAGGAGATAACAAAGGACCCAGAAATATATCTGAGCACCACTTACAACAATTTGTATAGGACATGAGCCCTCAGTGTCCTCTGTTCTTACCCTGTGACCAATGGAAGAGTTTTGGAAAGCCCGTCTAACTTGAAGGAGAAAGCCGTGACAAAGGCACATGGAAAAGGAGAAGGCTGGTGAAAGGGCTTATGAAATGTTGGAGCCCTCTTGACACGTACAGGGACATCCTAGGGAGTTCACTCTCAGTTACTGTACTGTGTTGCTTTAACCTACAGGCCATACAGATGGATACCAGATTTTAGTTTTCTTCATTCAAAAATCTGTTTCTTTTCCTTTCCAGGCTACTGAATCAGCTCCCTGACCATCCTTTCTTGCTCTTGCATGCCCCTCCCCAGGCTAAGCAATAGGAGCAGATGAAATGCTGACAACATGTCCGTTGCAGAGGGCAATTTCCAGTCATGGATGACATGTCCATAACAGGTGAATTGTCATTCTCATTTCTGTCTTTGAAATACATTAGTAACTATTAGTCAGTGTTATCACTGGACTCACCTTTGCAGCAGCTGAACTGCTCTGACTGCTCCAGTTTGTCACTGTCTTTGCCCTTTTGCTTGCTCAGCATTTGACATTATGGACGTTGACTTGCCTTGGCCTCTCTCTTATAGGTATAAATTCTGCTATTCTAATCTTCTGGCTTCTTTTCTTATTTCTACTACTTCTGTGCTTATTTAATTTAACAGATCCCCATTTACCCAGGCACAGGTGAGATCCTATCCTCTTTGGGTAGCTTGAATACTGTGAGGGAGTTGTAACCCAAATTCAAAATCTTCTGGCTATTCACATGAGATGCTGAGTATCTCTTTATAGCCCTTGATCTTGTTGTCTGTTTCTTCTTAGAAGGCTGTTCTGCTTTGTTGGAGTATGAAGTGGTAATCTATAAGGAAGGAAAAGAAAAGGAGTGAAGCAGAAGTGGTAGGAAAAGTGATCATCTAAACAGCTGAAATAAAATCGTTCAAAATCATCACCTATTTTCAGTGGTGTCACTAGGCCTGCGATAAAGCATAAAATGGAGATGACTGGGATCAGGTCTTTAGTAATGTCAAGTTTATTAAAGTTTCGTACTTACCAATTAGAGGGTACATGAAAACTTTTTTCCCACCTCAACCAATAATGAGGATATGATTTGCAGAAAAAGATAATTAAAGATAAAATGAAATTACATTTCAAATAAATTTGGGGGCTGAAAGTTAAAAAATGCTGCTTAGAAGGATCAGGGCATAAAATTCAACAGGAATCAGGATCCCCTTCTCCCCTCCTTGTCCTTGAGGGTTTTGTGTTCCAGGAGCAGTGGAATATAAAGTGATAGAAGTCATACCAAAAGGATGCAAGAAATTTGAAGCTCTTTCTCTCCCCTATGGGCTTGTCTGTTGCCTGCACTCCTAAGTAAATAGCCAGGTCGCAAAGAATTAATCTTGGAGAGGTCAAAAGTACCATCGCATTTGCCAACCAGCCTTTCAGTTCAGAGCACAGATTAAGCAACCACAATAGAGAGGGAGCCTGATGAAATCGATCATTCAGCTTGGGAGAAATCATAATTAGCTTTTCTGTAAAGCTGCTCCACAGGAACGCAGCCTCTGAGGCTCCCCGAGACTGTGACAGATCTCTGGGAATCTGGTTTTCATAGCGCTTTTGGAATTCAGCTCTTGTCTGTTGCATTATGTGCACGAGGTGGGCGAGTCCTTCTCCCCACGGTGCTGGCAGGCAGGGTGGAAAGGTCATGTTCTCACATAGTCACCGCTCAAAGACTTGGTCCAGTTTCCTTTCCCCAGACATAGCCCCCTACTATGCCATGAACAGCAAGGCAGGGAAACAGCAAGAGAACCAAGAAAGAGGCCACTTTTAGCTGCTTCCCAAATCTTGGTTAGCTGTTCTCCTGCTACATTATTCCTAAGCGTGTGTTTGTAACTGGATGTGAGAAGAAAATATACTGGTGCTCAGTGCAATATGTGGCAGACTCTCACTCCTGCACCTGCAACAGTTGCTCTCTTCAGCCCTCCTGGAATAAAAAAAAATTATTTCTTGCAAAGTCGCTTACGCTTGCCTCTAACTTTATTGTAACAGAGACTGACCTTTTAAACCACTGAGCCTATAGAGGGCTAAATTATAGACTTTACCTCCCTAGATGCTCCTTAGATGTCATAATGAAGGAAGTTTACAGTGGGAAAGTGAATGAAGCAAGCATGTTTTTAACCATATGGTAATTATCTGCTATCCGTGCAAAAGACATAAAGCATTGTTTACCGGATGTGAAAAGAGCATCTGAGAAGGGATTCCCTGGAGAGGGAGTAAGGGAGATTTGGCACAGTGGCTGCTCTTCAGATGGCTTGTAATAGGCCCTATAAATTTGGAATATGCTATTGTTAATCAGTGGAGATTGGAGATGCTTGGCACATAATGTTTAAGGGGCAGGTGATTGTCTTGCCAAGCAGACATTTTTTTAAATCTCTAATTGAATTATGCAAATGCATAATTGTTGGTTGAGCTTTTAAAGTAAGAATAAAGAAAAATGTGTAAAACGACATCCTTAATTCTTTTATATCAGTGGCACATCATTAAATAAGAAGGAAAAATTACTCTGGCAGTGGAGTTATTCTAAGACCAATAAGCTGTAGGCTGTGTTCACACTCTTAAATAGGTACAATTTAGTCTGAATTCTCTTTTCTTGCTTCCAGTACCTAAGTAATATATTCTTTGCTGGTTAAAAAAGGAGAGTGAAGGAGAGAAAGGAGAACGTGTAATGGTTATAACTGTAACCACACAAGATTGCAAATCATTTGATTTTCGGTACATTAAGCTATTCAGAATAATTGCCAAGGTTCATTTGCACAAATCTACTTAAACTGCTTTACCACTTTAATACTAAGAAAATTGATTGTGAAAATCCAGCCAAATCATTTGCACTGCAGTGGCTGAGTCTGATGCACACTTACACTCCCTTAAAACTGCCCAGTAGTGCACAGAGAGATTCAGCTTCAGACACGCGCAAAACTGAGTTAGTTTTTGCTGAAAACCGACCTACTAAGTGCTGAGTAAAGAATGTTCATTTCATTATTTTATTTTTTTTAATTTATTGTTTTCAGCTTTAGTCATAAAATCAGCATTTTTTTTGTCTGTTCTGAATGGTGAAAATAACCACTATATAGATAACACTTCTTAGGAAACTTTTTGAGGTGGTGCACATACATGCGGCAGAAAAAGCACTGCATTTTGGATTAGGAACGTGTTTCTTCAGTCCCCACGTAATTTTTCATTTGTATTTCTCAAAAACCTTGTTTACTGAAGAAGGAAAAAGATGTGTTAGTCGCTTATATTTAGTACTTGGTATTCAGAATTTTTCCAGGCTGAGCATGCCAAGTTTAAGCAGTGAGACCTTCAGGTGGAGATTTCAGAGCAGTAAAATGAGAAGCTGAGTTGTGTAGATGGAAGGAGCTCATGAATAAGAACGTAGGAGATATGAAGAAACAGGCTAAGCCATGAAAGGATGTAAAGAAAATGATGTGAAGAAAATGGAGATAAGATCCTAGGAGTGTGGTGCTTAGAGGAGAAAAGAATGAGCCAGACAAGAAGGATTTAAAGGAGCAAAGCTAGGAAACCTACGGGAAGGCAGGATGCTGTGACTGACAGGTTCAAAAGCAGCAACAAGGAAAAACTCATACAACCCCACCCCACTCCTTTTCATCACGACTGTACGCTGTCCTTCAGTGACTCCGAAAGATGTAGGAACTGAGCCTTGAAGTCCTTACTTATATGAGAAGTCCTTTGATATCTGTCAGACTTGCAGTTGGGTTACTCACTTGAGTAGGTGTTTCAAGGAGTAAGTCCTTAAGGTGTAAATTTTTCACGGCAGGGTTACTATCTTTCAAACCAAGCTCTAAGCCAAGTGCACATTTATGGTGCCATTCAAATGAAAAACAATAATATGTGATGTAGTCTGAATATTATACTTAATGAGCTATATTTTCTTTTAAAATGAGGCTACAGACTATAGCCAGAACATTATGCTGCTGTAAATTTCCTGAGACTTTATTCTAAACACCTCAGTCTATAAAAGTCAATGACTCACAGAGTAGACATAATCTGAGAGAAACTTTGACCTTTTACGTAATAACAGCCTTGCAGCCTGTCATGTCAATGCTCTGCTTCCTCTGAGTATACTCTGAAGGTCTGCGTAAAATAATCGTTACAGCAATTTCCATCTGGAACCTGCATTTTAATAATTCTATAATTATATTTAAGCAGTAATCTCCTTTATGTGATGCCTTTTTTGCATTGTTACTCAATGGCCCACACCATTGTTCACCCCTTAACTCAGAGCAATCCACCTTGTAGGGCTTGAGGAAGCAGGTTGAGAGAAGTGAGATGGAGCTGTTGTTGTTGTTTGTCAATGACTGTCAGAGCAAATGGGATGTCTTTGCTTAAAGGTGACAAAAAATACTATTTCACTGATATATCTGGTTATAGTGTATTCAAGCCTAACGGTACTCAAAGCGTTCTAGTTCTCACTGCATGTCAAACCCTGCCATTCACAGCATTTTCGGTACACAGAGGCTGAGCTCAGGTGACGTTTCTTATTACTCGAGAGGAGAGCTGGGATGTGTTTATGTCTATGAATTATCCCTCCTTATTTTCCTCGTGTCTGAGTTTTGCTTGATAGATGCAAGAATATGATACCTGTCCTAAATTCTCAAGTTGTTAATTTTTCTTCTCCTACCTTTCCCGCATTGTAGAGTTTGTTCTGCTCTCAGGTGAAAACGGTGTATGTGAACTTCAGGACTTCACAGAAAGAGCTTTTGGGTATTTGATGCTGGTGCTTATGTTTATGTGATGGAAAAAGCAACCCTTGGTTACAGCAGGAGTAACCATGGCAGAGAAGCTGTGATGATTCGCCAAAGAATTTTGCCCTTTACCTTTCTTAATCCCAACAGTCAGAAGCCAGCACTCCTCTGATATCAGGGTGTATACAGTAGACACTGATAAAATTGACTTTTGGTTACTAAGATGTCATTCAACAGGAGACGAAAACGAATTTCTGTGACTATTTATATTGAAGTCCTTGGGTGTCTTGAAAGTGCTTTGTGTGAGACCAGGCTTTGAATGCTTTTCTAGAAGGTCGGGCAAGCAGCTTACTGTGACCTTCATGTTGGAGAAAATCTTGCGCTGGTAAACAGTTACCTCTTTCTTATCAGGGATCTGTGAATGCATCCACTCAAAAAGTAATTAAATAACTCATGCAAAAATACAGGTTGAGCCCTCCAAACATACTGAGCAATCCTTGCTAATTCCCTGAGTTGGGGGTGGGGGGAGGTAAAGGAGGAGGGGAGAAGGGGAAATAAAGGAATTAAAAAATAGGTAAATGAATTATTTTGAATTATTACTCCCCTGAAAAAGTTTCAATATATTGTTTTGGCTGCATTTGCTTGTTTTTCAGAAGCACCTCAAATTGTGCTAAACTTTTCTTCCTGTACTGGGTTACGTATTTTGCTTTATTCATAATAGTGTCCTGTATTCAGCAAAAAAAAAAAAATACCAATAATGTTTTGCTTTGCTGCAGAGGGGAGACACAAAAAAGCATTGTGAATAGTTTTTTCTTCTGATTTATCTACTGAACAAACCATTGAACTGAGCACAGTTCTACATACAATCTTGTGGTTTCCAGCATGCCATCTCTTTTGTATTTGGTAGAAGAGAGTGCAAGAAGATAGGAACTAATGCATGATTCCTGCATAAAGAAAGAAAGCTCCATGAGGAGGGAACGAAGATCTCGGGTAGACTTGTTATTGTTGCACACTCAGATATCTATGTTTACTTCACTGTAGGCAAGATGTGAGCTCCAACAAGCAAATATGTGGTAAGCATTCATGGTCTTTGCAGTTCTTCAAGTGACTTGAGATTGGATTCAGTACTGTCCAGCCTGGTGACTGGTGCTGGTTTGAGGTTGATATAGAATAAAGTGGACAACCAAGAGTAATGTTTATTACCTATCCTAATTCTAAGATGCTAAGGCTGAAACATGTGGGAAAACTGTGTCAGGCGTATCCTGGAAAGTATGTGATTTGTCAGGCTGTGTAACGCTGATGGTGTGGTCCGGCACAGGACATACAGACTGCACTTCTTTCATGTATCTAGGCAAGAAGTGCTTGAGCTGTACTTCATTGAAACTTCCTTTGTCTGTATTCTGCTTGTTACTTTCCTGTGTCTTTTATTCATGCTGTCTGATTCATTTGGTGTTTACTGAATCCCACGGGTTCACTGAGAACTTTTTTACTAGCTTTGAATCTCAGTCTAGTACTTGATTTTTATCTTAAGTCAAAAATTCAAGATAATATTGTAGTCCTTGAATCTCTACTATCAAATACAACTGTCTGACTTTTGACTGACTTTATGGATATTGCTGGTTCTCTGAAGTTCATTGTTACTTTCATTTTGATTTCGGTGAAACTGACGTGCAAAGTACCTGCTTAAAATTAAGCATGCACTTGTTTGTGAAAAGAGGAAATTTAGCAGGTATGGCTATGCAGTTAGGTACAAATTACTGTGATGTCTGATCTTTCTATTTTATAACCTTCTTCGCAAAGAAATTGCTTCTTTCTCTTATCGTTTAACAGACTAACAACAGAAAGATTTTATCTTTCCCCATGCGGACCTCACTTGGGTTTTTCCCTGTGTATTCTTGAACACTATTTTGACCTCTAAATGGTGATGTACANGGGCTAGAAACATTTATCTTGTAAAGTTCTAACCTTCAGGTTCCATCCAGATCATCAAATAGGAAAGTGAAAAATGCGTACAAAATGTTTAATTCTGCTTTGCAATGCAGAGGATTCAGGAAATTGGCAAAAATAATTGCAGGAGGTTTTATTTTATGTCTCAAATGAATAAGCCTGACTTTGGGATGTTTGTACTCTTTTTTTTCCTGTAGAAAGACCAAGTGGCTGAAAATACTGGATGGAAATGATGGGATTTTGTTTTGCAGTAGTACAAGTCTAGTGTGTTTTTTGAATGTGAATGTGGTCTCATTGGCAGGGTTTGGACACAGATGTGTGGCATTAACATAGTGGATAATTGGATATTGCAAATGAATTACCCAAATGTGGTGACTAACAGGATAATGTCACTAGCTGATGTATTCAACACTCCTTTAAGAAGGGAAAAAAAAACAGTTATAAGAATAAACGTGCCTCTTTACATATGGATTATTTTTTAATCGATAACAGTCTAAATTATGCAATTCACTGTATTTATGTATGCACATATATTCTTAAATGTTGAATATATCCACACAGCAATATACGTGTATATAGAGAGAGATATGCTCCTATATATACCCTGTTATAGTAGATGTTTGATATATATTAAAATAACAGATTCTACCAGAGGGCCTTGGCACATTAAGAAAAAGGTTGATCTTGTGGCACAATGCCTGGGAAACTCCCATTACATCTGTAAGAGTTATGATGACAATGTTTAGATAAATAAATCAAAAAGCCAAAAGAGTGGAAAATTGGGAGATCCAGCTATCAAGAATCTTATATATCATCATGGATACTAAGCGGGGAGATGCACTGATCTTGCAAGTTGAAAATCTAAACATGATTTCTTCCCTCCACTTTTTTTAATCTTTAGTTGCCTTTTTTTTTTTCTCCCTGCACCCATAGTACGTAGTTGTCTGTCTTGTTCACTTCAATCCCTTGTTTCATACAAAACTACACTAGAGGAAGAAACATTTTGAATTTTTTCCAGTAAAATACTGTTGTGTACTGTGTTTGGTACAGATTTTTTTCCATGTTTTGTTTTTCTTCTAACTAAAATTAAGTATCATGGTGAGATATCCTTTCAGGTCCCACTCAAAACTGAATTCTTTCCTCTCTGAATCTTTATTTGCAGAGTATTAGGCATTTTCTTTTCTAAATAAGCCAAGGCTTCCAAAAGCATCATTGTCAATTTCAAAAATGGTTAAAACACAGCATAGTATCTGAGTTCATATAGTGTGGCCAGCGTCCTGTTTCTTATTTGGCTACTGTACCTTCAATGAATAGTTCTGGTTAATATTTTGAGGGATGTTTAAGGAATCAGATATCCTGCGATTCTTGTAATTTTTTTCTTTGAATTTTTAGCTCTGGAAATAATTTTCTGTTCATCACTGTAGGTACAAAAATTGCTTGGTCTGCATTGTCCAAATGTAAAATAACTTTTCTTGTCACCATTACTGTCAGCAGAATTAACATGTTTCCTAGGGTATTTGACTGTTCTGCTGATACCTTATAATCTGTAGGCAGCCTAGGTAAAACTTAAAGATATTCTCTTGTAATAATTTTAATAAAAATAAGTACACAGCACTTTCAGTGGTCTCATTTCAGGCATCACAGTTTGGTTTATTTAAGCCAGCAAACAAATCAGGTATTACCTTGGTCGTTATTGTTTGCAGCATTTAATGTAGGGGGGGGTCTATTTAATGTGGAATTTTAGATCAAAACAATGTCGTTGATGATATCAAATTAAATTCTCTTTCATTTTTTGAAAAATTAAAATATTCTTTTACAAAAATGTCAAGTTTTCTTGCTGAACTATGCTTCAAAAATAAATTCAGAAAATAGATAAATTGCATTTCTATCATCCTGAAAATGTTGCACAATATTGGGCATAAAGGTCACAACATTTTTAACTATTTGAATTCATAAGATGTAGAAGGCAGACTAAATCTATCAAAGGACTTGCTCCTGGCTGACTTATGTACACCAGATGGATGTACATGCTGTTACACTAATTTTAATGGGTTTGCCTTAAAAGGTATCTACTTAGGTGTGCCAAAGATCTAACATTCATATGCAATAGGAAAAGCATAATGTTTTACATCTGGGGTTCTGTGAGGAAGAAGGCAATAGTAATGAAAACCTGTTAGGCACAAGAAAGGGGTTTTAAAGGCATGTGGGCTGTAAAAATTCACGTGTTATTATGAAAACCATCTTTTGTAAAAAGCAAAACCTTGCAAAACAACTTCCCTTAGAGATTTTTAAAACTAAGTCAATAATTGGCTTAAGAAAACAGTTACATCCCTGTGTATTAATAAAGGAAGTTTCCATCAGTACATATACATGGCTTAAAATGGAAATTTAAGACATGACACAAAATAATGGTTTTGTTTATTCCAGACTGTATATATGTATTACTCTGTGTGTAGTTGTATTGCTTACACACTGTTAGAGAGTGCCAATGCTGATCTCATGAAGAATCAAATTTTGCACTTTCCTTCAACGTGAGGAAGCTGAAACATAAATTATAGCTGAACTCTAACCCCCCAAAACATGGAAAACAGACTGCTGCTGTTTCCTTAGTTACAACAGGTTTACAGATTCAGCACACTGAATCTTTAAAATGATGTCTGGACACCTTTGCTCAACCTGTGATTCATGACCACAAGTTTTGTGTGTGTGTAGGAGTAACAGAAGCAGCAGTGTCTGTGGACATTCTGCTTCTCCCGTACCACCTCTCCCCATCTCTCCACTGTGAAGCCCTTGATTTTGCATTTTATTTTATGAGCAGAAGCCTGGTTTTGAGGAAACCATGGAAAAAGGCTAAGTATTACCAGAACCATTGTAATGATATTTGTGAAAATATGCTAAATTTTGAGATGGGCAGCATAATCTGAGGTATAGATGTGTAAGTTAGGACCTGATTTACGCTCATTTCTGGCTTGGACACAGAGTTTGATTATGAATCATTTTGTTCCTTTTTCCCCCTCTCTCCTTGAGTCTGTTCTGATTTCGCCGTTACCTGCATGGATCAAGGACTAGCCTTTTTTTGTCTTTATACTGGCCCTAATACTGTTTGAAGCTTCTAGATTAAGTCATAATATAAAATAATAAAAGACACATTATAAAACTCAAATGGAAATTAAAACATGTTTCAGTCTTGGGGGGAGGGGAGAAGTGTTTGAGGAGTGGAAGTGAAAAACATGATCAGAATGATCAAATTTCATCTTAAGCCATACTTGACCCTTTCATCACAACCATCAATTTAAAAACAGTTTTAAATATAACTTAGCTGTGACTTGATAATATGCTATGGGAGCTTTGCAGTCTCAGAAATACAGAAGAGCCCTATTGATTAGTTTTATCGTATAATACAGAAGCTGCCTAATCCCTCAAAATGTGCTTAACCAAGAAGGGGAAGCAGTGTTGCATGCTGGAAATGTCACCATGAAATGAGAACCATTAGCACAGCGTTCTGACACATGTCTTGAGGAGAGACAGCAACTGCCGCCACGCTGCCAAGGCCATCGTTTTAAAGGGTGTTGCTGAGTTCAAGACAGGCACATAGGTTCAAAGCGTGTCTATGTGGAAATGAACAGGAAAGAATTCACTGCTGGTTAGTCAAGAGGCAGCAATCCGCATAGCTGTCATTAGGGATTAGGAAAGTACGGTGTCATCCTGAGAAGACGTATTTCTCAAACTCTGGAAAGTCTGCGTCCTTTCCTGGGACACGTATCTGCTCCATCCAACTTCCTTCTTTGCCTTCTCCCCAAATCGAAAGCGATCCAGGTTTTCATAGAGAAAATCACAGCCAGCCACTTATATTCTCCATCTTGCCCCCAAAATCTCAGCTGTTGTTGACCATTAGAAGCAGTATGCAGTTCCCTGAAAAAATACAATTCTACCAAAATACAACCTTAAACGCCATCTGCCTTTGAGGGACTGAGCAGCCACTGTCTAAAACTTCGCAGTTTTTTGAGCTAAATGGTGTTTTGGAAGACAGCAGTTTGAAAACACTGCTGTTAGTAATATTTGCTGTCCTCTAAACTACATACGATTATCATCTATTTGATCAAAGTAAATATTTAAGGAAAAAAATACAGAAGTAAAGTACTGACTTTCGGCTCTATAGCTCTTATTTAAAGGAAGAAAGTCGATAGATGGGAATGATTGGACTTGGCACTTAATTTTTTTTTCTAGTTCATCAGTGCATTTAAGTCTGTCTAAAATAGAGGATGAGACAGATTTGCTCTTCATGGCATGAGAAAATCCAGATTTTTTTCAAAAATTCCTTGCAAAGACTATTCATTTTTGTCACCGTAAAGAGGGGAGGAGATATTACATGCTTTTTAATATGGTGCAATCAATTTCTTGTCTGATGTTGGTAAAGGCAGGATACTAAGTCTGATTGGCAGAAGAAACCCTAGGGCTCGCCACTAAAGATGGCCATTATCATTTATTAAGCAGGTGTTGAAATGAATTGGTCTTTTATCGTAATGCAGATTTACAGTGCATTAGGCAATCCATTTTTCAATTTAGTGTACTGCCTCTGATAAATTAACAGATGTCGATTGATTTTTTTTCCTTCAGTCCCCCTGTTTACACCTGACAGCCAGTGCTTTATAGCTGAGCAGTTATTTGAAGTTATAAACATTATAATTAGCAATTTTTTAATTAGGCTGACAATTAACAGGAGATTTGCAAAGCTGCTAATTTGACATGTCATACTCTCCACAGTGTTTATGTTAACCACTACTTGAGTGAATTCAATTGAACAGAACTACGGTGTCTGAAAAATCAATCTCAGAAGAACCCTTTTCCCCACTTGGCTAACATTATGGCACTTCAGGCAGAGAAGTGGGACTTCAATGAAATTTTACAATATGACAATTCCAACAATTGAAGTTTAAACAATGAGCCCATGTTAACTCAGAGATGCAATTAAACATGACGTGCCAAACACGGGCATGTTCTGGGCTCTTTTACTACTGCTAGGCTTTAAGGTTTTTGTTTTTCAAGGAAAAAAAAATAAAAAGAAAATATGTCATTCTAGTCGGTGCCTGTGTGGTCATTGATGAAATCTGTGTAGCTTTTCCAGCAGATTTCTGCGTGTACCAGTACAAACTGGAGTGGCATGAATCGAAGTGTTACAGCAGTCCTGCTGCAGCAGATGGCAATTCCCTGGCGCTTTCCATTAATCTGACCTTCCTCTCAGGTGGTACAAAATGCCCTTCTTTCGGATTGAATTTTCTCTGGGAGCATTATCCACTGAATGCTATTGACAGTCCTGACACAGAGAAGGCTGGGTGGACACAAGGCAATAAGTGGGTCGGAGTGCTCAGCAAGAGAGAGGAGCTTGGGTATGGAAAGAGACAACTGGTAAAAAGTTACCTGCTGACATCAGGGTTAAGATAAATTGGTGGGGCAGCCTGAGAAAACATGTTTCTGGCTGGCTGCAGTTGAAAGGACCAGAAGTGATGTGTTCTTAGGTCACTTCTGTGAATTAAGTTACTTAATCACATCCACTTTGTGAGGGAAACAAGGCTAGCTTTTAAATGCAAATGGACTTGATTCTCACTGATAGAGCTCGCTGCCTTGAAGAACATGATATAGGCGTTTTCTTACTTCATTTCAGGATTTTTTTTTCCGTCAAGTCATGCACTTTCGTCAGGTATCTGCTGCTTTTGTATTCGATTTCTGAATTGGCTTCTCATTCTCTCCACGTGATGGCTCATCTGATGGAAGCACCGTTAGCCCTTAAACTAGAACACGGTAACAATAAAAAGAAAGAAAAAAGATTGCAGCCTCTTGCACACCTTTTTAAAATCCGTCTTCTGCATCCATCAAAAGATGTTCACACCGCTTCCCATGTTAGCCTTTCTTCTCTGAGATTCTCGCTTGTTATGGCAGCAAGATGCATCCCCAACTTGACTGGTGGTGTAGTACCAGGAGGAATCAGGATGCACGGAAATCACCGCTCTCCAAAATACTCCCAACAGGAGCTCAAAAGAAGATATAGACACAAAGTTATTGAAACCTTTCATTCTACTGATATTAATACTCCATGTATGCATGATTTTAGTCATTTTCTGAACTCGCCTGCTTCCTAGGAGCTGCATGAGGATGAACGAGGTGAGGTGCTTACTCAGATTTCACTCCAGTCCAATAGGAAGATAAAGAAAAGGGCTTATTTAAAGGGTGATCTCAATAAAGGTCTCAGGAGTTGATTCAATATGGCAAAATACTTTGTGTATACATCATCTCTGATGCAGGATTTAATAGGCAAATAGTATCCTGCTTAAATTAAAAACAAGGTCCCTGATGGTGACATGGCATTGTATTAATTTCTTTTGGATGGTGTCTTGCGTGAAGTCACTGAGGGACAGATCCTTGGCTGGTACAGATTGTCACAGAATCTGCCTGTGAAATTCCTGTTTTCTCACACAGAGTTAATCATTTCATTTTCCATTTCCTTTCAGTGATTAAATAGACACAATTTTGGGTTCACAACCCAGTATGTTTTATAACTTAGAAAACTTAAATGCCAATTTCTTTCTGGAGGAATTAGACAAAGAGTATCTTGAAATGGGTTTATCAGAGGAAATGAATCGATACCAAATGAGTTATAATTAAATACGTGAAGCTCTGGTGCTAGCATCTTGCTATTTTTGAGCTCAAACAGTTCCAATTAGTTAGACGGATAATACCATGTTTGACATGAGGTATATTGAAGAATCCAGCTACTACTTGTTTTGTGTAAAATCCTAGTTGCTCATTTCAAACAGTGAGTAAGATACTGCTGCCAAGGAGTGCTATTAATGGGTGACGTACCCAGTTCCCTGTGGGACCAACACCCACCCCCAAAACAGCAATTCTCTTCTGAGAATGAGTCAGAAACAAAGTATTTAATCACGACTAGCATTCACTGCAGAGCTCATCTTCCTTACGTTGACTGGGCAGGGAAGAGAGAAAGTTCTGGATTATGAACATGTCCTTGGGAAAGTAACAATCAAGGAGAACTCAAGAAATGAGTAGGAGGAGCCTTTCACAGGGAGATTTTTGAAAAGGGAGAAGAGAGGGGAGGATTACAAAGGCAAATGCAGGGTCCTGCACCTGGGGGTGAACAACCCCATGCACCAGTACAGGCTTGGGGTAGACCTGCTGGAGAGCAGCTCTGCGGAGAGGGACCTGGGTGTCCTGGTGGACGACAGGTTAACCATGAGCCAGAAGTGTGCCCTGGCTGCCAAGAAAGCCAATGGGATCCTGGGGTGCATCAAGAAGAGTGTGGCCAGCAGGACGAGGGAAGTTCTCCTCCCCCTCTACACTGCCCTGGTGAGGCCTCATCTGGAGTACTGTGTCCAGTTCTGGGCTCCCCAGTTCAAGAAAGATGAAGAGCTACTGGAGAGAGTCCAGCGGAGGGCTACGAGGATGGTGAGGGGACTGG
>Ga0065711_1043116_pt1 | contig 14925 bp, 15 predicted proteins | sample Hoacrofraction12_FD_59098 | JGI IMG/M metagenome (GOLD analysis project Ga0065711, IMG submission 59098) | Hoatzin crop microbial communities from Cojedes, Venezuela - Epithelial fraction 12 v2 (version 2) | ecosystem: Host-associated > Birds > Digestive system > Esophagus > Crop | place... | reverse complement strand
AGGCAGGTTTGGCTCTTTGAATTTTTTTTTTTTTTTTTTTTTAATTTTGGGTTGTTTGTTGGTTGGTTTTTTTTTTAGGTTTGCCAATCTCCGTAGCTGCTACTTAGGATAAAGATGCTTTTCTTTCATTCAAGCATTTCAAAATTCATAAAACAGTTCATTTATAGTGGTGAGAAAGATACTGTTGTTCTGTCCCAGCTGATGGAAGTGTTTGCAGAACTGAGGACACCGCAGTCCATAAATGTACCTCTGTGCATAGGCCTTCCAATATTTTTTTTTTTCCCAGCTTTTTATTACGTTCTGACTCAGAAGGAAAGCCAGCGGCTCTGAAACTCCCTGTGAGGCGGGACAGGGCCCTTCCAGGCGCGCCGCAGCTCCGGGGATCCTGCAGCCTCCAGCAGTTCTGCTGGCAGCTGACCTCCGCCGTCCGGACTGCGCCCAGCCCAGCCGTGCCGGCAGGAGACCGGGCGAGGTTCTCCTGGCCTCCTCTGTTGGTTCTGCGGGAGCTGCTGGCAAAACAAAGGATCTTTGGGTAATAGATTGGTTTTGACAGGTTGGCAAACTCGGACTCGAACAGCTTCCAGGCGTGTTTTGTTTAAAGCCTCCTCGAGCGCGATTTCGGAGGGAGCTGTGCCGAGGAGCAGGTTGTCCCGTAATGGCCTAATGCCATATTAATCGGCGTTTCTGAAGCACAGGACGTACGATAGAGATCGATTTGACTCGGTAAAGTAGGTCTCCAGCTGCAACTGCACACCTTCCCAAACAGCAATTTAAAAAGGTTCGGTTTGGTCGTCGCTTAAATGGGCAGCAAGCTGAGTTTCTGAGGTGACGGCTGTGTCAGCTGAGCTGTGTCCCCCGTGCTGCAGTCGCACCCCCCAGCGCTCCTCTCTGTGCCACTGGTGTCATTAAATTTTGCAGCCGCCTTTTAATTCGGTGATGTGGACACGTTTGATGGGGATGTAAACTGCAGGAAAATGCTGGAGAAAGAAATGCAACGCAGCTGGCCCCGTCGGCCGTAGCAGTCGTCTCCGGCTGGGACGAGGCTGTTGCTGCTTGAAGGCAAACGGCGGAGCCACCGCCAAGCCAGAAATGTGTCACCCCCTCTGAGAACCACTCTTCTGCGAGACGGTGAGGGTTGATGGTTCCGTTCATACAAATGCAATGTCGCCGCCGGTGAGTTCCCGGCATTTCAATGAATGTTGCAATGGAAGAGTCTGAGGGTTGTTGGAGGAGTTACTGGCTCGACAACTGGTTGTTTTCCGTGTCAGATTCTAATGAAATGTGATGAAAAGCAGATTTCTTTATGGTGTAACTTTGTGATTATTTTTTTTTCATGCTTTCATTCAGTTTGACAATAAACTATCTGTGTTATTTTTTTCATCCTCTCCATGTCTGATCATGCATATAGTTGAGGTCCGCCCCCAGAAATCCCCCTCCCCTCCAGACGCCATTCTCCGTGGGGGAAATACTGGGGGAAAAGCGAAGACTTCATAGAATCAGGCCAGAAAGTTCTCCTCGTTCCATTTCTGTCCCAGCTCTTCAGACTTGTCAAGGCTTTAATCTTTGTTAGAGCCCAACTGCTAAGCATGAAGGGCTTCTTCCTCTAGCAGCATCTTTGGCAGGCACGTTCAGCTCCTGTTGTTTTTGTGTTAACCTGCTGAGACTGGAATCAGAGAGTCAGAGAATCATTGAGGTTGCAAAAGACCTTTGTGGTCATCAAGTCCAACCGTCAACCCATCACCACCATGCCTACTAAACCATGTCCTCAAGTGCCACATCTGCACATTTTTTGAACACCTCCAGGATGGGGACTCCACCACTTCCCTGGGCAAATTAAGTAATTTAATTAATTAAACAATCTTTGTGCTTCCAAAGCCGCCGGAGTCTGTAGATGAGAAAGAGCAGAATCCTGGATTCTGGTGAGGGGATGAGGTGCTGGGAGGAGAACAGACGATGCAGACCGGTGGGGTTTCCCATGTGGCCTGGTTTATGTTCCAGCATGCAGTGTCCCTTGTACTGCATCCCAGGGCACCCCGAGAAGCAGAAGATCGATTCCTCACCTGGCTGCCCTGGGCTTGCCAGGGTCAGGGGCAGTCGGAGTGCGGGTTGGAGCCCTGGCACTGTGGTTCCTTCAAGGCTGTGGTGGTATCTGTCTCGGGACGCTTGGCAGTGCCCGTGGTGAGTCCATCCAGCGGTGATTCTCAGCGGGTGACCTGAGACTGGTCGTGGGTTAACCAGTGACGACCAGTTTATGGGCAAACGGCATTTATACCCTAAGCGAACTGGAGGGAACTGGGGGAGCTGCCTTGCTTGTGAGTTGAACTGGTTCAAGGTGACCACGTGAAGCTGCTTTTCGTCTGGCACATGTCTCCGAGTTCGGTCAGCAAGTTCGCTTACTCACAGCAGATTGCCTCATGTGAAAGAAGTTTGGTGTAAATTAGGCATGTGCTTAATTAGCCTGAGGAAATAGTAGCCCACAGAAATATGAAAGTCTGACCTTTTTATGTGTGTTTTTATATAAGAAAATTATTTTATAATAGAAATGTTTTCAGGATTTTTTTCTAATCTCTGCCTAATGACCTGATCACTATATGTCATACTGTGAGAGGCTGAGAACCATGGATACACATAAAATTTACAAGTGTTTTTATACACCTGAAATTTTTGGGCATAATATCTGGTGTCTGAGGTTATTTGTTCCTTCGTGAGCAAACGTATTTAGGAGAAGAGCGGAAGATTTTTGTGGAGACCTGAGCCCATTTCTAGCTTAGCGGGGCCACGTGGCTGTGCAGGAGTCGGGCTGAAACTGAGCGTTTGGCTCTGCGTCGTGGGGGTCCGTAGCTCTGGGACCCTTAAGCTGCCTTTTAATGTCTTCTCCAGATAGTACGGGGAGCGTTGATCTCGCCTGAACCCTCTGTGATGCATCCTGGTAACGCTGTTAAGGCAGGTTCAGATGAGTAATAGTTCTCTGGCCTGATGTCTGATCTGCTGAGGGGATCTTGAAACAGTAACTGGGTGGACGTGAACAGATATTTGGGATGATGGTGGTTGAGGTTGGAGAATGGCTGGACTACGGCGTCCAGAGAGGAGGACGAGCAGGCAGACGGGACGGGAGCTGGGGGAGGTCCGGGGTGACTGGGCTGCGGTGGGCCAAGCTGCGGCGTGGTCCAGCGGTGGGAACACTTGGCTTTGGTCCATCCCTGACCAAAGTCTGATGGAAAACAAGGAAGGTTTGAGAGGCTTGGGCCGCGCAGGGCTTGGTCGCACCACGAGATGGTGCAGCTGTGCAGCGTTGGCTTTTAAAGGCGCCGCGAAGGAAATTTGAAAGACGTTATCTCAAGTGAAAACATCGCCACAGCTTTGGTGTCTGAATTTCTTGCCGGGGTTGTGCTCCCCAGGCCCACGGATAGCGTCTGCCTTCAGTTAAAAGTTTCTCTTAGTACCTCAGAGGGGATTTCTTCATGTGCCCAATGAATGCTGAGGTTCCTTTGCAAAAGGAATGGGTGGCTCCACAAAGGAGTGCAGGGCAGGGAAGTATTCACGGTGATTTTAGTTACTGGTTATTTTTTTTTTTCTTCCATGAGAACACAGAAACACGATCAGCACATGAAAAATAAAGAGAGAAATCCATATCTCAAATAATTGGGTTGTTACACCTTCCTTAGCGTGGTAAACCTTTTTTCCTCCAAAAGATTTGCTGCTGTATCTTTTTTTTTTAAGCAATATAATTTTAAATTGTTTGGGATTTGGCTGAAGTAGAACTGTGGACAAATGTTGTCTCCAGGAGATGGGGGGGAAAAAAATAAGCAAGCAACCCAGTGCCAGGCTGGCAGGTGTGTCGGGAGGCATCGCTCCCTGCGCCTCTTCCGCTGCCCCGAGCCAGGGCACGGCAGACGGGCCCGGGGAGGGCTTGAGGCCGGGCCAGAAAGGCAGCATCTGCTGGGGAAAGAACCACGCTTGCAGGGCTGCATCTCTCCGTTAGTGCATCGTCTGGTTTCACGTGCCCAGCGCTCAGGTTTGCTGCAAGACGGTGGCTTGGCGACCCGTAAGCCTCCCTTGCAGCCCATCTCCCTGGCTTTCTGCTCTCGTTGGGTTTTCAGTTGCGTGCTCCTTTCCAGCTGGAAGAACCTGCCCTGCAAGGGAAGACTGAAGGAGTTAGGTCTTTCCTCCCTGGAGAAGGAGAAGGCTCAGGGGGACCTTACCACAGCATTCCAGTGCTTAAAAGGCGGGTGCAGAGGGTACGGAGGCTCTCTGTTCACAAGGAGTCATGGAGAAGACAAGGGCCAACAGGTACAAGTTGCACCAGGAGAGGGATTTTTTTGACGTAAGAAAGGTTTTACAGGGAGAAGAATCTACCACTGGAACAACCTCCCCAGGGATGTGGTGGAGGCCCCATCGCTGGAGGTTTTCAAGATGCGACTGAGGGATGCTAGGTAAGCTCATCCAGGCTCCTCTTCCCACGGAAGCCTGGAACAGGTGATCTTCCAAGGTCCCTTCCCACCTGGGCTGTGCTGTGGTTCCCACATTCTGCTTCCACCTCCTGGCTGGCTGTCCCTGGGAATGGGGTGGCTGCCTGTCCTGGTGAGGGAGGAGGGCTCTGTGGCTCCAGCAGCCGATGAGGATTCATCCGACTGGGGAGGCTGCCTGGAAAAGTTAAATCCCAGGATGGGATCCGTACCTGGGCCAAATTCCTGGCTTTTCGAGGTGACAGCTTTGCCCAGCACGGGCAGCCTCCAGCAGCACGGGGCCCTGGGGGTACTGGAGCTACGGGGACATTCCTGCAAGTAATGGCTGCTTGTGTGTTAGCGAAACCAATGTGTTCTCTGAGCTCCAAAAATCAGATTATCTGCGAATACGTATTCCCTGTGAGACACGGCCTGAAGGCGCAACTCAATTAACATAACCCAGCCAATATGGAGGATTTGAAAGGAGAAGAATTCCTGGAGAGACATCTCACAACCTTTCCAGTGACTACCATATGCCAGGGAAAAGGTCAGGTACTGACTCGATGTTAAACGTGGCTCTGAGCTCTCCAAGATCCTGCTTCTCCCTGAATCATTTCAGTTGCGCTGATGCTGTTGGGGCACAGGCGCTGCTCACCTTCACTCTCATGGAAAGGAAGGATCTGAGTTCCCATCATCCGAGGGCTAAAAAAAAATCCATGAATAGTAAGGTTTCTTATATATTCTCTAAAGGCTGCAGCCTTGTCTCATTTGATTGCATATCACCCTCGCTCTCCTCAAAATCCACGCTGTGGGAGCTGGGGGATGAATGCTTTTCATCGCCCGCGGTGAGTCAGCTGCAGGCAGCAGAGGGAACATGTTTTTCTGGCTGCTTTAGATTTTCTAAATTTCAGCTTTACAGAAAATCAGATTTTTCTTTTAACTGCTGCTTCATAACCAAGTTGTCAGCTCTGACGCTTCCTTGCTGTGTTTTTTTAAATGGTGAATTTGATGTGCCCTCTGACAGCCCGGATTGCACAGGTGCCGGGTTTTTGTGCTCTCACCGGCTTTTACGGATCTCACCACCGAGACGGGAATCGGCTCCATCCTGGCGACGGTTGGAAGTGTTGAAGCAGAGCAACTAATGAGTCATAATAGCGGGTTCCTTTCCCCAGTACCTCTTTCAGCTTTAGAGCAGATATCCCCAGAGAACTACTGCTTGAGATTAGTGAAGCAGGAACTGGATCATTATGAACCTCCGTAATTAAAGCGAAGGGCAGCTGATCCTGCAGTGAGACGAGTGGTTTGATAAATGTATGGAAGCGCTCCAGCAAATGAGGCGCTTCAGGATGTGATGAAATTTAACCCAGAGGGAAGTGCAACACAGGTTAGCTGCCGAACTGGTCGGTGGGACAAGAAGTCGGAGTGGTTTGTAGGTGTCTCTGCCTTCAGAGCAGAAGAAAAGCAGTCACTGTTTCATGTTCTTCAGTAGCCTTTTAAGAAACACGGTGGTAGAAGGGGGAGCGCTCTGCTGAGGGATGATGTACCCATTTTACAGATGGGAAGTGGAGGTGTAGGAGGGAACAGGAGAAGCCAGCCCGGATCATGTAGGTGACCTGTGGCAGAGCTTGGACATTGGCTGTGGGTCCTTTATGTCTTACTCCATAGTTCATAGAATCATAGAATCGTTAAGTTTGCAACAGACCTCTAAGATCATCAAGTCCAACCGTCACCCCAACACCACCACACCTGCTAAACCATGTCCTCAAGTGCCGTATCTACATATTTTTGAACACCTGCAGGGATGGTGACTCCACCACTGGCCTGGGCAGCCTGTGCCTGACCACTCTTTCAGTCAAGAAATTTTTCCTAACATCCAATCTAAACCTCCCCTGAAGCAACTTGAGGCCATTTCCTCTTCTCCTATTTCTAGTTACCTGGGAGAAGAGACCAACACTCGCCTCACTACAACCTCCTTTCATGTAGTTATAGAGAGCAAGAAGGTCCCCCCTCAGCCTCCTCTTCTCCAGACTAAACAGCCCCAGCTTCCTCAGCCGCACCTCATAAGACTTGTTCTCCAGACCCTTCACCAGCCTCATTGCTCTTCTCTGGACACGCTCCAACACCTCAGTGTCTTTCTTGTAGTGAGGGGCCCAAAACTGAAAACAGTGCTCCAGGTGCGGCCTCACCAGTGCCAAGTACAGGGGCACAATCCCCTCCCTACTGCTGCTGGCCATGCCATTCCTGATGTAATACAAGATGCTCTTGGCCTTCTTGGCCACCTGGGCACACTGCTGGCTCATGTTCAGGTGCCTGTCGACCAACACCCCCAGGTCCTTTTCAACCGGGCAGCTTTCCATCCACTCTTCCCCAAGCCTATAGCATTAACAACGTTGTCCCCCCAAGTATCCTGTGAGCCCACATGCTCACCACCCAGGTACTCACATCTGCACGGGCTGCTGGTGGTGAAATGCTGTCAGTCTTTACCGGACTGAGGCATGTTGACTTTACAGGTCTGTCCAGTCTGGCAGCCCAAACCACTAGCCCTGGCTGGGGGAAGAAGGACACCTCCAACCACAGGCAACCCTCCTCCACCTCCATAGGAGAGTATCACCCCTTGGAGGCACACCCCTCCAGCCCCTGTGATGTTTGCTGTGGTGTGGGGCCAGGCTACCTACAAGAAACCACATCCAGTGCAGTGGCTCGTGCCTTGGTAAAGCTGAAGGTCTGAAGTGACGAGGGAAGAGTATTCTTAAAAGCCTTATCTTGCTCATGTCTCTGTATCCTGCCATTGCATCAGCTTTGGTTTGGCTTTGGGTTTTGAGCACACCCAGGCTGTGCTCACGTAACAGCCAAGTGCTAGAGCAACTTGGGTTCACTGGTCAAAATAAATTCTTTGTGTCCCAGTATGAAACCACAAACCATCTCCTGTCTCTGCTTCCCCACAGGTATCGACTCCAGACACATAATGTCACCTGGAGGTGGCCCGTCCACCGGGCTTTATGAACCTCCCACCTCTTGCCTCATGGCAGGGGCTTGCTCTTGACGATTATTTTGAACAGAAGCTGGCCATCTCGAACGGCATCGCAATGTCTGGAGTAAACCCGGGTCACGGCTGCTCCTCGGCTGTAATTTATGGAATCATCTTGATGCGATATGGTGGTTAAGGTGAAGCTTGCCGTAGGGAAGCACCTGACCTGCGAGAGGAGAGGATGAACAAGTGTGCAGGTCATTTTGGTGGAGGGGGATGCATGTTTGCTACCAGAGGCTTCCAGCTTCAGTCTGGGACATCAGAGGTTTCGGTCTGGGAGAAGAGACCACGCCTGCCATGGCCCTGCTGCGAAACCCCGCCAGGAGAGGTGTGGTGTGGAGCGGGATTTTCTGCGCTGTGACCTCCCGCCGCCGTACTCCATGCTCTGCAGAGCTCGTTCTTCTGTAATGACGGCAATTAGAGACAGGTGAAAGTGCTGCGAGTTGCTTTTCTAGTGCCAATCTTTTATCAAACTGCAAACCTGTCGATTCCGACGAACTTTCTGCTCGCCTCTCCTGCTCTATGGGCAGCTGTAGAGCAAAGAAAACATGTCAGACTTTTTAATAACAGCTTCAAAGTTCGGAACAGTTCTGCGATTATTATTTCCCACTTTTTACTTAAATAAGCAGCAACTATAGCCTAATTATTTTCATCTACTAACAGCCTCCAGAGCCGGTCTAAGGCCCGTTATAAATAATCTGCACTGCTGTAATGAAAGACACACAGATATGGGAAAACAGAGGCTGCTACAGTACTGTAGCTCTGTTTGGCTTCTGAACTTTCAATTTTAAGTTGCAGCTGGCCTAAACCACTATTCAAGGACAAGAAGTGGAGAGATGGTGATTTCTAAGTGGTCCCAATGCAGGCCTGTAAATTGAAGGAACAGTCCTGTGTTCCTAAATGTCTGTTCGTAGCTTATCCTCAGCAAAATGCTCACTGTCTCAGTTGGTAAACACAGAAGGTCAGAAAAAATAATGTCAGATGTTTTTTGCTGGGAAAAACAGTCGTGGGAGAAGTCTCCTTCATCGCAGGTCAGCCCAAGCCATTGGTGGCAATGGCCAAAAAGTCATATGCTCCCAAGGCCGGTGTTTTCCCAGCTGTTATCTGCTCCAGACGATGTTTATCTCCATGAGTTGCTTGTCCAGAGGTATGTAACGTGGCTTTGCTCATCCTTCAGCTCCCCCAGCCTGATGCAAAGCACATTGCTTACAGGAAATTTGAGCAAAAATTGCTTTAGTCATGCCCAAAGCCCCATGGAAATAACTAAACTCTCCTGCCTCTAAGTCACCTACTGAAGCTCAGTGGGCCTGGTGGGGCTTTCCAAAGATCACTTCTTAATGCAGTTTCCCCCAGAGAGAACCCTTTCCCACATGGTTTTGGTTACTATTTTTAGCGAACCGAATTATTATGCTAGAGGAAGATAAAAAAGAGGCATTATTTCAAACACCGCTGGCGTTTTAAGGAAGCTCCATGCAAAATTACGTTGTTGTCAGTGGGGCTTGGATACAGTCCCACCTGATTAATGGTCTCCCAGCCGACCCAGCGAAGCGGTGTAGGTGACGAGTCTCTGAAGCCATGGAGAAGCAATCTGCGGTTCAAACACCATGAGGAGTAGAGGTGAGTTTTCCAGCGATCATTAAAATTGGGTATGTGAGCAGGGAGATCCAAGCAGGTCAAATATATGAATAGAGACCAGAAGACTGCGTTGTAGGGAGCCACGCTGCAGAAAGAGACCAGGGAGATGCAGTGGATGACAAAGTCTGGATCACTTACGCCATGCTTCAGAAGAAAAAACAACCACAAGTTTAAAAAAACAAACCATTGCCAGAAAAAAAAAGAAGTCTCATTCGAGGAATATATTCAAAAGGAAAGTTATGTAAAATCAGGGAAATAATTACTGCTGCTCTGTTGGATGCCAGAGAGGCTTCGACCGGAGCTGTGGTCAGTGCCAGTGTGCTCTAAGGCAGAAATTATAGATAAAGTGGGCTGGCAGAGCCGCAGAAGGGAGAGTAGGGAAAGCACGGCCCCTTGGAAAGCAGCACACAAAGAGGTTCTTCAAGAGGAGAGAGAAGGTCACTTGTCAGGATAAATGCTTGATTTTCAGCAGGATGTCACATTCATGTCACATCTAGAAGATGGCTTAATTTTCAACAAAAAAAGATTTTAGTGATGTATTAGGACTACCATGCAGCTACATCCTAGCTGTAAGGGCGCATGATGCAGCTGGACTAGATGGTCGTTGTAGGTCCCTTCCAACTGAAATGTTCCTTCTTCTCTCCTCTCCTCTCCTCTCCTCTCCTCTTCCCTTCACAGGAACACTGAGGCAGGATACCTGGAGGAGCTGTGGACTCCCTTTAGTGGAGGTATTGAATAACAAATCCAGCCACTGGACTACGGCAGTGTGCGAGTCTGCAGACTCCAAATGTGGCCAGGCACGAGCTGATTGGCCTCTTCAGGACCCTTCACGCTTCGTATGTCCCTTGTGTAAGAGGGGACGCCCCTCATCTGGACAAACAGAGCATGGACCCTGCCACCATCACCATGCTGCAGGTGATGATTCTTTCCCTTGACCGCCCCAGCATCTCTGGGACCACACGGCACCGTGCATTTCTGTAGGTACACATCCACAGCTGGGATTTTCTGGCATGAATTCATCTGGAGTCATCTTCAAGAGCAAGTGTTGTGAAAGCTCCCGGTGGGCAGGCAGGTTGCTTATCTGCTGTTGCTTTGTTCTCAGGGAGCAGGAGGTGCAGAGCACCCCGGTGAAGCAGCGTTAGAGGAGCCTTCGGAGAGTGTCATCCAGTTGGGAAGGCCGACTTAGGAGAGGAGAAAGGGGATGTAAGGAAATAGCTTCAAACTTGCGTCATCGGAGATTTGAAGTGTTTTGCAGTTTGGCTGAAATGGCTGAGAGCTGGGGTGTGGGTTTGTATTGAATAATCGTTACTTTCTCGGTAAAGTGGAAAATGTTCCTGAGAAATCTCTAATTTGTCAGTCTTTCATGGAAAAAAGCAACTCTGGGCCGTGCACTTCACCCTTTAGAAATGGCAGGTCCTTTGCTCCCCAGGCAGGTTATCCGAGCAGCCATCCCCATGCTGCACGCAGCTTCCCGCCGAGGAAGCAAAGACCGCAGCTGCCACGACCAGCAGAGATGTGCAAATACAAACGTTGCTCGGCGCAAACTGCTCTCCCTCGGCTTCACTCGCACCGCCTGAAACTTGGAAACCAGTCCATCCTGTTCAAATCCCCTCCCGCGACCGGTTCCTGGCCTTCAGTTCTTTAAAGATGGGCTTTTCCCTTGTGGGACTGGAAAATGATTCATCCACCAGCCCAGGAATGCAACCCTGGAGGCATCGTTTGCAGTCCTTTCCCAAAATGCTCTTCTGGAGCTGGATTTCTGTGTGGAATGAATGTGGTCTGGAAACTTCCTCCCCAGTAAATCTTTGAGCAAAAAGGAGTAGAGTCCTGGTCTCGTTCAGATTCTCACTGGGGAGAGAAAACATTCTAAAACCGAAGGCGGGCACAGCAGACTGGCCCTGAGGGCCAGGACTCACTTCCTGCTCGGGATGTGAGTGCCCTTTCCTCCTCCCCCGACTGGAGAGCCTTAGCATCAGCCTCCTCTTCCTCCTCCCTGTTTGCAAAGGGAGCGATGCTTCTGACTCCAGGTAAGGCAAAACCCGTGCAAACACGGCCAGAAAGCCCATGTGTGAGTGCACATCAATGCAATCGCACGCGCAGCGATGTCCCTGGCATCTCGCTGTTGTCTGTTGGTAAGACGTGGAATGGCTCCTCGCATTGTGCAGATGCCTACAGATAGAGCCCATGTCCATGTGCGCTGTAGGTTAATGTGTTTCATTCAAATAAGCCAAGCTCTGAGTGTAGTTCTGTGATTTCTGATGCTTTCCCTTCATACCAAGAACTGCTAAGATACTACTGCCCTTTGCAGGATGGGCTCTCTATGCGGGCTGCTGCTCGGAAAAGCCAGGAAGCATAAGGAGAAACACTGAACTGGCCAAATTCTGTTGGAGGGTGGCACAAGAATGCCTCAAGCACGACCTCTCACTTGTATTAGGAAGAGTCCCATCCTACAGGGAAGTAGTGTGGGTTTCTTGTTTAGTGTTCAAACACGGTAACCAGAACTGCCTGGGAAAAGCCTCTCGGCTCGCGTGAGTTCCTCTCCGGTGTCACTGCTCCGACCCGTTAACAGTGGGCAGTGTCAGTGTTTGCACCCATTAACCACCAAAAGGCTCTCTGGAGGAACTGGGTGTGTCAGCCTCAGGGCAAGGTTTTTCCTGAAAACAAGAGGGTTTCGGGGAGCACCTCTGTTCCTCACCAGCCTCTCATGCAGAGCGTGATGGCGGCTGGGGGGACAACTCAAGCTTGTAGCTGGCTTTTTAGGTCTAGATGCAACATGGTAGTGACATGTGGCCCAGTGGGTATTACAGGGGATACAAGAGACCTGGGTTTCAGCTTTCGCTTTGACTTTCTGAAAATCATTTCTGATATGGTAACTTAACTCTCTAGACTGTGATGTTGCCTAAAAAGTGGCTGCATGAATTCTTCAGTCACTGAAATATTTGTGATAGCAAAAACCAAATTGTTTCCCCCAAACAGCCCTTCATCTTCCATTCTCAGAGAAGCTCTATAGGTCCTAGTTAAGCCAGCCCACCCTACATGTGACCTCCATCATGTGATCCTTGGGCTGGTCTACCAAAAGTAGGTGGAGATGACGTGCAGAAGGCTGTAGGTGACACGGGGAAGTGCGTACAGCACCCAGCAAAGTGCCTGATCTTCGTTCATCAGCTGAACCGAGGCGGTGATGAGTATGGGTGCCCTTCTCCTGCTTGCAGCAGCGGTATTGGACATCCTTCCAGCAGCGTGACGCAACCACAGTCCAACGTGTGGGGGCAACGGACCGAGGGTGCACATCAAGCATGGACGGTGCTCTGCGCCCTTTGGGGGCCATGAAAAACGGGGAGGGGCAACATTGAGCAGGGTGAGAATTTCTCAGCGTTTAGGGTGGTTGATTTTTCTTGCTCCTTCCTGGTTGGCACGGGCAGGGCTGCATTCCTGCAAACAATAGCTTGCCGCAGCCTCGGCTACCTGCTGTACCCCGAGTCCCGTCGGCACGATCTCAGCTCTGCCAGCAGGTCCTCGGGCTCAGCAGATTGCTTGGTTCCCCCTTGCGCCCCTTCGCCTGTTGAGATTTGGAATTCATTAGCCTCGTTCAGCAGATGTGAGCAGGAGTTGGTAAACTCAGCTCAGCTATCAGGCTACCTGTCCTGGGGAAATTTTTGCTCTATTTTAGGGTACGACTTGGGGAAGAAACTCAAAATTCCCCAAGAAAAGTCCAGATCCTCTCCCAGGGCACAGTTCCCATCTGCCATGGTACAGGGACGTCCACTACACCCTCCACATCTGGGCCCCACAGACTGGCAGCTGCTGTGGGGGAGGCTGGTGTGCGACGGCAGCAGGGCAGGGCTGCAGGATTTCATCCCCCAGCCCTTAGCAGAGAGTGACTTTTTGTACTCACACGTGCGGCCAGGGCACTGAAACCAGACGGGTTGAAAATTAAGTTTGCAAGGGAAGGTGGAGTTGTTCTGTGGGCAGTCAGGTGTGGTCACCAACTTGAGCAATCAGGTTTCCCACTGTTGTGAAAACTGCCAGTCTGCCTGAAAGATGAAAAAAAAATAAACAGTGAGGGTGAGAGCTCCAGCAGCGCTTGCCACTAAAGTCAGTGTGTCTCACAGCTACACCTCTCAGCATCCAGTGATCCTAACTCACAATAAAACCACCGGAACCAGTTGGCCTCACCGGGTGCTGGAGGACCAGCCTTGTACCCCGCAGGAGAGACACCTGGGCCACATCTCCTACAGGGTAGAGGTGAGCTGCTGGGGACCTGAGTCAACTTTCTGATTCTTGCACAGGCTTCCCAAGTAATCTTGTCCAAAAGGCATAAATAACCTCCATCTGCTTCAGCCCCCATGTGAGAACAAGACATCAGTCCCTCGTCTTGGTTGCTTGCAGTGCGATTCCCATGAAGCGACAGTCCCAAGGAGCCTGGACCTCAGCGGGTGTCACTGCTGTGGCACGAGCGAGTTACTCCTCCACTGCCACGGGATAACCTTTGCCAGGCTCGCACACCCATTAACCAGCACCGGCGTGGCTGAGCCTCCCCTGCCTGCACAGCGTTCGCTGCGAAATATCTCCTTTCTGCTGGATTCAGCTGACGCTGGAAATCGCAGAGGCTCTGCTTGATGACCCTGACCAAAGCGTGCTGGAATTTGTTGGGTTTCATAAGGTTTTCATTAGAGCTGAGAGAGAGCCCCTGAGGTTTTGTGAAACTCCGAAACTATCCGTACAGCAATTTCCAAAACCGCCCCTTTTTGTAGGGAGGTTTGTTTTCACTGCTCTTCCCTGCTTTTTGCCTTCCTCTCCTCATTGCCCTCCTCTTCGAGGTAGACGTGCTGCTCTACCTAGAGGAAACCTCTGCTCCATACCATTGCTGAGGGCAGCACAGCAACAGGATGCTCAGGAGGGGGTTGATCTTCATAACCGAGTTACCAGGCTGATGCTTGGGTGATCTGGGTTTGTTCTTGTCTTTACTGCCCAGCTTCTGCAGTGATACCGGCTGGGAAACCTCATCCGTCTATGTCCTGTGCTCCCTCCCTGATATCATCCCTAGAACAGCAAGCAATAATCCCTGCTACCATCTTAAGGCAGGCAAGAGACAGGTAACGATGCCTTACCCTGGGATTCAGCCTTGAAGTCATCTACGTTTGCTTTGCAAAGGGCTGAATCAGGATTTCAGATCCCTAGAAGAAGATTGTAATGTAATAGCAGTAATCAGCAGCTGATAGTCTGGACCCTCGGCTCAGCTGGTTGTGGCTTATGTAAAAACGAGAAAAACACTCAGGAACAGGCTTATAATAGTTTTGTTCTCTGGCACATTTTTCCGCCATGGTTAGGCTCAGTTAAGTCCTCATTAGCTCAGTAAATCTCACCTCATTAGACTCTCCATCTCTTTACCTAAGGGGCCAAGTCATCCTGAGCCTTCATTGCCACTGAGTACTTCCCTAAAGCTTTTTGGCATTCTGGAAAAACAGGCTGATTTTCTGAAGCCGCAGCAAAGCTAAGCTTTTCTACCACAAACCTCATTCATCCAAGCAGACAGTCAGCCAATAACCCAAAGAGCATGGGGGACCTTATCAATGCTTATAAATATCTGAAGGGTGGGTGTCAGGAGGACAGGGCCAGACTCTTTTCAGTGGTGCCCAGTGACAGGACAAGGGGCAACGGGCACAAACTGAGGCACAGGAAGTTCTGTCTGAACGTGAGGAAGAACTTCTTCCCTCTGAGGGTGACGGAGCACTGGAACAGGCTGCCCAGGGAGGTTGTGGAGTCTCCTTCTCTGGAGATATTCAAGACCCGCCTGGACAAGGTCCTGTGCAGCCT
>Ga0065711_1009428_pt1 | contig 14925 bp, 22 predicted proteins | sample Hoacrofraction12_FD_59098 | JGI IMG/M metagenome (GOLD analysis project Ga0065711, IMG submission 59098) | Hoatzin crop microbial communities from Cojedes, Venezuela - Epithelial fraction 12 v2 (version 2) | ecosystem: Host-associated > Birds > Digestive system > Esophagus > Crop | place... | reverse complement strand
CCCCCAAAGGAAAGGCTCCCGTGGGGTTTCTCAGAGGTGAGCAGGGAGGAGAGGCTGTGGGAGGTCAGGGTGCCCAGGGCTCCTCGCGTCCCCAGCCCCACCTCAGCCGGTTGGGTGGGTGTCCGAGACCAGAAGTGGTATTTCGCTTCCAGAGGAAATGATAACTTTTTTTAAGAAGGTCCTGACGGTTTGTGTTTCCTCCCTGGGCTGGAAGCAGCCAGGCAGCAGAGGGGCAGAGCCTGGTCCGAGCCGGGCAGACACTGCACCAGGAGCCTCTCTGCTCCCTTGGCAGTTCTAGAAATTTGGGTCAATGCTACAGCTGCCCTGGGCACCTGGGGAAAACCGAGGCTCCTTCTTAAGTCCAAAAGACGGGGAGAAAGAGAGAAATGCTTCGTCTTGTTCAAGCCAGCCAAGACACTGATGCAGCAGCAACACACTATGGTCATGGAAGGGCTGACTGCCACCCGCCCAGCTCCACGCGTGCCCGATGTGCTGGAGTTATGGCGTCAGCCTGCACCGTGACCCCGCAGGGCAACGGCTCGCTGCGTTTTAGCCGAGAGGGATCAAACTAAAAATCTGTCCCTAGGTACTGATGAGGATGAGGAGGGTCCCTCCATACAGCGCTCCCTCCACATAAACCGTCCTGGGTGCCTCGGGGTGCCCAAGGAGCAAGAGACAGCCGACGCGGGCTGGAGAGAGGGAGGGAGTCAGGCTCTTCCGAAGGCTCAATGGGAGCATCCAAGGCCGGGTCCTGCTGTGAGTCACTGCCCGGCGGCCTCCTTCTCCCCTCTCCCGCTCGGGGCAGCAGGACGAGCGTCCCCGCACTGCCACTGCCTTCCCCGGCTGCGGCAGAGGCAGCACGGAGGAGGAGGAGGATGCACTGGAAGAAAACAGCTGCCATAGTGCTAAAAACCATGGCCCGCTCCTCTGCTGGGCGTCTCACGAACCCCAGAGCCAAGCCTGCAGCTCAGCACAGGGGAGGGACGACGGAGGCGTGACCCAGCAGGGACGGGACCACGCTGGCTGTGACACTGAGCACAGCCCTGGGCTGGCGAGAGGCAGGCGAGTGCCACCACCCTCTGCGTCGCCGGGCCCCAGATCCGGGCACTGCCAGCTCTCAAACGCAGTGCTCACACCCTGCTATCAGCGGCCGTCGGATTAGCACAATTATGGTCAGCAGCAGTAGCAGCGAGGTCTTCGGGTGAGAGGCGAGGGCAGCCCCGGCTCCGGCACAACCAGAAACACTGGGAAAGAACCTTCCAGTCCCTCTGGGGAGCTGCAACCACACCACAGCCCCCTGACCCAGGGACGCCAACGTGCTCCTCTGCTCCCCCACGCTATCGGAGCGGTTCATAAATGCAGAGCAAATCAAAAGCTGGCGCAAGGGAGAACGGAGACGGCGTGGCTTGGGCCCCGTGGGGCTGCGAGAGGCGACCCCAGCGGGCAGTGTCTGGAGGTGAGCGAGGGCAAGATTCATTTTTCAGTTCTGTGACAAAACTAAAACAAAGCTGAGGTCATCCAGCCGGAGCAGACAGTGTCTGTTCCTAATGGTCAAAGGACAAACTGGGAGCTCCTACCGCAGAGCTGTCCTCCTGCTACGCCGACCCTGCCAACGCCAGCGCAGTCCCACCTGCTGCCAGAGCAGCACCGACCCACAGACACACGGCACCGGGGAGAACACGGAGGTTTGCTCCCAGAACAGAGATGCTCAAAATTCAGTGATTTCTTCAAGAAGAAGACAAGTTAAACAGGTCGCCTACGCACATCGCTGCAGACAACTGGTGTGGCTGGGTGGGAGAGCCCTGAGCTGCCGGTGCCTCGGGGCTGAGCCGCGGTGGGAAGGGTCCCTGCCCCTGCGCAGGCCAGTCCTGCCCGCAGGCAACGCCGCCCAACAAGGGTCTGCAGTTCCCACAGCTGTAGCAGCAGAGCCAGCTCTTTAGGCAACTTCAGTGACCTCAAAAATTCAAAAAAAATCACAGGGCTGGCCTTAAAAATAATGACAAGAAACAACTATAACAAAAGGCTGTGGGTTTTTTCTCCTTTGCCCCACGCACACAACCCCCTCGCCCCTCCCTTCAGCTTCCCACATGGGAAATGCTCGTGCGCTCTTCCCACCAACCACAAACCCAAACTGGAGACTGATGGGTTTCTTTAGCAAAAGGGAAATTCCCTCCGTGTCCCCTTCCAGCCGACGGGAATTACTGTGCGGGGTGCTGCCAGCGGCATCGGGCACTTGGAAAACTACATTTTTCAAGTTACAGAGGAGCTGGTAGGAATCGTTTGGGATTATTACTGTAATTGCAGAAAGCTGGTTTCAAATCCTTGCGATGCTGAGACGGCAGCAGAAAGCTGGGGGGTGCGGCGGGGTCCCCGACGACAGCCAGCTCCTGACGGCACCTTTTTTCTGGCATCATCTTTTAGGGCTGGGCAGACAGCGGCAGAACCACTGGGTCTCCCTGGAGAGGGACACTCAGCAGCCGATACGCTCTGCTGTGGTACAGAGAGGGGACAGAGCTAAGGCCGAGGGGAGCAAAGCGCTCCCTCCCCCCTCTGGGAGACACTTCCAAAACTTCAATCCTGCCAGATTCCTGCTGGGCAGCTCCATCCGTCTCTGATCCCAAATCCACCCACGCTTCATTTACAAAATTCTGCAGAAAGCTAAAAAAGGACGAAAAGGAAAACCCAAGGGCGCCCAGGGAATGGAGCAGCTGCTTTGCAACCACAGCAGCGCGGGCGCAGCCAGGGCCGTGCCGAGCTGGGCTGGCTGTGGCCCCGGCAGCCAGGGCGGGAGGTGTGCTGCTGCCGGCCCCCCGCTGCTCCACACCTTGGCCACAAAACTCAGGGGCTTCCAGCCGGGACGAGCTGCCCCGGGTTCGTGCTCCCTCGTGGTCAGGCCCCTGCCGAACCCGGGGCAGGCAGCGGCACAGGCAATCTCCAAGAGGGAATTACAGGGCGGGGAAAAGCTACCACGTGCAGTCTGCAATTACACGGACACGTTCAGTCCTGGGCTTCGCTATACAAATTCTCTTCCCAACCTGAAGGAGAAATGGCTGGTGCTGTCTTAGAGAGACCAAGAAAGGGACATCTTGGCTATGTATGTTCCAAAGAGGTATATTTCTCTGCACATTCACACCCTAAAATTAGAATATACTTTGTTTGATACATACTTCATTTATTTCCCCTGGCTAAAACAGGGTCTGTGCATCGCTCCACGCTCCCCACAGCTTCTGCAGGGGCTATTGCTGCTGCAGCAAGGGTTTGCTGCTCAGCTTCCAGTGCGCGTCCCACGCTGCAGAGTCCAGCCCTTCTCTCCACCTGTGCTCACTGCAGCTGGTGTTTCAAGCGAGCTGTGCTTCACGAAGATTAAATAAAGAAAGAGGCCGAGGGATGGGAAATGGGGGGGCTGAAGACAGCAGAGTAACTCAAGATTCACAGTCGAGCGTTTCCCTCCCAGGTGCCCTCGCAGGGGATGGGCAGCGAGCGCTGCTGCACCGGCCCAGTGCTGCCCGGATGCCCGGGGGATGTCGCAGGGGACGGACGGACGGACAGACGCGCTCATGGGGAGAAGGCATCTAAATCTGGAAGCAGATCCGCACACCTCGGCCAGTGTAAACACACCCCAGCACATGCTGTAAAATGTAAATACTATTTGGCAAAGGATTACTGGGTTTTACCCTCTAGGTAATAAAAGTTTAATCCGATCCAACGTTTGCAGGCAGGACTGGAACAGGTAAGTGAGATGCCTTAAGCTGCTTACTGGAGATGTCCACAACAGCCACAGTAACACAGAGAAAAGAAATCCCCATCAGAAAAAGACTTCTTGTCCATGGCCGAATGCTGCTGTGAGACACCTTCACCTGGGAGCTAGCAGCTGATGCTCAGGCTGAGGCTGAACAAAGAATTTCTCCCTTCTCATTGTCAGAAAATACCAACTGTGCAGTGCCAAGGCAGGAATGTTTGCTCTCACTGAGCACGGGCTGCACCAATACAGGGCCCAGCACCTTCTGCTCCAGCTGCTGACCTCTAGAGCAGGGAGCTGGACTGCCCCGGTGCTCTCAAACAGTGCTGTGGGTGCACGGACGGGAAAACCCACCAGGATGTGACTAACGCCTCCAGCCACGGCGCCCAGCACCACCACTCCCTCCAAACACACGGTGATACTTGGGAGCTTCTCCCCAAGGAGAGGTTGAGCATCGGAAGATTTGCTGAATACCGGGGCTTTGGGAGGGCTGTGCCCCCGCGGCTGGGATGGTGCCACTGGGACAAATGCATCCCCGGGGGTCCCTGGGCTGGGCGGGAGGCTGGGCAGGGAGAGGAGGCCTGTTTGATTCAAAAAGGAAAAAGAAGAATGAAAATGCTTTTGTGTTCACAACAACAAGGAGCAAACCTGCGTACATTCATATTTGTGCAACTAAAAAAGAAAAAAGTAGCTCCTTCGCATCAGTCGGTAGCGCAGCTCTCCCCGCCCTTCCCCTGGCCTTCCCACGCCTGCCCACGGACAGGGGCCTCTGCAGAACCCTGACTGCCCCGCCAGGAGACGGGCGGAAACTGCCGAGACAGACACACGGATGCCCATGGGATTAGAGAAGCCAGGGCCAACCCCACGGCTGCTGCAGCTCAGCCCCAGCCGAACCCACGGCCGTCCCGCAGCCGGGGCAGTAACGGCTGCCCCAGCCGACCCCCCGGAGGCTGCCCCTCACTCCAGCACTGCACAGCGAAGCTACGGAAAGACGGGAAACGGCTTCTGTCCAGAGCCAGGCCCTGATCAAACAATGCAATTTAGCCTCTAATGTCCCAGACAGCTTCCCTGGGACCTTCACAAGATGTCAGAGTCCCACCACTGAACCCTTGTCCCAGGGACAACACTGTGAGACAACAGGTCCCTGCGCGGGGCAGCCGGTGGGGGAACGCGTCAGAGTCTCTGAGCAGCTCTGCTTTCTGCCTTGCCTCTCTCAGGGGTCTGCACGCTGCTGAGAGCATCAAGAGCATCAGCAAAACCACCGGGTGCTCACGGAGCTACGCTGGAGCCTGAGCGACCTCCTCTGCTTCGTGCCCCCGGCGCCGCACTGCCTCGTTGCCCGCCCAGCGTCTGCAGGACAAAACCCAACGCTGCAGAAAAATTAAACCTGATAAACTTCTGCTGGATGCTTGTCTTGGCTAAAGCGATCGTGACCTTCCAGTAACGTTTTCCTTCAAGTGTCAGTCCTGAAAATCCCCACACCTGCTCTGCATGGCACGTCTCAGGAGGGTGAATCACTGCTCGGTGCCATCCACCAACAAGCTTCCTGTTAGGGATGAGGGTTGATTCCTCTCTGGCCAACAGCACGCCCCACCTCTGCCCCCCGGAATGGCAGCACTCAGCTTGGAGTTACAAACACATGTGCAAGCAGCAGCATGAGGTTTATACGATGAGCGCTCTTCCTAAATGGCATGCCCATTGATTAAGTCTTCATACTAACGTCACTCGCTGCAGGTGCCACTGGATCTCTGCGCTCCAGTCAACCCAAATACTGCCACCATTAAGGCCTCCCTATGCAAGAGAGGTTATCACACGCCACTTCAAGCACACGACTTCAGAAACTATCAACTGCAAACCCAGCTGGCTTCAGTGTCTGGCAAGAACCAGAAAGCTGCAGAAACCTATGCAAGGGTGGGGAAACCTGAAAATCGGCAACCTGAAAGAGCCGACAGGTCGGCTGCAAGGCAGCACGCCCACTGCATTTGGGGAAGCTAACTGAAATAGCAAACTAGGGGATGTTTTGGGTAAAAACCTTTTCCCACCTGAAGCCTAACAGCACTCCTGGGCAGCAGGAAGCTCTGACGACGAGAAGCAAAGATCACACACTTCCAGTGATGGAGTTCAAACAGCCTCTCCTAATGGGAAAAGACCCTCCAACACTTCTACCTATCTAAAAACAACCCACTGATTTAAGCTCCTCACAGGCCAACGAATGCGAGTTTCCAAATCAACAGCAGAGCTCTGCATTAGCCATGGGCTGCCTTCCACCGAGCCACCAGCAGCCACATCTGCCAGGAAGCCACGCACCCGCAGAGAGCAGCCATGCAGCCTCGCGCCAAGGCTCCAGCGAAGGCCACCACGAACCGGCCCCGGAGCGAACGGGGCGACAAGCCCGGGCCGTCCCGCAGACCTCGCGTGGGAAGGCGGGCGGCACGGGCACCAGCTCGGCGCTCGCAGGAACTGGAAGCCCCGTTGCAAACCCCCCAGCCAGGTCTGGGCAGGCACTTTGCAAACGAACCGTCACTACTTACGGGCGGAAGCAATTCAGGGCAGCAACTAAAATATATATGGAGAAAAAGGAACAATTTTCCTACAGTCTCTGTGCTGGAGGCACCGAACGGAAGAGGAACAGGGTGTTTTTGAAGCAGGCAGGGAAACCCGCTGCTGCGAATCGGCGTGGGTCTCTGCCTACTCGCAGTGAGCGGAGGAGCCACAGCTCTGCTCCAGGTCAGCTTCGCTGCTGCTCTTTGCTAAAAACGTGGAGAGAAATCCAGAGAGCATAACTAAGTATTCATATTGCCTATATACTTGAATTAAAAATATATGGTGAATAAATGTGTGTATACAGCACTTACTACGTATATACACACACACACAGAGCGTGTGCCTAGAGTATACACACATGTACTCACGCAGCATATATTAACCTATATTGCTCAAGTATATATGCTATGTACAGTATATAGCCATACAAACATAAAACACTGGTATTTTATATGTGTACAATACAGACATACTAAGTATTTCTATGTAAACACTATACAATTATATGAACACTTGCACAGTAGAAAGGAATCTGCAGCCAAAATCTAATCGGGGCGGGGGAATAACGACCAAAAACTACATCATAACACACACAACGTGAGAAAGGTCGACATTTCTACGAAAACAAAGGCCTCAGAGAAGCAAGGAGGGCGCAGGAGGGCTCTGCTCTCCTTCCCTGGCCACCTCTCCTTGCAGGGCTGGAAACGCTTTTTGCATTTCGCTGTTTGGCGAATCTTTGTGCAACGAGAGGAGCCGCGAGGGCTCGGGGAGGGTCNGGCCGCGTGAAGGCGATCCCTGACCGGCCGCAGCCACGGCCCGGTGAAACGCCCGGGGCAGCGCGGGNGGCTGGCGGGTGACCCGGGCTTGCGGCGACGCAGAGGCCCAGCTGAAGGGCATCCCACTGAGACACCTTCCCCCTCTGACCCATGCAGCGTTGAACAGCACAATGCCGGCGATGCTCAGACACGTTATTATCATAAGGCATTTAAAAAAAAAAAAAAAGACCCTTCAATTTTTCCCCACCCCAAAGGCCATGTACCGGGAGAGCGGGAGCTGTTGAGCGGCTACAAGAGCCACTACACTCTGGGCTCATTAAACATTGTCATGTTTTATCACTATTATTACTACTCATTTTAACAAAGCCCCTGCAGACCCCTTCCTGCCTTGCCCAGTGAAGGGCTCAGAAGCAACACCACTGCTCGAGTTCGCACTGCTCCTGCCCAGGCGCCGGACTGCCCTTCCCCAGGACTCTGGTTCCAGGTTCAGCCAACGCAGGCTGAATTCAGAGTATCTCCGTTCCCACCAGCAAGGCCACGCGGGGAATGCTAAAGGGAAAGCATCAAACTACCCCAAGTTGTCCGAAACAATCTTCTTGGTTCTCAGGACAAAACGAGAGGGGAAATAAAGGGGTGAAGCGGAGGATGATGGCAGAGACACAGAGTCCCTCAATGGCATTCTACACCTTGTGAATTTTTCAGGCTAACTTTCATTAGGACTTCAACCTGCTTTGTGAAGGTCTGAAACATCCCCAAAATTTCTACAAATATCACAAATTCAAGGCCGACTCCCTTGGGAAAAAAAAGTGGAAAATTTGAATTTAAAAATCAGCCTCTAAAATAGCCTGAGTGCAAAGTTAAAAAAAAAAAATTAAACCCTATTTTTCTCGCTTTCTCTTAAGGCTCAGTAAAGTTGATGCTTGTTTCAAGCAATTCTTCACCGTACATGTCGCGGTCCTTGGGAAGCAGCACTAGCACACGCAGAGGGCAACGCATGTTGCTCTCTGATGCTGGAAGTGGCGAAATTACCATTTTCCAATGGCTGACAAAACCCAGGAGCACAAAGGCAGAACTGTCCCCGCACACAGCGAACGCTCAGGCTCAGCTCGGCTCCTCAGCAAGCCTGGCTGGTAACTCAGGAGCCGTACAGCAACCGGCGGGCTGCTATCCCGCTCCGGAAAAGTCCCGCACAGTCCTACAAACACCCCGACCTGCCCTCCCGAGAAGAAACCCTTCAATAATTTTCATGGCGAAAAGCTACTGACGGCCCTGCCGCATCCCTCAGCTCCGCTCACTGCCAACGACGCCTGCAGCTTCCCACAACACATCTCTGAGTGCTTTTTTTGAAACACTGCACAGCCTGTGCTCGCGTCCTTTCGGCACGCGGCAGGAGACCAAAGCATCTTCCCAGCCAAACAGCCAGAGATGCCTGGTGCCGCACCAGGAATAAACCTTTACTCTAGAAACCTGGAGTGAACATAAAGTATCATGGGGCAATTCTGAAAATCCATGTAAAGGAACAGCAAAACATACTGTAGGGTGAAGTGTCAAACGTGTGCCTAAGCATTTCTCAGCAGGAATGCTTTAACTCTGCTGGGGCCTACAGAGGAAAGTTGCCCACGATTTCTCCTGTGGATGCTCTGATTCCCTGTCTAGCTGCCACACAACATCCCATTGACGAGAAATCAGAAAGATCTGAAACTCGATGTCCGGGTCCAGCAGCACCAGAAACCACAAACGTTCATCTCAGCCCTCCAGCACCGTCAGTGGAGAACAAAGCAGCAAGCCGTAAGCTGGTGTGTGCGCGTCTGCATGCCCCACGCACCCGCATAAACCTCTCTGCATGCCCTACACACTGTGCCCGTGGCGTGATCTCAGGTGCTTGCTTACTGCCTCCAGACCAACGCAAAACCCTGGCTCCAACCTGCAAGACACGGCCTCAGCAAAACTGCGCTAGAGACCGTCTCTTCAGCAAGGCCAGAAAGCCCTCCTTAAAACTGTAAGACCTGCAGATTCTGCATATCAAAAATGAAATTGGAAGAAGTCTAGAAACACAAGAAATCCTTGGGCTCCTAACCATAAAAGCAGAGCCCTCTGCAGACGGCGTCTCCTTTCCTCCACCCCTCGCTGCGCGGTCACAGCGTGGTGCAGGCTGCGGGTGCTGACGCCTGCTCTCCCAGAACCGGTCACCACTGTCTTCCACGGTGCTGGGAGCGGCCACGGGCACGATCTGGAGCTGGGTGCCACAATGGGCCTCAACGCCTGGCTCCGCCGCCCCACAGCAAACACGCTCCTGCTGCCCCATGGGAAAAGCCCACACCATCTTCCTGCGACAAGACCAGAAGGAGACGCCTTGGGTTTTATGCTTTTTTAGCACCGTTCTGCTTTTGAAGGGCCGCCCGCTGAACCCAACGGAAAAACCCCAGGAGCCAGGTCCCCAGCTGGCAGTGACTTCCACCCTGGCAATGAAGGAGCTGACGAAAAACTGCAGGAGGGTCCCAGCAGGGCTTGGGCATCCTCCCAGCCCTGGTGGGGATAACCCACTGCGGCTCTTGGCTACAGGAGCAGCCACCCAGGGACCCCGGGTGATGCTTCATGTCCCCCTGAACGTACACAAAGTGGATGGGAAAACACCCGCGGGGCCAGGAGAAGAGACACCTCCCTCCTCTTGCTGGCCCTGGGGGACAAGGGCTCGGGGATGACTCTGACGTGGGGGCGAGGAGACAGCAGCTGCCCTGGAGCAGGAGACATGGTGGGCGGACACTGGGGGTGGTGGGAGGGTGACTGGGGAAAACTGAGCTAAAACAGCCAAGTTTCAATGCAGTCAGAAGTCTTGGTGGCACCACCTGCCAGGAGGTGGGCCAGAGCAACGCTCCTCCTGCCCAGGTTCTCTCGCAGCAGCCAGGGAGAAAGAGAAAATTCAAACACCGCGGTATTTTCCCCTTTTCCAACACCTAACAGTTTTGCCAGGGGAAACAGAACCTAATTCCCATCCTATCTCAACATACGCAACGACGGACAGTCCTCAGAAAGTCTGATGCGAGGAGACGAGCCAGCACTATGCGACGCCTTTTCTGTTTAATTCCACATTTCATTCTGTTTATGGCTCTCAGGGCTCTCTCTGCGCACACGGCCCGTCCGTCCCAGCCATGCTGCGAAGCTCTCGGCAGAGCGCCCGCGCATGCGGTCACCCGCGCTTCGGGAGGGATGGGTGGCCCTCGGCAGCTCCTTCCACACCGGGAACACGGGCAGGTTACACTTTGCCTTGGAGCTGAGCGTCAGGAAACCGTCTAAACTCCCTTTCCTCCTGCCTCTCACTCATAAATTTAATAAAATAACAATAATAATAATAATTAAAACAAAGGCTTATTGGAGCTGTTTCTGCTCAACTTTCCACAGTCTATTTTCATGTAACTCTCTGGAATCAGATTTTTCAAGAAATACTGTGAGAAAAAAAAGAATAATAATAATAATTATAATAATAATAATAATTATAATAATAAAAAGCATCTGGAACCAGCTCAGAAGATTTCTAATGCTTTTCAGCTTGACTGACTTGGAGTGCATTGACCACACCGTTTATATTTTCTTCAGGTACCTGCAAGAAAACAAAAAGAAACGTCATGCTCTAGCAAAAGCCAGGGAGGGACGGCAAGGAAAGGAAAGGCAGGAGATGAAGCCAGAACAGCCCCAAGGAGCCAGGTATTTTACTGTCGGGCACCTGAACTCTGCTGAGAAAGGACTCTGTCTACAAGAGACGCCCTCCGATTCAAAAGGGTTACCCTGTGGTAGCCCCAGGAGCAAGCACCGTGTGTGAGAGCTGGCTCGTCTGCTGTCTCTACGGCGGGTGCTGCTGGGGAGGCAACTGTTCTGGGGCTTTCCTTTCCTTCTGCTCTTCCTCTCCCCTCCTTTCCCTTCCTTTCCCTGGTAAAGCGCCTCGCTGGGGTGAGCAGCGCTGACCCTGCGGGTGGTCGCGTACTGCTGCTCCCCACCTGGGACTGCAGCCAGGCAACAGACAACCTGAGCACCCAGCTCCGGCGCTGGGGCTGGCTCAAGAGAGCCACTGCCGGTCCAAAAAGCACCTTATTTCTCACAATTCCCAATACAGCTTCACAGAGAGGAGGAAAGGGGATGCCCAGGTAAAGCTCCAAGGGTCCTTGTAGTTCATTTATCACCACAAATATTCCAGAGAGTTGATTTATGCCTCACAGCATTTGTACACCAGGAGCTCACTCATGCAAGGTGCCTGTGCTGATGGATTTACCTGGCTGCCTAAGGGCCCCACGAGGCTCTCCAGCACATTCTACAGGTTTGGGACCCATAACTGAGGGCGGGGAGACCACGTTGGGTGACAGGGGGACATGTCCATCAAAGAAAGCAGTGAACTGCCAGTCTGGGCAGTCTACTTGTCGTGGGGGGTCCCAGATGGTGTGGTGCAACACCTCAGCTTTCTTATCCAGTTTTGTGATGAGACTCAGCCAAAGAAGTCCATATACAAAATTATTAGTGGGTGTCTTTTCACGCTTACTGCAAGAAAAACCCCTTGTAACAGAAAATACAGAAGATCTCAGAGCGACTGTCATCGGCAGAAAAGAAAATCACCAGTAAAGTTACATCAGACAGAAAAGAGGCGCCTGGCCGTTACCTAAACTCGGAGAAGACACTCAGGGGACAGGCAGCTAACAGCTCTTGGAAAGTGGAAAGGGGACTGAGGGAAAAATAAATTATCTGTCAGCTGCTGCAAGAAGCCAAAATAATTCACATTAAGTAAGTTGAAGAAGGGGCTGTCTGCTCTGTGAGGTATCTGAGTCCTTGGCCAGGAGCACCATATCTGGACTCTCTGGACACCCTCCAGAGCTCAGACAGTGGAAATACAACCAGACTGTGATTTTCTGTAAGGCTTTTAACAAAACTGAGGAAAAAACCCTCTGACAAAAAACAAGAAAAAAGTCCAATTTTCCAAAGGGAAGATGCAACAGGAGCGGCTAACTCTGATGATGTACGAACAAGAGTCACCTGGGAAAGGAAGAAAATAATCTTCAAGCAACCCTACAGAGAACTCTTCTGGGTTAGGAAGAAAACCCAACAAACCTCCACCATAGGAAACAGGACGTCCAGACAGGACTCTCCACTGCCGTTCCTCCATCATTTTTCCCAGTACACTGAACGCTGCAGTGGAAGAAGCTGTATGACTCTGCTTCTCCAGAAAAAAGACATAGGAATCTTTTTTGCAAAACCCATTTCCTTAGCCAGCCCCAGCAGATGATCATCGGGTGTCTCCGTACGCTCCTTTAGCGCAGTAGAGAAGCAGGAGGCAGCAGAACCAGCCAGTCCCAGCCCCCGGCTTTGACCTGCACAGACCCACCTCTTCCATCAAACACAATGGGCTGATCCTTCATTCACTGCAAAGTGCTTGACTCCCTTAACGTCAAGGAAATGGTACCAATCATACACAGATACTGGGGTTGGATTTTCTTCAGGACAGATGTGCAAACAGTTTTGATTTCTAGGACACATCCTAGTTTGCCACCAGTGGAGAAGTCCTACCCATCTCTGCCCCGTAGACAAGATCCCTATTGCACAGCAGCTGGTGCCACATGTTCAGCCAGAGGGCAGATCAAAGCATCTACCATGAAGGGAAAAGCAAAGCTCCAAACTATGTCCCAGATGTGTAGCTTCAGCCTCATTAGATGCAAAACGCTGGTGAAGAACAGCAAGATACCTCTGAGCATGAAGCAGCGAGAGCAAAGCACCTGGAAAAGGGACTCTTCTCACTTGCTCTCTCTAGAGGGAGCTGGAAACCATAGCTCTCTCCAGCCCAACCCTTTGTCACCCAGGGAACACATCAAAGACCTGGAGGTTCCCATCTCCGCTTTGTCTCCCAAAGGGATTTCTTCTCCAGCACAGGTCCTGATTTCCAGGGCAGCTACAGCATTGCAGGAAGACCTGAGTATTAACACCGAGGTCTATTAAAAAATTAAGCAACAAAAATCACCTTAAGATGCACAAGAGAAAAAAGATTAGGACAAAGGGAACAACAAGCTTTTACAAAGCACTCTAAACTGTTGACAGCAAGTACTGAACAACCTTAAATAAGGAAAGGGAGGATGCAGAGAAAGAATTCAACATGAACTTCAACCTTGAGAAATGTCAAGGTATCTGGGTAGCAAAGTTAGGGAAAACATGACAGCATCTTGGTCAGGGTCTTGGCCAACAAAACCAGCCTAGAGCCAGCAAGCACACAGCCCAGCCACCACTCCAGGAGCAAAGGCAAGCAGAGGAGGGCTTGAAATGCACCTTCCACACGATGGAAGCGTTTGACAGCTAGAATAGCACTGTCCAGATGAAAAGGCTTTTAAAACCGCAAGAAAAGAAAACCGCAAGCAGCAAGGAAAATGCTAAAACACTGGTTTGAGTAAGGAAGATCTGCAGATCTTCATGCATGGTCTAAATAATACCCTGCCTGCTGCTTGGAGGCAGGGATCTGCCGGGCTCAGATGCAGCCGGATGAGATGCTTACAGAAGGTGGAGCTGCCTGCAGAGTCATCACAACTGGATGGCACGAGTTTTAAGTGAAACATCTACTTTAACTGACAGGGCTTCATTCTCCAGATAGTGCTTGACAACTAGAAGCACTCTGCACCTTGTGCTCTGCACAGAAAGCATGCACCTGGGGCCACAACAACAGGCAGGAATGTGAGGCAAAGCTAACAGTATTGATTTCAAAATGGTGTTTTATTAGCTTATCTTATCAGTACAGTTAATATTCAAGAAAATAAGACAAACATATATAATGCTTTGACCTTTGCTATCTGGAATAATATTTACTTTTACTCTTTATACACAGGACCTATAGGCTGCAAGTGGTTCACACCAACTGTGAAAAACCAAAGTAATTAGCCGAAAAAATCCCACCTTGAACTCACTGGCGCTTTTACAGGTGAAAAGCAGGGCCTGGAGAGTGAATTTACAGTGATGAAAGGCGCAGCACAATGCAATAAAGGGCACACTGAAGAAAAAAAAAAACCAAAAAGCACAAAGCAGCAGAGTTTTGTTAGCTTTGTTAGCGCGTGGGTTACTGACTCCATCCCTCAGGACTTGGGGAATGGGCTCCAAGTCAAATGCCATCCTGTTTGTGGCTACAGGCATGGCAATGTTCCCCTTTTCAGGAAAATTCCTCATTTTTGAGGGTGCCAAGGGAGAGCAGATGTAGGCTTAATGTCTGGAAGGTAAAATATCCACCAGTATAAAAGAGAAGCGAAGCAAAGCGAAGCAAAGAGAGAAGAGAGAAGTCTGCACAAATGGGAAGACCCCCCTGCTGATGATTGTGCTGCAACTGCTACAGGCACTCACAAAACCAAACATGGCAGCACCTTTCTCTGCTTCAAAATCACCTTCCCTTGCTGTGCTGACAATTATTGCTATTTTATTAAAGGCCTGCACCATGAGAAGGACAATGCAGAGACAGCAGAACTAATCAGGACTCACAGATGGGTCTCTAAATGCAAAGGTTAGGGCCAGGCAGGTACCAAGAGACGAAGGCAGGGGTCTGCTATTAGGAGACCCTCCAAAATAGTTCCCACGCACAAGGGCACCCTCCTAAGAGTCTGGAGCCTCCAACTATGCTTGCAGGAAAACAGAGAGGGTTTCATAGAATCATAGAATGGTTTGGGTTGGAAGGGACCTTTATAAGTCATCTAGCCCAACCCCACTGCAGTGAGCAGGGACATCTTCGACTAGACCAGCCTGCCACAGTTTGTGCTGTTTCTAATAAAAGACTGACGCAGTGGAAGAGACTGCTAGGGGAGATTGTGACGTCTCCGTTGCCACAGGTCTTTAAGGACTGAGGTCAGCCCTTTGCAAGAT
>Ga0065711_1043114_pt1 | contig 14929 bp, 14 predicted proteins | sample Hoacrofraction12_FD_59098 | JGI IMG/M metagenome (GOLD analysis project Ga0065711, IMG submission 59098) | Hoatzin crop microbial communities from Cojedes, Venezuela - Epithelial fraction 12 v2 (version 2) | ecosystem: Host-associated > Birds > Digestive system > Esophagus > Crop | place... | reverse complement strand
TGTCGGCCTCGTTACCTTCATAGCAGAGCACTCCTTTTTTCCCTTGAGGTGCTTCATGGGTATTTTCTTGTTGGCACCTGATACCTCAGGCGCCTCCAGCTCCCCTCGGCAAGACTTCCACATTGCTGCAGTAAAAGTCAGTTCAAATTAATATAAAACTAAAGAAACAACACATAAGGAGCACCAGAGGCTCCTCTTAAAGACTTTTAAACAAGGCTTTAATCAACCAGTTAGTTTATTTTTTTAAAAAAGCTTGTTAATTGAGCCATAGCTACTAAATGGTTGCAGTTTTCCCTGTTCAGTCCCAGAGGCAGATGATGTGGTCACTTAACGGCGTAAAGACAGACTGAACTAACAATGTATTAATATAAGGAAAAACACACCGGAAACGGCGTCTTCAGGAAACACAAAATGTTTCGCAGGGTTCACACAGACAGCAACAGCCTCAAACTAACTGAGGGAGCTGTGCCCCGATCCGGCCCCGACCCTCGGTGCCACACGCAGCTCCGCTTGCACGCAAGTGTCACCTTTGCTTCCCTTTCATTTTTACGTGGCCTAACAAGCTTCATTTACTCTTTCCATTTATTTGTGCACACAATTAAAAAGCAGTTTGAGGCCGCGGCCTCAGAGCTAAGTTGTTGCCAGTTTTTTTTTTCACTCGACTCCCCAGACCTAAGCAAGCCGGGAAGTGCTTCCAACCAGAAGAACGAGGCTGCAGCGAACAGCAGCAGTTCCTGGATACACCCTGAGGGAGCAGGGCCCGATACGCTGGTTTTCTGCCAGAGTGGCCTTCCAGATTGCAAACAGCTCTTTGTTCCAGAAGTTCAGACACATCTGACTAATCCTGCTGAAGACAGACCGCCACCCGCCCCTGCCACAACAGATTACGATGGCCTCAGACACATCCAAGCACGCCGCTGGTCCCCACTCGGATCGCGCTCACATGAACAGCCGGGAGCCACGCGGTGCTGTACTGAAGCAGCAAGGGGAGCTTTGCATCCTGCTCCACGGGGCAACCGACGTGTCCGCAGCTGCCGAAGCTTCTCCTTCAGCGACCGGCGAGCAGGGGGAGCTCACGGAAGGGTGCTCTGACCTGAAATCGCACTGCTCGGTTATGGTATATCTTCTAAATTTAATTTGAGGTGTATTTGGAGAGGATGAATACTTATCTAGAATAGTATATTTGAACCACACATTTGCATGCAAACTACAAATGCTTAGATATTTATCAAATTACACAGATTTCTCAATTAGAAGACATGATAATTGAAAAAGATTTCTCTCCATTGAGTCATTGATGCCATGAGCGTCAAGGACTTCAAAATTGCTGCCGGTTCGACAGCCCCGACCCAAACCTCAGCAGAGCAGGGGCTGTCGATCTGTTCTCCAACGACAAAGCCACCGAGCAGCGTAGCGCAAGGGTGCAGACCGACCGACAGCGTGTAATCGGCTGCGTGTTTGGAGAGCGCTCTTTACCTCAAAGCAGAAGTCTTTTCCAAGGATACTGCTGTGAAGTGGTTTGACAAAGACTTTTTCTTCTGACCCAAAATCCAGGGACTCCACGGCGCTGCCTGGGCTCAGTAATGACTCATGGGAACGGGACTCCTTCAGCTTTGGCAATCCGCGGGACCTGTAGGAGAACACCGCGGAGAGGAAACATTATTTCTCTCATAATTACCGAAAGAGTTGGTGAGATCCCTGAGAAAGCTGCAGCTTGGTGTTTATTCAGAACAACTTCTACAATTAGTCTGTAAACCTTGTGAAAATAACATTAGGCCAGTAGTCCCAGCCTCCGAAGGAAACACTCACCTACACCAGCCCAGCAAGTCCATTCCCACTGACCTACAAATTGTAGGTGTCGGTGCTGAGCCACCAGTGACAGAACAGTGGAACAAAAAGAATTTAACTGCTGAAATTTAAAGAAACCCCACAGGTAGGTTTGGATACGATACTGGAAGTGTCTACTGCTATCTTACTAGCTAAATGTTGCATCTTAACAGCAAAAAGCACACCAAACTCTACGTCCCTAAACCAAGGCAGAATGCTAGCTACTTGCCTTAGAGCAGATGATCACCTTGTGATACACTCAATTTTTCTTAACAGACAAAGCCTTTACACTAAAGTCAAATAGGCAAATTATTTCCCACTTCACAATGCTCCAGTCAGTTGCCTACATTTAAATTCTGCATTTTCTTCTTCAGCTGCTTCTTCAGTTTTAACAGTTTCCAATTTTCTTTTGATATCTCCACTCTCTTTTAAGCTACCCTCACTGACACATACCACGTCTCTTTTCCAGCTGACTGTCCTGTAAATCCCTGAGCTCTACCAGAGCTGGCTTCTCCCAAATTCACAGTACCTTTCGATCAGGGCAGTCTTCTCTTTGTCCCCACCAGTTCTTGAATGCTTCTCAAGCACATACCCCTCCACTACACGGTAGCTTTTTGCAGCCAACAGCAATGATATAAAATGTGCTCTAATGCTTTCTCTGTTCTCCCAGTTTGACTGAAAGCAACATTTGGGGGCAGCAGGGAGTTCTGTCAAACAGCAATGTAAAACTTGCTCAATTTATAGGTGCCAGTGGCTTCACCTGTGCTCCTCCTAGCTCCGAGCTGACTGGACTGTAAGCTTCTCCAAGAAAGTCATATGCTACTGCAAGCACAACCAGCATTTCTGCTTCAAAAGATCAACATGATGTGCACACACATCTTATTTATCCTCTAGCTGGAACTCAGTCCAAGCCTTCACAGATGACCAACAAGGAGGAAAAGCACCGAGTCCCAGCTCAGCAGAAGAGGAGCTGTTTACCTGGCAGGTCCAGACTTTGTTAAGCTATGGAAGCTCGTGCTGGCCCTTGTGCCTGTCCACAAACACGGCTGCACAGCCAGCAAATGTGACAGAGCACACAGAACAGATGTGAAAGTAGAAAGGCATCAGTCGTCATACACTACGCGGAGAAAAGCAATACTCTGAAACGCTGCTCTCACCTGTTTGTCCTGTTTTATTCAATTCCCAGTATTGAGGCTCAGTATCAAATGGAAAATGTTTAAAAAATATATTTATGGAAGAGCGAAAAGCACTACTATCTCTAATAGCTTCCTTAATTTTGAAGAATAAGTAGTTTTCACATACTTCCTTCACATATCTTGTACAAAAAATTCCTCACATTTTGTAACCTTAGGAAAATCAATTTCCTCCTACCCTGGAGCAATCCTATGGCGAAACAGAAAGAAAGAAAGAAAAAAATGTTTGGAAAAGGCATCTTCTGTACTTCTAAGGCTGCTTAACAAAAACTCGGGCATCACGGAGGGTACACGTAAAGCAACAAGCAGAGCTCATCTGACTGTGCTTTTGTACGAAACGAAATGCTGAAGGTATTCCTGTAGATTTATGCACGATAAGATTTATTAAACAGGAAGGGAGAACTTTGTTCCCATTTAATGCATTGGATGAGCTAAGCGCAGGCAGCGACAGCCTTTCATCAGAGGGATGTTACAAAGCTGCTGGTTTCCAGTGCAGACCAGCAGCACTGGCACAACCGCACTGGCTGCACTGTGCATGCTTTGTCGTAACAGGTTCCAGCAGCAGCTGTACCAACGCGAACAGAAAACCTCAGCTGGGTATAATTGAACCCTCGCTGCAGTGAAGGTAGGACAAGTCTAAAATACACACACCACACTACACTGCTTTAATACCATCTCCGCAAAACCCTCTCTAATTTCTCCTCTCCAGAAAGAGCTGCTGAGGTCACTTGGCTTCTGTCCCTGTCCCAAACTCTCAGCGGTTCCAGCCCTAACAAAGTACTTTGGTGCATGATGCAGGGGAGCTGGCTGAGAGCCTGCAGCCAGCTCCCGCCTCAGCTCCTTGTCAGGAGGAAAGCATGGAGTGGTCACAAAGAGGGGAGAACAGGAGGGAGAGAGAAATAATTACCAAACACAGGAGAAAGAAGAAAAGATTTTGCAAATCTGAGTTAAGCGAAGGCTGCACGTGGAGTAAGACAAATCGAGCACACCTACATGAAACAATTGTACAGCCACTTAGCAGTGCATCCCCAGATCATAGCGGTGCCACATGTCCCAGCCCTTGCTTTCAAACTTCGTCCTCTGGGCTACATCTCAGGCAGCAAATCCCGCTGGGAGAGGAAGCAAGGCATGGAGATCCAGGAGGAGTTCTTCCTCCAGCCTTAGGTTACAAATTTCAGACGAGCATCGTGCCAGGCAGATAGGCTGGGGCAAGAAGAGAAGTCAGAGCTGCAGTGGTGAGGAGATCTGTCTCCTTGCCAGCTGTGCTCCCAGCCGGCCCCGCGGGTGACGCGAGGAGGCTCCCGGGTGCGGGTTGCCATAGAGCGGCCTCCTGTAAGGGGATTAGGGGGGGCTGCGAGATGCAGCAGGTGTGGGGAGGCTGCTCCGCAGAGGTGGCAAAGGTGACCTTTCCAGAAGGAAAGAAGTCCCTCCTCTCCCCTCCATACGACAAGTTTAACAAGACCCCGGGCAGCTAAAGACAGTGGGAGAGAGTGAAGCATCTTCCACGAACGCCTCCAAACAGCCTTTCGGGACAGGGTGAGGGCAAAGGCAGGCACACACAGCAGTTGTACTCCATGCCTCTGTGTCCCATCGTGCAAGTTACATCCTTTAGTAGCATCTATTCTGCTTCGTTGCTCTTCTAACTAGTTAGCTTTGAACATCTGGTTTTGTTGCAGATCAGCTGGAGCACAGTTAGTTTTGTTGACGCAGGGTCCTGGGGCAGAGGAACATCTATCTGTTTGAGCAGTCCCTTGAAGTTACCATATTTAAAACAGCTCAATAAACTGATTAAGTGGCTTGGAATTGGCATTTATCTTCCATAAACACGTCGTAAAGTCATTGGTTAGATGCAACCACATGTATTTACAAACACAAGCACATACATTTGTAAGCACCATGGTACGTATTTCATCTATTGGTAGACTTGCAAAGCAAATCATCAACTTGCACCTAAATCAGCAGCATCTCAATCGATATAGGCAATAATTATCCAGAAATAACAGTTCTCTGCTGTTTTAAAGCCTCATTTGATATTCTGAAGCTGTAAGTAACAGTGAAGGAAAATTGCTCGCTGGCTTCCCTCTCACACAGAGGCACTGTTAATAAACCAATGCCACTAACTAACTTCCCAGTGTCTCCAGCAAAGGGGCTGGATTAATAGGGCCTTTCCTGTGTGAGGTAGAGAGCTACTGGTAAAACGAGGGTTGTTAGAGTCCCTGCTAAGAGAGAGGTAATCCCAGAGAAGCAGATTACTGTAAACAGGCAGATCGAACACGCAGAGGGTGGGGGAAGGGTTGTTTGCACAAATCTGTTTCTGTTAAACAGCTCCATTAACAACACAAATCCTGTTTTAAATCACAGCTAACCTCCGATGATCAACCTTTTTCCTGCTGCTTTTTCTGTCTCCTACTGCACACCGCCGACAGACTGCACAGGAACCACACAGGAGTTCAGAGCACACAGTTACTGGCCGCACCAAACAACTCTTACACAGGTACTCTCCATAATTTCTTTCCAACAGGAAAAGCAGGTGGAGCAGGAGCATGTCAGGGAACACTTTAAATTTCTCACCTCTTTTCACTTGCTTTAGCGCACTGGTCTTCAGAGTTGCATTATTTCCTCCTAAATCCGAGCCCAGCCAATGCCCCAAACCACTGACCTGGCAGCAGCGTGCGACTGCTACTGAAAAAGATCTCTTCAACACCACCATCTTGCTGGCCCAACCCCAAGCTGACCCTCTCTCCTTGCACACCATAATTCCATAATTTTCCGCTACAGGAAGGAACTCGGTTGTAAGCCGGGAACTAGAAACCTCCGGCTTTCGGTAGCCGCGCGTGGCACCCAGCAGCCTATTAAGCCAACTCCTATTATATTCTACAGTCTATAAGGCATGTAGGGTAAAGGGTTAAAATCCTAACTGCTTTGGTTATGAAGCTCCCCTGCTGATTTTGACCTATTTAAAAGCCAACCTACCAAGCACAAAAGACTTTCAATTACTGAGCTTACCAGGGAGAGCACTATATTGCTTGGAAAACAAGCTTGTGGACATCAATAATCCAAAAGATAAAAAAGAAATGTATAGAAACCAACTACCAAGGAACAGAATCCCATCATCTGTTTTCTTGACCAACAAACTGGTGCGAGGGCAAAGAATTCTGAAAAGAGTTTTTTGTTCAGCCCAAGCACCCGGCTAAAACCACGTCTCCGCCGGTCTTACGAGAAACTGTCCGTCTGCATGCTTCAAATAATTCCAGCACAATACCAGTGTGTGTGGAGACACTCCCCGAGATCTGAAAGTTAAATTCAATACTTAGCCACTCGCAAAGTCACAGGAGAGAGAGCCTGGGCTGTAACGCAGTGAACTTTCCGCTCAGCGCTGCTGTTCGAAATGCCAGCCCTGCTGAACTGGACCCGAGCGTCAGCAACACCGTCCGCAACGCAGGTGCGCTCCCCAGCGCGGCAGCAGCAGGTTTCCCGGGGCAAGCGTTCATTTTGTAGGCACCACACCCTGCTTTGTTTTCCAACTGCCAATTAGCAGAACATTCTATTACTTGGTCAACGATTCTACAAGCCTAACCAGTTCCATTATTAGTATTTTTTTTTAAATCAGGGTAACTTACTTAGACTCAAGTTCCCCTCAGCTGCGATTAAACGCTGGCTTTTTCTGAGTGTATTGCTTTAGCCTTCCATCGAGATTCTGGTCTTTTCTGGCAAGGCCCTACCCAAAGCCTCATTGTTTGAATCCCGGATTTGCAAAGCCCTCCCCTGTCTGCCCGCTTTCCCTACAGATCACAGCTCGCCTAACACACACTGCAGGCAGGCTGCCGAATTTCAAAGTGGCAGCGTTCCGCTCGCTGTACTGTAACCGTGGTCTCTGCGACTCACGTTTCAAACTCTTTAGTTCTGCTGGACCAGAGATGCTTAACTGATTCAGTTTCGTTTCGCTGCTAAGCGATTTATAGGTGACTGCTACGTGGAGGAGCCCGGCAATCGCAGAAAAGTATCAGCCATGAAGCAGGATGTTTTTATAAAGGGGTCAAGCAAGCTTGCAGGTGGGGCAGAGCAGTCTAGTACCGAGGTGAAGGTTTGCGACAGTAGGCTTGATGCTGAGATCTTATTCGGTTTTCACTGAAAAATAAGTAACTGCATGAGGAGCGAAAAAACTGGCTGAAAGAAATATGTTCACCAAAATGGGAGGGAGACGCCTCTCCGGAAACAAACCACTCCTCCTCTTTCCCCATACTCCAGTACACAGACAGGAACAGATACGGTGAATGAATGCAAGCTCTGAGTGAGTCAAGTCTTAATAATGCGTTGTGTAACACAGATTTTTATCCTTACGTCTAAATCAGGATAAAAATCAGCCACCTTTTTTTTTTTTTTTTTAAAACAGGCATTACATTAGAATGAATAAATATGAAAAACATGGCAAGATCTGCTTCTCTTATTTATATGATCTGTGCTATTTTCCTACCGAAAAGAAACCAGGAGGGAGGAGCGAGAACTTACCGAAAGTAGAAAAAGCTGTCGTTTGAGCAGCGATACCGCTTCGCCATGAAGCCCAGAGCCATGGCTACCCGCTTCCCTGCAACCTGCCGGAGCCCATGCTGAGCCAGCACACAACAGATCCTGCGCTCGACTACGACTATCTGATAATGCCATAAAATGACTTTTAGTAAAGCAGGAGGATTCCCACGTGGCAGTAAATCCCAACAGGGCAAAACCCTCCCAGCTGTCTGCAGAGCTTTACTGCAGTCGCTGAGACCATATGCAGCCAGTCTCAACCATCTTCGCTCCCTCACCATAGACACAACTGAGGCGAGAACTGTCAGACCCCTTGGAAATACTCTCAAATTCCTGGCCACAAACTGAAAATATGGATTTGGTCCCTCCTTTCAAAAGTAATTCTCCTCAAGTTTTTTCTCATGCTTTTAAACATGTTTTATATATTACTGACACTGAGAAAATGTTAAGAGACAAATGTGTGGGCTGAAAAGCTCCAGGAATGCAGTGGGAAATGGGCTAGAAAAGCTGTGGAAGACGGTACAGTAACACAGTGCCAGCCAGCCTCACGGCGAGAGCTGTCGGCAGCCTGGCGAGACGCCGTACTGGTCACACCTCTGAAGAGCTTCATTCACATCTGGCGCGGGTCACAACTGAGCAGAGTCTAAGCGCTCTCACGTTAGAGCCTTGTGAAGGCCAACCCTGAGTTTTCCAGTAAAACAGAGCGCCCAGCAAACAACCTGAGGCTGGGGTAACAGCAGTGACACAGGCTGAGAGGCTGTGGGCTCATACGGGACGCCTGGACGCTGGCCCGTGGCGGGCTCGCTGCTGGAGTGGCACCACAGCTCCCTCTTCTCCCCATCCACTAACCCCGTCACACTGAAACGAGGTTTAAAAGCCAGAAAAAGTACGTTGGCCGATTGCTTTCTGCTGAAACAGAAAATCTGATTACAAAAAAAATCTGCAACTACCTCCATCACTCCTTCCTACAGCATTCCGGAACCCTTCCTATTTTAAATTAGCTCTGAGCAGACAGCATCCATCCTCTGTCACCATCTGGAACGGCACGCAGTGTCACAGCATCCCAGACCCTGAGATGCACCAGGGTAACTAATCTTCCTTGCTCCACAATTTTATGGGCATTTATATCTGTAAACATCTCCTGTTTCTGATCAGGGACCAAACACCGCAAAAGCACGAGAAAAGCAACATGACAGCAGCCTCCATTTCCTTCTACTCCTTGCAGGGTTTTAATTTATAAAGCTATACGATACCTTCTTCGCAGGCAGGACTCCTGTTTTTGTCAGAGCAAGAAAAGGTAGATGCTATCAGTCAACCTGGCCCTGCAAACCTGTGTAAGACCACGACACCACCCATCATCACCTGCTTAAAATTGGAAAGGGCTGACTCACCAAGGTAGGACAGGAAAGTTTTTACTGCAACAGACTGAGACTCCTACAGAAAGCAGGGAGAGCAGAAGGTGAGAGAATGGCAATTCCCTCTCAGGAATTCAGAGTCAGCTGCTATGCGTTATCTTCTTCCACGCACAAACAGTTGTCTCTGATTTGTCCCATTGGAAAAAATCCCAAACAACAGCATAATTCTAAATACAAATCAATCTTTTTAGCCGCCTCCTTCCTTCAGCCCATCTCCTCCCTGTATACTAATCTGCTCCCCATCTTCAGTTCTTCATTTCCACATGGTTTCCAAGTTGTTTTTCCTGCTTTTCTACCCACCAGTTGCATTCTTCAGGCACCCTTAGATACAGAGCGAAACATTTGGGAGGGAAGGGAGAAATTATTGGCAAGTTTCACTTCACAGTGAAAGAGAATTTCCTTTATGGTTTTATTTATAAAATACCATTGGAAAAGTAACATCTCTAACCATGAACTTTCAGAGTTGGTATACCCAACTAGCTTGCTGTCTGATTAGACCACAAATGCAAAGAGAACTCCACTAAACCTTCAGCCTCTGGAAGTCCTCAGTTTATTCTCTCCTGGATCCTCCTTTTTAAATCCATGTCAAAGAGACTTGAGTGGACTCACGAAACAGACTGGCTATGCTCATCGCCATCGCCACACGCATTGGATTTTGCACCTTGCAAGCACTCACGGAAAACCCACCTTTCATTCGGGTCTAGCTGACAATTCTTTCCCACACTGGCAGGGAGCAGAGGGGGATCCAGTTATAAAGAGAAGGCGGCTTTGCTATGTATAATATCATGTCTTAAACCAAAGTTGTAGGGATTAATTATAGCTAAATTTATTGGCTTTCCCAGAACAGTAGCATTTCCCTTACACTGCAAAAGGAAATATCATCAGTCCACATTCACCAGGAGTACCAAGTTAAGGAAAGACATACGCATTACTTGTGGCAAGGAGATTTTTGCCTCACAAAACTTTAAGCAAAGCCGGTTACAAACAACGGTAAAAATAACAGGTACTTCAGCACATGGTGGCATTATTTCACATGCTTCTGCTGAGTTGCTTTTTATAGCCATGTTTCAACTCCCTGAAAATAGGGATTTATAACAAAACTTGACTCCAAACAGACTGAGTGATCATAACTATGACGACAGGAGCAACACCATCCACATCAGTAGTCACATTTGGTAAGCAACAGTCAACTTTGTACCTTGAGATGTTAACAAGACCTCTAACACCCAAAGCCTTGCTATCTCCATGATTTCTGCCTTTCAGATGGAGCAGACAGCACCACTGATTGGAGCAGCACAGCAGGACAGATACAACTAATTAATTCAACTCAGCTAAAGGAGAAGGCAAAATGCACTAAACAATGCAAAAACCACAGAAGCCTGCCGTGGCCTTAAGTAGAGGGCAACCTATTTTTCACTCAATCTAGTTCTCCTGCTGGGCTGCTGCAGAACGTAACACAGAGTAATGTTTAATAAAACCAATCAAGAGACTTTACAAATAGGTAGGAAATACGTGTGCGAGAGCTTTTGCTTGCCTCGTATACAATCCATTCCCAGCCTGAATCGCCAGCCAAAAACTAAACAAGCACGAACATAGCAAATGGAGCACTGAGATGGTCAGAAGTTATGGACTTTCCCAGTCTTCTGACAAACAGACCATCTGCTCGTTGTAGTAACACTGCAGTAACTATACGATCCACTGACATTAGCGAGGATTCTCAACGCGCCTGAACTGCACTGCACATCTCTGCGCTTTGCCAGCACCAGCCGAACCGCTCTGCTTGCACCAGCATATTGGTGCACCCCTCGCATCGGCGACTGCACTGCTCGGTGGTGAAGTATTGCATGCATCAAGGCAAGCTTCTCTACAGCTGATCAAGCCAACAGGTTTGTCTCAGGAAATTTAAGTCTGCAGCTTATTTGAAACAGATGCAGAAAAAGGTATTTGAGTCCAGATGCTTAACCTGAACTGCTCATTAGCTGTGAAGAGCAGTGAAATCTTCAGTCTTGTATCAGCAGTACGTGGTATACTAAATAACTTCTAACACACTAGAGTCAGCCGAAACCCGCCCATCTGCCAGCTGAACAGTAAATCCCCTTCCTTGCTCTCACTCTGCGAGCGCGTACATACGCTGCACGCAGAGTTTGCAAAGTGCCTCTGGATGAGGAGAGATTGTTTTGGGAGACGCGTTGAACCTTACCTGTCATCGGCACTGCGGAGTGATGGGAGACGGAAACTTGTGTTCCTGTCCAGCTTTGACTGACTCTTTGTCCTCTTGATGGATCCTTTCAGACGTTTACTGAAGAAGCCCTAAAATGAGAAGTTGCAGAAGTGACACAGGGAAACTGATGCCAGTAATAAATCAGTCAATACACTGTCACCAAGTCCAAAGTCAGCAGCGATTCCCGCTGAGGCCGCTTACAGAACGTGCTGCACTGGGATTCCTCCGAGCAGGAAGAAAGACAGGGCTAGACCGTCAATGACAGTGCCAGTATGTGATAGCTTCAAATGGCAATAATTAGCACTACTCACATTACAGGTGCACTGCAACGAATTCCAACTATTATACACGAGACCCCAAACCCCACAATTATCATTTAATAAGGAGTAGTCTTAGGTATCAGTATTTGTTCCTACCTCCCCTTTACATACCATGTTTTTAATTCTTGTTCAGATTAGGAGTACAGGATGTCTTTTATTATGAGGTTCTATTGTACCCACAGTTGCACCCAGGTTGTCCTTTCTAATTTAGATATAGGAGGTAAGCCTTACAATAATTTCAATAGTCTCACTAGCCAGAATTCAAAATTTCAAAAGATTTCAAATACTAGTGACCTCAGATACCAGCCCTGGTATTGCACTGAAGCAAAATCAACTCAAAAATCTACCTGTGATCTAAAAAATACTAAATCTTCGAGTATTCTGTCTTCTGAACTACAATCGCTCACCAATCAAGCGCAGACGAAAGACGTGTTAGTCGGAGGGAACCTCTGGGGATCATCCGGCCAGCCCCCAGCTCGCCGTGGGTGTACTGCCAACATCAGGTTAGCCTAACTCTGACTTTGCCTAGCTGGGACTCGAAAAGCTCTGGTGACGGGGATGTCACCATCTCTCTGGGCAACTCAATCCAGTGCTGCATCACCCTTCCAGCGAGCCAATTTTTCGTCGCGTTCAACAGAAACCTCCCAAGCAGCAATCTGCAGCTGCTGCCTCGTTACAGCATCTCCCACCGCAGGGAAAAGCTTGGCTCCACCAGCTTTGTAATTCCACTCTCTGTCGCAGCAGGCTGCCTTCGATCACCCCTTAGCCTTTCCTTTCCCAGATAAACAAGCCCTCAGTCTCTCCTCATAGTTCTCTCCTTGCAGATCTCATCACGAGCTACTGATCAGCAGCACAACGTGAGTCTGTGACCACTGACAGCCAAATGGGTGTGTGCATCTGTACGTGTGGGGAAATCACAGAACTATTTCAACACCTGCACATTTGACTGTCTCCTACTTTGAGCACAATACACATTTTAAATAAGCCATATCGTGTCAAAATATTTCCAGGGCTTGCAGACATACGCGCACATACATTCTTTGGCATGATCAAAGCAAACACAGAGGCTCTTAATCCAACAGGATTAAGCAACATTTTTTTCTGGCCGAATCTGCTCTGCTCCTTCGCAAAACAGCCGCGCAGAGCCACCGGAGCCTCGGCACTGCTGTCGGGAGGCTCACCAAACACATGCCAGGGAAACCACGTTTGTTGAGAACATTACAGACTGGTTGCAGGCTGGTAGAATTTGCTGAAAGCGCACGTTTTTTGGGTGTGGATGGAACCAGCGGCTCTACAGCCTCACTTCAGTAGAGGTCTCGTGCCCAGGACAGCCAGCTGGGGCCAGCCCTCTCTCCCAGTGTCCGTGTTTTGCCAGGACAGCGGTCCAGTGCAGCTCATTTTGAACACTTTTGCAAGGCGAGCCCCTCCAGAAGCTGCGCCTAGGACAGTAGGTGACAGATGTTGCCCGCAGCTGCCTCCCGTAGCGCAGAAATCAGCAAAGTGGAGACAAACGAGGTCTCGTGTTCTTCCCTGTGCAGAACACCAACAAAAACGAGCGTTTGAGGGGCCCCGGGTGACCCAGCCAGGCTGAAGTATGCGACTTGTTCATCTCAGACTCACACGAATTAGGCCATCACAACAAAAAGACGACTTTATCTGTAATCTTTTAGTCTGAAGAATCTCACATCTCTTTCACCTCTTCAGGAAGAAAATGAGGTTTATCTGCGATTGGACAGGGTGCTACACAGTTCCATGCACGCTCCCTCTCCCACAAAAGGTTGGATCAGGCGATCTTTCGAGGTCCCTTCCAACCTGGGCTGCTCTACGGTTCCACAGCATTCAAAGGGAAGGGCTATCCCCCTGTTCTCATCAGCGGATGCCAGGAGAATTGTTGGAAAATAAGTTGTTTCCGAACAGCAAACCCCGCATTTGGTCAGGATTGAGACGTACCCTGCAAGCATCTCTAAACCAATTTTCCAGTCTCCTATTTGCCTTTATCTTCCCACACTTCCAGTGCTCCTTTTGCAAACAAAATGTATCCTCCTCCCATCAAACAAGCACACCCCTAAACCCCCCTCTACCTTTCCTCTTTCTGTTATTCTCGGTCCCTTTACACTCAGTTTGTCCCCCTTCTTCCACACAATTCACTCAGTCTTGGAACCGCACACCGCCCGCCCTCACCGCACCCACTGGTAGGTGGGTTCTGTCTCCCCTCACACTGCTTCTTCTGATGAACAACCAAGTGAGTCCTGCTCAGTTGTCAAGTGTAAGAAAAATCTCACCAAATCCAGAGTTCCTCAGGCCCACACCCATGGCACCTCCAGCAAGCACAGCGAGGAGGCCTGTCTCCTCACTTCCACTGAGACGCGGATACGATACGTCACGAAGAGCCTATCCACAGCCAGTGCTGGCTGGAGGATCTTCGCAGCACGTGCAGATCATCCTCTCCCAAGTACTGGTGTAGTAAACAGCCTGCTCACACTCACCAGAGTCTGACAGGTGCCTGGCCACAGGCAGCACAGGGAAGTTGGGATGCCCTGTGGGACAGTTGGACTTGATGATGAGAGGTCTTTTCCAACCTTAACGAGTCTATGATTAACGATTCTATGGGGCTGCAGGGGACAAAGTAAGAGGGAATCTCTCTGCCACATCTGAAGGCAGTGCTACATCTAAGGTCGCCCTTCAATTCCTGAGGCTTGCCAGCCAGCAGGTTTCTCAGGGGGGAAAGCTTCTATATTTTCCTGAAATAGGAAATAAAGTGGAAAAGAAAAGGCTTGATATCCAGATAATGCAAAAACCCCCCACAAATCTACATAGCGTGCTGGGGGAAAAGCTACTGTCAAAAGGGAAGAAGTGTTTTTAGCTGCGTGTGCCACTCAAACTCTGTCCATGTTCCCGTGCTTTTCTTGGTCCCGGTATTGAAAAAATGCCTTTGAAAAAGCCCTGTAATCAATAGATGCTCTTGGGCTTCTCTTGGGGCCGTTGCTGGAATTCAAGTCGAGGATGTACAGCACTTTCAAAGGCACTTTCATACATTCTGACCTCTCAGCATAAAAGGTAACAAACCCAGCTACAGGGATTCAGATCTGGTGGAACCTGGCTTCATTCCAGTACCTCCCAGACTACTCAAATTGCAAACACGAAACAACATGCTTCTCTCCCCTGAAGGGCAAATAAGACAAAGCTGACCCAATTCAGCAGGGGTCCAGAAGTATTTATATTGAATCATTCCAAATCCCACTCAGAGAGGGACTGTGAATATTCATTTTTGTGTGCATGCACCATTTTAAATCAGCATTGCTTTAACATTACTGAAACATGTTCTTGGTTTAATTGAATATGATCTATTCCCTAATGATATAAATACGCTCTCTGGGGTTCAGTAAGGGTATCCAGAGCTGACTATGCAAAAAAAAAAAAAAAAGGGAA